>Ga0247842_10002799_pt1 | contig 24887 bp, 30 predicted proteins | sample LaCruzMarch2015__3_FD_192411 | JGI IMG/M metagenome (GOLD analysis project Ga0247842, IMG submission 192411) | Freshwater microbial communities from meromictic Lake La Cruz, Castile-La Mancha, Spain - LaCruzMarch2015_19m | ecosystem: Environmental > Aquatic > Freshwater > Lake | place: Spain...
CAGTTACAGTTTCCGGATGGACACTATCTAACAATTTGCGTATTTTGGCTCTATTAGGGAAAAGCCCTGGGCAAATAGAACCGAGCGTTTTCTACTCAAAACTTGACCTTCGTTTCGTTGAAGAGTTCTTTTCAAAACAGGGCATTAATCCTGGAGGATTGCTCGTTGCCATACAGACACAAACAAGCGGGGGGCAGCCAAGTCAATGGTACGATGAACGCTTTGCGGAGGTGGCCGATAATCTGTATGAGGAACTTGATGCTCAGATTCTCTTTGTCGGCAAGGAGAGCGAGCGGTCAGACATTGAGAGGATCAGGGGAAGGATGCGACACCCAAGCTATTCAGCGGCAGGCATGACCGACATAACTTGCCTCGCGGCCATTCTAAGTTTGTGCGATCTTCTGATAACAGTCGACACCGGTACTATGCACGTCGGCCGTGCGGTCCAGTTGCCGATGGTCATTATCGCTCCTGCTTGGCAACCAGCGTATGAATGGCTTCCTATAGGAATGGAAAAATATCTCGTGCTTCGTCGTAGTCAGATTCATTGTGCACATTGTCGCCTGTTTTTCTGTGCAACCAGGGAGTGCATGGACGAGATCAGAACGAACGAGGTGATCAGCGCGGCCTATCTGCAATTGGTCAGGTTCCCGGTATCGAAAGATGCGCGCTCTGATCGAGTTTCTCGGTTGTTGCGAGACAATAAGGCAGTATCGGCTTAAAAAGGCATTTGTCACAAGAAGAGACTGCAAATGAAATTTCCAATTGCCCGTCGTATTCTAAGGCATGGGCCAACGCTAAGTGCGTTCAAGCTTCTTTTGATCGCTGCTATTTCTAGCCGTCCGCGGACGCAGCCGGTTTGTCGCTTATTTCTGCGCCCGTTTGTGCATGCAGGCGAGATTAAGATCTACTATAAGCTGCCTCGCGGACGTCGGTTGTGCGCACACATTCGGCTAGCTGACCTACTAAGCGATTTTTGCAGCGTGCTCGAACTGGCTGTCGGTGATTGCTATCACCTTGATCCACAATTACGCCCAGACTTGATCATTGATGGGGGCGGAAACACAGGGCTATTTACGCTAAACGCATTGAGGTTAAACCCTCAGGCACGAGTGTTAATTTGTGAACCCGTACCGCGTAACATCGCTCAGATAGAGAAACACCTTGCCCTCAATGGCGCAAGTGCTGAGATTTTCCCGGTGTGCCTCGGTGGTAGCCGACGCAGAATTACATTTTACGCCCGCGAAGCTCATAGAGGAAGCTTTGACCACACGTTGCCTTATACAAGCAAGTTCGAAGTGGAGGTTCTTACACTTGACGATCTCCTCACTGATTCCTCTGCAACCTCAATCCTCATCAAGCTTGATATAGAAGGCATGGAACTTGAGACTTTGCGTAGTTTTGTGCGACCAGTGGAACGAGAGATTACCGTTGTTGGCGAGCTTCACGATCACAAAGCGAACAAATCCTCCCTATGCGAGATTTTTACTGCTGCAGGCTGGACAGTCAAATTCTATGATGAAACAGATCCTGGTTCCATTTTCTACGCAACATCGTCTTCCACCAAGTCGCAATGTCATTTTTAGCAGGGTTTATGTAAGACCTTAATTCTGGGCGTTCAAACCTACCGTTTCTATATCCACGGTGAAAACATCTTCTTGATTTGTCAAGATTGTTGCTTGGGCACTGATTACTGACCAACTGTTTGAGGAATTGCCTAATTGAGTTGCTAGGTCTGGTAAAATGGCATGCTAAAAGGGATTTTCTTCGGTTCCATCGGCCGTATCTGGTCCACAAGTGCACAGCGGCTCGATGCGATACGTTCCATTGGTGTTGCAGTGCGTGGTGTAGACACGGACAGGACTATTGCCAGTAACTCATTTGCGACGAGGTTGCGTAGACGCTTTGCGAGCGATCCCTATTCCGCGCCCGAGGTCCGGTGTTACAATCAACTGGTTCTCTCCTCCTTTCAAGGGCAGGCGCCTGATTTCGCTTGGTTCGAGTGGCCGAGACTAATGGAGTCAGCTACGCTCCTCGCTCTCAAGGAACGCTGGCCTAACTGTTTACTCGTCTGCTTTCAAGACGACAACCCTTTTGGTGATCGGATACGAGAGCGCCCACTATGGCGCCGCTTCATCCAAAACATCCCCCTCTATGCCGTACATTACGTCAAACGCGATGCTGATATTGTTAAATTTACCCAGTTGGGGGCCAAGAGAGTTTTGCCCTTCACTCACGGAGTTTATGATCCCATATTTAAACCCGACGACAGGCCACTTGGTGAAAAAGACATTCTGTGGCCGGTAAGCTTTGTTGGCACGGCATTAGATCACCGTGTGGGTTTCATTACACAACTGTTCGAGCGACATAAGATACCGGTGCGTGTATTCGGTGCCAGGTGGCGTAGGACTTGGGTTGGAGTCCGCCACTGGCGTCACTTTTCCACACAGGTCACTGCGGAAGCATACACGCGTGTCATCTGGAACAGTAAAATATCGCTTGGCTTTGTCTCCTCAAGTAATCACGACGAATATAATGGGCGCACCTTTGAGATTCCCGGATCCGGCGGTTTCTTTCTTGCAGAGCGGACGCAAAAGCATCAGGAGTTTTTCGAGGAGGGCAAGGAGGCAGAATTTTTTTCTTCGGTCGAGGAGTGTGCTAGCAAAATACGTTTCTATCTGGCCAATGACAACATCCGTCGGCGCATCGCCGCAGCTGGGTATGAGCGGTGCATGCGAGCGGATTATCGTTTAACCAGCAGAATGCGCGACGCGATGCGCGTACTTTTCCCAGATAGCAGGCTTTGAATCACATAGCTCCCCCCCATCATTAAAGGTAATTTTGGAGATGCTGGTTTGGACTGCAACAAACTTATCCTCAAAGAACATGCTTTGAGGTTCGATGCTTCACATGATCGTTATTGACATGAAACGTGTGGGAAATAAACAGACGATACGGGAATTGGTCAAGCGCCGGTTTCCACTCGTGACCAAATTCGTTCGTTGGCTCTATGATTTGCAGAACGCCTATCGCTCACGACCAGCTTATTACATGCCCCGCGCATCTTTCTTGGCTCCGTATCGTTTCGATCGAGTATTTTTCGACGGGCGCGGTGATCATCCTACTCAGCATTTGGCGCGGACGAAGCGCATTATCCCGGCGAAAGGGGCTGATATCTTAGTGGTGGGTTGCCGATACGGCAACGAGGTGGACTTATGGCTGGATGAATGCCCGCGGTCACTCGTTGCCCTGGATTACTTTGCTTATACTCAGGAGTGGAATGAGACGATCAGTCGATATTACTCTCAGCGACTCGATTTCCTGTCGGCCGATGCTCGCAAACTACCGTTCGCCAATGAGAGCTTTGATATAGTTTCTTCCTATAGACTGCTCGAACATGTCAACCCAGCGGCAGAATCAATTGGCGAGATGTATCGTGTGTTAAGGCAAGGAGGTGTGATGTTTGCCGGCATCCTGCCGCTCTTTTGGACGTATGGCGGTGCGCATTTTGAGGGAGCATTCGAGCATCTTTTGTTTTCGACGCAAAATTTCTATCGGTGGATTGTAGAACGTGACCGGCCTGTTGAACAAGCCGAGTGCCGTCATTACCTCGATCATAATATGTTCAGCTATTGGACGTTAGACCAATACTTGTCCTCATTCGGAAACTTTGAGAGACTCTACGCTATCGTGCATCTTTCGTCAGGAGCATATGGCTACCGGAAATCACACCCTAAAGAATGGAAGATCTTGACAGCCAAAGTCGCTGAGAAGGATCTGCTAGTTTCCGGCTTGACTATATGGCTGCGCAAGCCGATCGGAAAACAGTAATGAGTCAAGTGTCAAAATCAGTCGATACACAGAGCTTGAACAGCAGTCCCAGAGATGCTGTTGGAGCAGCCGGTAGACTGCCGGTAGTTGCCACCGCTAGCACGGGAACCGAGGAGTTGGTTATCGACGCTGTAGAAGATTTTGCCGTGCCGATTCGCAGTCCCGAGGCTATTCGGGGAAAAGTGTTGTATTTCTATGAGAAATCAGAGATGCGGGACGATATGAGCCGATTGGCATTTCGGCGCGTTCAGGCAATTTGGGGTTGGGATGTCAACAGTGTGAGCGAGGCGTCAGTGTGCGCGAACTCGCTGGGTCAGCGCCAAGGCGTGGTTCGGAAATCGCCGTCAAAAATAGTTGTGGATCGGTCTGGGTGAACGTGTTCAAGCATCGATCATCGTATTTATGGCTTGTGATGCTAATGTGGGGCAGCGCGCTGATCGTCGCTGTGGCGGGTCTTATATTTATCAACACAGACATCGCGGCAAATGCTTCGTTGAGCAATGATGAAAATGCGTTGCTTGCTTTAAGTGTCGTCTTTATTGGGCTGGCGTTGAGTTCTCTTGCTGTGGGTAGAAGGGCTGGCCCGATAGATTGGTTTGCGATCATCTATGTAATGGCGGGTGCGTACGTGCTCAACTTTCCCCTACGGCTGATGTATTTGATGGCAACGGGCACGGGGATTGGGATATTCCCCTATTGGGATAAACTGGTCGAAGCGATGACGTACGTGCTGCTGGGTTTTGGAGCAATGCTTTTGGGGTATTATGTCGCTTTTGGAGACAAAGTGGCGCAATTGCTTCCCAGTTTGAACTTAAAATGGCAACTCTCTCCCAGTCTCGGAAAGTTAGCCACCCTCTACTTCATTGGCTTTGGTGCGCGCCTTTTGCTCAGTCTTGAAATTGTGTCTTCTACTTATATGTACTATCTTATAGTGCTTTCTTACCTGACATCTTTTGTGCTTGCCGTCAGCATTATTTATGCGCTGGTATCACCTGTGAATAGGGGGATGTGGCGCGCATTTGTACTGGTACTGATGCCTTTTCAATTCATCTATACCTTCGTCTGGTCACCTAACAAGATGGCGGTGATCGAACCGCTGTACATTTTCCTTATTTGTTATCACTATTTGAAAAATCGTATGTCCTTGAAGCTGTTTGTGCCTGCCGCCCTCATAATCGCGGGCGTTGTTTTCCCAGTCATTGCGGTGTATCGTGATCAATCGCCATTGGTGTATAATACCTCGATCGGCATTATAAATACTATGGAGGATCTTATCAGAGGGGGCTGGCAGGGTTACAGTGACCTCGTGATAGATAGCGTGATGAGACGGTCGCATTTGGTGGACTCCGTGGCTCTGGTGGTCAAGTACAGTTCGATTCCGGATGTTTTGACGGGCATTGGTGAGTACCTGCGCATTCCGGCGTACGCATTCTGGCCACGCGCATTTTGGTCTGACAAGCCAATCTCCCAATCGCAAATCTTTGGGATCGATTATCTGGGTACGACAGGAATGACTAGCTTTGGGTTGTCGAATCCTGGTGACTTGTATAGAAACTTGGGATTGGCAGGGCTTATTGTAGGAATGTTTGTTCTTGGATTCATCTACCGTCTCGTTTACGAATACTTCATCGGCAAGCATCGTGGCAGCCCTTTGCCAACCCTGGCTCCGTACCTGTTCATCTACATCTTTGTGTTGGAACAACTGTATCTCGGGTTTGAGGTTGCTATTTCGACAGGCATTAGCGAATTGTTGCGAAAATTAGTTCTGCTGCTGGTGGTTGTATTGCATCTGCGCGCTCCTTCTCACTCTGCTCCCATCCGGTATTATAAATGAAAGCCTCTGTAGTTCGCTTCTACTGGTCTCTTTTGCCAGGTGCCCAGCTTGTACTTGACTTGGGCTGTGGTGCCGGTGACCTGGGCCGCTACAAGCCAGACGGTACGGAAGTCTGTGGACTGGAGATCAACCAGGTTTTAGTGGAGTGCGCAACCAGGTATGAAACGGCCCAAGTCTGGGATCTGGACATGCCTGCTCCGTTGCCTTTCCCTGACGCCTATTTCGATGCGGTTGTCGCCAAGGACATCCTGGAGCACCTGCAAAAGCCATGGCACACGCTGGCCGAGATGAAGCGCGTACTCAAACCGGACGGCATTGTTTTGGCTTCCGTTATCTGTTACCGCGGCAAACGCATCTGGAGCGACTACACCCATGTCCGTGGCTTTACGATGGCCTCACTGCGAAATATGTTTTGTGATGCGGGCTTTCAGGTTCTTGATGTTTGGCGTATGGGGGGGGTGCCATTATCCTCCAGACTTAATTTCATCCATATAGTTCCCCTTCTATTGCGCTTTCCACCTTTCGATTGGCTCTGGACAAGCAGTTACGAAATCAATGCAAGGCGACTTCTCTAAACAACAAATGTCTTTAACGGTTACTCTTTTTCGTGATTTTCCCGAAGACAGGCGCATAAGCATGGATGTGTATGCGGATTCGCTGCGTGCTGGGCTTTGCGAGTATGGCACGGGGCGTTGGGATGTCGACGAATACACGCCGCACTTTCCACGTGGACTATCCTGCGGCAAATGGTCTATACGGTTCGCCCGTTTTGCAGCCTATCCAATCCAGGCTCGGGGTCGTCAGGCCAGGATCAATCATGTACTCGACCATGGCTATGGGCATTTACTGTATGCGCTTGACCCTGCCCGCACAGTGGTTACGGTGCACGATCTGATCCCTCTGGTGCGCTGGCGTGGGGGAATTACCGGCGTTTCCCGTGGAGGAAAACCTTGGCTGAATCTCATTTCGTTTTATGCATTGCGCCGCGCTGAGCACCTCATTGCTGATAGCGAAAGTACTCGTAATGACTTGGTTCGATTTTGTAATTGCGTCCCTGAGCAAATCACGGTAGTTCACCCCGGGCTGGATTCGATTTTCCGGCCCTATACATCAGCAGAGAGGTTGAGCGTAGAACGCACTTTCGGTTTGGAAGGTAATACTGCCAAGCGGATCATGATAATCGGTTCTCAATTTTACAAGAATTTTTCTGGCGCACTAAATACTTTTGTCCGCTTGCGTGAATTATATGACCGGCCAATCGTACTGGTCAAGGTGGGACAAATGGATGCCGAAAAGAAACGCTTAGTGAGAGAACTTGGATTGGACGCGATGGTGCTGAGTTTGCCGAACGTCTCGCGTACACAATTGCCTGATATTTACAATCTTGTGGATTGTCTGCTCTTTCCGTCGCACTACGAGGGTTTTGGCTGGCCTCCCCTCGAAGCAATGGCCTGTGGTACCCCGGTGGTTGCTTCCAATGCAGGATCTCTACCCGAAGTCATCGGGGATGCAGGAATTATGTGTGAGCCTGATGACGTAGAGTCATTAGCACGTTCGATGCACGATTTGTTGACTGTTCCTGCGCTCCGTGAGGAATTTGTTCAGCGTGGATTATTGAGAACCAAACATTTCACATGGCAAGAAACTGCCCGTAAAACTTTAGATGTCTATGAAAGGATGAGCCGATGAGGAGGGTTTTTCTTTTGTCGAAGGCGTCAATGCGATATGCTAAACATACGAAATGGATAATCAATTAAAACATTACACTCTCTGGCGAGATTGAAATAATGAAGATATTCTCGTTTGTTGAGGGCGCTAATCCGCGCAGGGGCGGGACGGGCATAGGCGGTGTGCATGGGATCATGAGCAGCCTTGCCAGACGTGGACACGATGTCGTATTGAACATAGCTGGTTCTCCCAATCCCGGCACAGAACGGTGGGTTCAACCGGATGCGCGTACGGCTTCGGAATGCAAGATGGGCTCCGGAACTTATGGTATTGTTGTGTATCCATGTGTCCTTCAGAGATGGTCCTTTTCACCCAACATGTTACAATCTAATGTGCCCTCCATTAGAGATGCTGATTTTATAGCGCTTCACTCTCTCTATTCATTCCCCGTATTGACGGGATATCTGATGGCGAAATGGTTTCACAAACCGTACTGTCTGTGGCTCCACGGCGTTCTTGCCCCAATTCAACGCCAGATCAATCCGGGAAGGAAAAAAATCTACGATTGGCTCGTTGCCAAAGCAATTCTGAACAATGCATCAGTGATAGTTTATACGTCAAAGGGTGAGCGGGAAGAGACTTGCTGTCTTCATCTAAAATCACCTTCTGTGGTTATTCCGCATGGGTTTGATGCTCAGGAATTTGTCAACCTTCCGCCTCGCGGTACGTTCAGGTCCCGGTATATGGCAGGACATTCCGGTCCCTTAGTGTTTTTTCTTTCAAGGATAAATCAGAAGAAAGGGTTGGATATTCTGACACGTGCATTTGCCTTGGTGTTGGAGAGGTTGCCCAATGCGCGCCTTGCTATAGTCGGGAGCAGTGACCCGCCACAATTTGAGGACCAAGTAACGAGTTGGATCAAGGAGTCCGGGATATCCGACTATGTGGTTATGCCGGGATTACTGGTTGGTGAAGAGAAGATGCAGGCAATCGCTGATGCAGATGTGTTTGTGCTGCCTTCTCATGCAGAAAACTTTGGTTTTGCCGTATTCGAAGCGATGGCAAGCCGTATCCCGGTAGTGATTTCGGATACCCTGGATTATGCAAAAGAGGTTGATTCGCATCAGGCTGGCATTTCCGTGCCCCGAGATCCGCAGGCATTTGCCAATGCCATAGTCCGGGTTCTGACGGATAAGGATTTGCACAAAAAGCTGGGACAGAACGGTTTCAATCTCGCACGGACGTACTCATGGGACACGACGGGTGAACGGGTAGAACGTACCATAAAATGTATTCTGCAAGGAGAACCGTTACCGCCGGACTTGACTCTGCAAGAGGGGTAATCATGGTCACCGCTCCTTTATGTAAGATCTGTTCAACGGAAACAGTGAGGCACCTATACCGATCGCAACGCTACAGCTTTCAGGTAGGGCGATGCACCCGATGCGGCTCGACTTTTGTGCTGGATAAAATCAACGAGAGCGAACTTAAGGATATGTACAGTGATGACTCAAGCTTTGAAAGATTCAGCAACCTGATGGACAATGAAAAAGTTTCAAAGAGACATCTTGATGTACTCCATTTATTGAAGCAATTTTTGCCGTCAGGTACGATTTCACCCAGGATTTTTGATGTTGGCGCCGGATCGGGAGCCTTTCTGAATAAGGCGCGCGGATGTGGTTTTGAGGTGTATGGAAATGAGTTTTCCGACGCCGCCATTCGTATGGCTCATGAAAGGTATGGTATCGCGCTCAGCCCATTGCCTATCGAACAGGATCAACGGGCAGGTGCTTTTGATGTGATTAATATGAGGGGTTTGATTGAGCACGTACTCGACCCCGTGGCCGTCTTGCAGTCGGCATTTAGAGCGTTATGCGAGGGGGGGGGTGCTTTTCGTCTATACCCCTGTTTGGTGTCTTTATGATGAAATCGGCCTGATTCTGGCTCGACTGGGTCACTGGACTCGCTTGCTGGATAGGCGTATCACGACGGCGCACCTGAACCTGTTCTCTTTCTGGGGAATGAAAAGCTGTCTTTCCGCCATTGGATATGAAGTTATTCGTTCGGAAAAGGTTTGCGAATACAATTTTCCGGTAACTGCCTATATCGAGTCTCTCGGGGTACCGGTCAGCCTTCGCAGCGCAATAGGCAGTACCCTTGACTGGTTTATCAATCGAGGATTTTTTTTCAGAAATAATATGCGTGTCTTTTGCCGTAAGCCATCGAAATAATATGTTAATATGATTAAGTAGATCAAATCCATCCTTCGCAATTTTCTTCCCATAGGCATCCGTAACCATCGCATCTGGAGCGGTTTGCTACTTGGTTCGGCGACATATATTTAAATGTGACCGAGGGGTCCAGAAGGAGTAAATGTTGAGACTGCTGCCCGTGTTTGAGAGAGCAATTGATGTTTTGAAGCTCTTACAGAAAATAGATATCAAGAAAGAGTCATTAAAAGCGATGGCGCTATCCCTGTCTTCTCTGAACAATTGTCTGGCATTGTCAAAGTATGAAATAAGATTATCGACCATCTTAGATGTTGGTGCAAATATCGGTCAATTTGCGTTGTCAGCTTCATTCTGCTTCCCTGACGCTGTAATTTACAGTTTTGAGCCAAGCCCTGATGCCTTTCTGCGGCTAACCAAGAATATTAGACGCACGCCTAAGATAAAGGCTTTCAACTGTGCTCTTGGGGATACTAGAAGGAGAACTAGTTTTTATAGTAATGAATTTACTCAAGTTAGCTCTCTTTACAAAATAGACCACAGAAATGATAATCCGAACTACAATCAACGTAAAGCGATGCTTGTGGAGGTTGATGTTTTTCCATTGGACGTTTTCGTTGCCGATCTTCGAATAAATACTCCTGTTTTGCTCAAAATGGATGTCCAAGGCATGGAAAAAGAAGTGCTGCTGGGCAGCAAAAAAACCTTAAAGGTTATAGAATTCATACTTCTTGAGGCACCTTTTATTCCATTATACGAGAATCAATTGTTGTTTGATGAGCTGAATGACTATATGAAATCTATCGGTTATAAGCTCTTGGCTCCGGTAGGGGTAAATAGAGGCAAGGATGACCTGATCATAGAAATGGACCTGCTATATAAAAAGGCGTAGCCACATGGCAACCGGTCTGTTAAATAGGAAACGTATCCTAATTACTGGTGGTTCCGGATTCATAGGAACTAATTTAGTCGAATATTATTATAGACAGGGTTGCACTGTAGTCAACATCGACATCAGGCACCCGAGAAACGCTGATCACCGCGTATTATGGAAGGAATGCGATATTTTAGACTTTGGACACTTACGTGACGCTCTCGCGGCGTTTGACCCAGAATATGTGGTCCATTTGGCTGCAAGGACTGATTTAGATGAGAAAAAAGATATAAATGGGTATACAGCTAATGTAGATGGGGTGCGTAATGTCGTGAATGCGGCAAACGACTGCGGTTGCTTGAAGAGAGTGATTTTTGCTTCATCGCGGTATGTGTGCGCGAATGGCTATCAACCCATACATGACGCAGATTATTCACCTTTCACACTTTATGGTGAAAGCAAGGTTATCGGGGAACAAATTGTGCGGAGCGCCGAGGTTGACTTCGAATGGGTCATTGTACGTCCAACATCGATCTGGGGTCCTTGGTTTGATATTCCATACGTGGTGTTCTTCGAGACGATTTGGAAAGGATTATACTTCAACATTGGAAGGCTTAATCCAAAAAAGCAATACGGGTACGTCGGCAATACGGTGTATCAGATCGATAAGTTGCTGAATGCTTCGGTCATTTCAGTGAACAGGAAAACAATTTATGTTTGCGATTACCCGCCCTATGAGCTTAGAAATTGGGCAGACCTTATCAGACAAGCTATGGATCGCAAAAAAATTCGGTCAATGCCGCTTTGGATGCTACGGATCGCTGCTCTATTAGGTGACCGACTATCTGGTTTTGGATGGCAAAGATGGCCTATAACCACCTCAAGGTTAGACAACCTTGTTACTGACATTATCTACGACACATATGAACTCGAAAGCATTTGTGGAAGCCTGCCTTACGACCTTAGAACGGGTGTCAGCACGACCGTGAGTTGGATGAAAGACGTCGGTCGTATTTAGAAATCCCCATAGACGAGGGATTATCCAGTGCTTCAAATAGTTATGTTGCGAGAAATAGTAACCCCGCTCTACATGGATGATCATAGCTACTTCTTCCATAAGCCGAATGAAGCCGGCGCATGAATCTTCTGGTGTTATCCATTAATTACGCCCCGGAACCAACGGGCTTTGCTCCGCATGTCACGGATTTGTGTGAATATCTTGCGGGTCAACAACATGGCGTTACCGTCCTGACCGGCTTCCCCTTTGCGCCTTATTGGAGGCGTTACAGCGGCTATTCCGGAAAGCTTGTTGCATTTGAAACTGTTCATGGCGTCAAGCTGGTGCGATTGACCCACTTTATCCCGCGGAAACCAAGCAGCACACTTCAACGTATCTTTATGGAAGGAACCTTTTGTCTGCTTGCGGGACTGATTCTGGCCCGGCTTGCAAGGTCTCAATGGGATGCGGTTTTGTATGTCGGAGCGCAGCCAAGCTTGGCCATGCTTGCACGGCTTATAAGCAATATGAAGAAGATACCTTACGCGGTTGCAATCAATGATCTGGCTGCTCAGGCGGCAGACGAGGCAGGCATAGTCAGGGCTGGTTTTCTCAAAAGGATTTTGGCGAAATTTGAATATTCTGCTTACAGCAAAGCGAGTGGCGCCATGGTGTTGTGTGAGGGTTTTCGGGATGCTTTGCGTAAGAGTGGATACCCTGCAGAAAAGATCAGGATGATACGCAGTCCTATTAATGTTGACAATATTTACCCAACGGAAGGCAAACATATATTTCGTCACCGTTTTGGAATAGCGGAGAACTCTTTTGTTGTCCTCTGGGCGGGCAGTATGGGGATAAAACAAGGATTATCGAATATCGTCGAGGCATGTAAGTTGTTGCAGGCGGCGGACGTTTCAGTACTTTGGGTGCTGGTAGGGGATGGCGAAGCACGCTCCTCCCTGGAGGCGGAGGTGCAGGAGTGCAATTTGGAGTCGTATGTGCGCTTATTGCCTTTTCAACCTGAAGATCGTCTCAGTGAGATGTTTTCTGCAGCAGATGTGTTACTTCTCAATCAATTATCAACGGTGAAAAATACCGTTATTCCTTCAAAGTTGTTGACCTATATGGCTGCAGGGCTTCCTGTCCTTGCAGCGATCAACGCCGACAGCCAAGGGGCGCAGTTGCTGCGGGAGTCAGGAGGCGGTGTGATAGTCGAGCCGGAGAGTCCGGCAGCCTTGATCGAGGGGCTAAAGGAATTGATGCGGGATAAGAAGGTACGGCAGAAAATGGGCGCACGAAACAGGACGTATGCGGTAGAGCATTTTGATCGGAAAAAGGTGCTCAAAGCTCAGGAAACGTTTTTGACAGACGTTGTAGGTTAAATAGGGAGTCGCCCCGGTTTTTCCTTCGGTATTCGAAAAGGGGGGACAGCGCCCCATTTTCCCTGCGGGAAAAAAGGGCGCAGTCCCTCGTATTTTCCTTACGCCGCCTCGCTTCATTCAGGACCCCTTGAATGTCTATCCGGCCGTCTTCTTTGAAGCGTTGATTTTTCCGAATCGTTATGTTATCGTCTTCCCATGCGAATATATTTGGACAATTGCTGTTTTAATTGTCCTTATGACGATCAGAGCCAGATTCGAATACAGATTGAGTCCGAGGCCAAATTGTTTATCCAGGCCAAAATATTGGCCGGTGAGATTGAGTTGGCATGGTCGTATATCCTTGATTTTGAAAATAGCGCCAATCCGTTTCCCGAAAGAAGGTGGAGCATCGCGCAGTGGAAAACAATGGCCGTAGTTGATGTGATCGAATCCCCTTCCATTCTGGAACATGCTCAACAGTTTGAGTCACAAGGCCTGAGAGGCAAGGACGCACTTCATATTGCATGCGCGCTTGAAACAGGCTGCGAATGTTTTTTGACGACTGACGACCACGTGATTAGGCTAATGGGTAATTTCGACCCAATGCTGGTTATGAACCCGACAACTTTTGTAACAACGAAGGAACAGTACAAATGAAAACTGATACGGAAATCAAATGTGAAGGCATACAAGCTCTGATGGCCAACCTGGGCCGGGTTGATGCCGAGCGGTTTGTTGCGCTCCTCTCCCGCGAACCGTTCGACTACACGCTGTGGCAAAGAGACCTTTGGCCCGAGAAGACGGCACGAGAAATCAGCGCCCTCGCAATGGGAAATTTAAAGTAGTTTGTGGATCGGGACCCTTTAGCGCGCCTCCTCCTTGTGAAGGACCTCAACCGCGATTTCCTGAACTACTACACCCTCCGGCGCCTGGAGCATCTGCGTTGCACCCTCCTCTCCAAACTCGCCAGCCTTTAAAATAGGGGCGCTGTTCCTCTATTTTCGGCGGGTGGCGCCATGGTGTTGTGTGAAGGTTTTCGAGATGCTTTGTGCAAGATAAGATGCGGGAAGAAATGGGCGCGCGAAACAGGACGTATGCGGTAGAGCATTTTGATCGGAAAAAGGTGCTTCAAGCTCAGGAAATGTTCCTGACAGATGCAGTGCGATGCTATTGAGATGAGAAAACCATTGTTAATACAGAAACATTATAACAGATGATCAAACAATATTTGGACTTCAATTCCGAACCATGATCTTTCGACCTGCATACCATAGAAAAATATCCCAGCTTGCAGATGCAATAACAACCTTTTGTTCGTTTGTTGCATCGTATCTGTTTTGGGCTTTTTTGAGACACTTCTACCCGGAATTGCCAATCGGCGTAAGCTTCCAGTTCGATACCCAATTTTTGATTATTATCATATTTGCCTCATTATTCTGGGTCTTTTTGTTCAATCTGCAGAATGCGTATTCCTATCAGAGATTTACCTCGTTTGCTACTGAGGCAAAAATCATTTTTAAAACGGTATTCTTTGGACTCCTGGTTCTTTTGGGTATAGTATTTATAATGCGTCCTGGCTATATCCCCCGGGCAATGGCACTCTTTTTTGTAGTCTTCAATTTTATCTTTCTTCTCTTGGAGAAGTATTTTGTTTTTCTGGCTGCCAGATTTATTCGTAAGCATGGACGCGACCGTAAGTCAATCCTTGTCGTGGGTATCGATCAAGACGCAAAACGATTCGCAGAGACAGTACAGTTGAATCCGCATTGGGGACTTAATATTGTTGGTTTTGTTGGTAATTCTAATGAAAAGGCAGGTCTTGAGCTATACGGGAAGAAGATATTGGGCACGGTGAGTTATATCGAGGAAGTGCTTCATTCTTACCCATTTGATGAGGTTATCGTTGCGCTTCCTTTCAGGCATGTCGATGGCATTAAGAGGGTGCTTGAAGTTTGTGAAAGGGAGGGCGTGCAGGTACGTATTATCTCAGATTTTTTAGGAAGCATAGTAAAAAGTCTCCAGGCAGATGTCGTGCATGGTATCCCGATAGTAAGCGTGAATTACGTCTACAGAGATGAGTTTAAGCTCTTTGTTAAGAGAATAATTGATATAATCGGGTCAACGTTGGGTCTTATCATATTATCTCCTTTCCTTCTTGCTATGGCGATTGCAGTTAAGATTACTTCTTCTGGGCCTGTTTTTTATGAATGGAATGTAATGGGCCTGAATAAAAAATCGTTAAGAAGCTGGAAATTTAGAACGATGGTAATCGATGCTGATAAAATTAAGGATCAACTGATGGATCAAAACGAAATGAATGGGCCGGTCTTCAAAATAAAAGATGATCCGCGCATCACTAAAGTTGGAAAGTTTTTAAGAAAATACAGCCTCGATGAATTGCCCCAGCTCTGGAGCGTCCTGAAAGGCGATATGAGCCTGGTAGGGCCGCGGCCGGCGGGTCCCCACGAGCTGGCCCGCTATGAAAGCTGGCAGCGACGTAAATTGAGCATCAAGCCGGGGATCACGTGCCTGTGGCAGGCCAATGGTAGAAACCAGATCAATGATTTTAAAGAATGGGCTAAGCTGGATCTGGAGTATATCGACAACTGGTCCCTCTGGCTGGATTTTAAAATCTTGGCGAAGACAATAGTGGTGGTCGTAAAGGGAACAGGCTGCTGAGGAGGCTGGCATGATAAATAGAGACAGCGCCCGATTATTTTCAAAGAACGACCCCATTTCTCTCCTTGACAAGCCCTGGTCATGCATGTAAACTAAGTCCATTAAACCAAACCCACTGAGGTGTTCCATGCAAACCGTCAATATCCACGAAGCGAAGACGCACCTTTCACGCCTTGTCGATGAGGCCGCAAAAGGAAATGTTTTTATCATTGCCAAGGCAGGAAAGCCGATGGTCAAGGTTTTACCGCTATCCGATGGGGAGTTGAAAGGGGCTGAAAAGCTGGGGTTCATGTCGGGTGAAATTTCGGTTCCGGACGATTTTGATTCTCTGGCGGCAACGGAGATGATCCAACTTTTTGAAGGAAAGTCCTCGTGAAACTGCTGCTGGATACGCACATTCTCCTGTGGGCGGCAGGGCAGCCGGAAAAGCTCTCCGAATCAGCCCGCACCCTTTTGACAACGCCCGAGAACGGTTTGTTTTTCAGTGCGGCCAGTATCTGGGAGATTGTGATCAAACGGGGACTGGGACGGAAGGATTTCAAGGTGGATCCGCGCCGCTTGAGAAAGATGCTCATCGTGCATGGATACACCGAGCTGCCGGTAACCGCGGAGCATGCCTTTGGGGTCGAGACGTTGCCTTTGCTTCATAAAGACCCTTTCGACCGCTTGTTGCTGGCCCAGGCCCGTACGGAAGGGATGCTGTTGCTCACGGTTGATGCTTCTGTTTCCCAATATCAGGAATCCGTGCTGGCTGTTTGATCGAAAAGGGGGACCCTATTTTTTCTCATTGTATTGCAAAATGGTCTTGACTATTTTTCAGTGGTGTGAAATATAGTCTTCATGATTTCCCGAGAACCGTACATCCGGGCGTGGCAGGAACTGGCGCAGGAAAAGAACATGGTTTTTCTTTCCGGACCGCGTCAGTCCGGAAAAACGACGCTGGCAAGGAAGATCTATCTCTGGGATTACGCGCAAATCCAGGACCCGGCCGTGCAGCTTACGGGTCGGGGCGACTCATACCATTTGTTCAACAGCGGGGAGCGGCAACTCCTGGTGGCGCCCGCCGCCGCCTGGCTCTCCCAACTCCCCTGAAAAACAGGGGACAGCGCCCCTATTTTCCCTAAGTATACTATCCCCGAAATTACCCTTTTAGAGACCTTTGAAAATACCCCCGGCATTGTCATTCCCGCGAAAGCGGGAATCCAAAAGATCTTGAAAGGACTGGATTCCTGCTTCCGCAGGAATGACGAATTGCTACGTTTCGGGAGAAATTCAAAGGTCTCTTTTATTCCTTTGACTATTTTACCGGTATGATGTAAATGTGCATTGCAATCTTACATCACTATAGGCAGAATGCACATGGCCAAGAATGATATCATGCCCAGGCTGCTCCAGCAGCCGGAGCGATCCTTTTTCCTCTTTGGCCCCCGAGGAACAGGAAAGAGTACCTGGCTTCAACAAGTGCTTCCCGATGCCTTCAGGCTTGACTTGCTCGATGCCTCTATTTTTCTTGAGCTTTCTCGCGACCCTCATCGGCTTGAGGCATTGATCGGCGGGCGCGCGGCAGACGCCTGGATCGTGCTCGATGAAATCCAAAAAACCCCCCCCCTTCTGGACGAAGTTCATCGTCTCATGGAATTGCATAAGTGGAACTTTGCTCTTTGCGGATCTTCAGCCCGCAAACTTCGCCGGGGCGGCGCCAATCTGCTCGCCGGTCGAGCGCTGACATTATCCATGGAAAGTTTCTCTACCGTCGAGCTGGGCGATTCGTTCGACCTCGCATTCGCGCTGAATTGGGGTATGCTTCCTTTCGTATGGAACGACCCCCAATACGCCGCCGACATTCTTGCAGCTTATGTGAACACCTATCTCAAAGAAGAGTTGCAAGCGGAGGGTTTAATCCGCAATGTTCCGCCGTTTGTCCGTTTTCTCTCCGTCGCGGGCCAGATCAACGGTCAGATGGTCAATGCCCAGAACATTGCCCGCGATGCCGCCGTCGCCCGGAGTACGGTGGATAACTACTTTGGTATTTTAACCGACACCCTGGTGGGACACTTTCTTCCCGCATGGCGACCAGGGCTCAAAGTCCGGGAGGCAACACAGCCAAAATTCTACTGGTTCGACCCGGGGGTGGCCCGGGCTTCTGCCGGGTTGTTGCGCGATCCAACAGACCGGCTATGGCAGGGCGCAGCGCTCGAAACAATGATCTACCATGAGCTGCGCGTTTACAACGAAGTCAGCCGTAAACATCGTCCACTCTACTACTACCGGACCCCTGCCGGTGTGGAGATCGATTTTGTTATTGAAACCGCTCACCGGCGACCGGACAGCCTCCCCCGGGTGATCGCCGTCGAAGTGAAACGGGTCGAGCGATGGGATCGCGCCTGGGAAAAACCTATGCGATCCCTTGCCGATAATGCCGGAGTGACTGTAGAACGTATGTTCGGCGTCTATTGCGGTTCGCGAAGTTACCAGTTCGACAACATCACAGTATTGCCTTTTACTGACTTCATAAAGGCCCTCTTTGCTGGAGAGGTTTTTTAGGGAGGGGACAGCGCCCCTGTTTGTGATAAAATACTTTTTAAAAACTGCCTTCGTAGTGAGAGCTTTGAAAAATACCTCCACTTTGTCATTCCCGCGTATGCGGGAATCCAGAAGGTCTTGAAAAGAATAGATTCCTGCTTTCGCAGGAATGACAAATTGCCGAATTTCGGGAGTAATTCAAAGCTCTCGTAGTGTTTAAAGGCACAGGGTGTTGATATGATTATTACGAGGACGCCATTTCGTTTTACCTTGGGTGGCGGCGGGACGGACCTGCCGGCTTATTATTCCCAATACGGCGGTTTTATCTTTGCCGCCGCCATCAACAAATACATGTTCATCAATCTTAATCGTCCCGTTGTCGATGACCTGGTGCGAGTGAAATACACAAAGTCGGAAATGGTACATCATCGGGACGAGCTTGAGCATGACATCGCCAAAGAGGCCCTGCGCATGATGGGGATTGAAAAGGGCATTGAGATCATCTCCATGGCCGATGTGCCTGCGGGGACGGGCCTGGGATCGTCCAGTTGCTATGCCGTAGGGCTCCTGCGGGCTTTGCAGTCCATGAAGCGGGAGTTTTCCTCCCTCCAGGAAGTGGCGGAAATGGCCTGCGATCTGGAGATCAATCGCCTGGGGAAACCCATTGGCAAGCAGGACCAATACATGGCTGCCTTCGGGGGCCTGACGGTCTTGGATATCGATAAAGACGGGGCAGTAAAGGTGCGGGCTGCTGTTGCTTCAGATAGTACAGTGGATGAGTTGAACCGCAATATCCTCATGTTTTACACGGGGTCCTCCCGAAGCGCGGATGCGATCCTTGCCGAACAGAGCCAGGGAGCCAAAGAGGAAAAGAAGGATGTAGTCGAGAGCATGCACACCATCAAGGAATTGGGTTACAAGATTCTGGAAGCCGTGGAGAGCGGCAATATCACCGATGTCGGCCTGCTGTTCGATCGGCATTGGCGGTATAAGAAACGGATATCCAACAAAATGTCCAGTGGGCGGTTCGATGAGATTTACGACATTGCCAAACAAAATGGCGCATTGGGCGGGAAGATCTCCGGCGCCGGGGGCGGGGGATTCTTCATCTTTTACATCGAGAATCATCAGACCCGGTTCCGAGAGAAAATGAAGGAGCTGGGGCTGCGGGAAATGCGCTACCGGTTTGACTTTGAAGGGGTAAAGGTATTGGTCAATTTTATGAGTTCTGTCCAGGAATAAGGGATTATTGCGTGGCAAATTTAAAAATTGGCGTTGTCGGTTTGTGGCATCTCGGCTGTGTTCTTTGTACGGTGTGGTCGCGCCTGGGCAATCAGGTGATTGGTTTTGACTATGATCAAGACCTTGTCCACAATCTTCAGAAAACGATTCCACCCATCTATGAACCGGATTTAACGGAATCCATCCAAAAAGGGTTGGATGCCGGCAATCTTTTATTCTCCAATCAAATGTCATCTCTTGCTCAATGTGATTTCATTTTTCTCTCTTACGATACACCCGTATTGGATGATGATTCCAGCGACACGAGCATTCTTTTAAAATCAGTGATGGATGCCGGTTCAATCATGCAGGATAAAGCGGTTCTGATCGTCAGTTCACAAACGCCCGTCGGTTTTTGTTCCGTATTGCGTGAACGTTTGAAAGAACAGAATCCTGCGCTCGATCTTGCCTATTCGCCGGAGAATCTGCGGCTCGGCGAGGCGATTGAATGCTATTTGCATCCGGGTAGGATTATCCTGGGTACCGCCGATGCGGATACGGAATCCAGGTGTCTGGATTTGTTTTCGCAGATAAACGCGGAAGTGATTTGCATGCGGCTTGAAAGCGCGGAAATGGTCAAGCACGGCATCAATTCTTTTCTGGCCATGAGCATCACATTTTCAAATCATTTGGCGGATATGTGTGAAATCACCGGGGCGGTGATCGACGACGTGGTCCGGGGCATGAAAACGGATGTGCGCATTGGACCAAAGGCGTACCTGGCTCCGGGCATCGGTTTTTCGGGGGGAACCTTGGGCAGGGATCTGCAGGTGCTGAGAAAGAAAAATGTCGAGGCAAAAAAGAATGCATCGCTTTTCGGTATCATACATGATCTGAACCATTCGAGAAAGCAGGACATCGTTTGCCGGTTTGAGGAAATTGTTGGGGGCTTAATGAATAAACGAATTGGTGTCCTTGGCTTGACCTACAAGCCTGGAACCAGCACGTTGCGGCGAAGCCTGCCGGTGGAGATTGCCGATTTGATCATTGAAAGAGGCGCCGAAGTCAAGGTGTATGATCCCAGGGCGGATTATGCGGAATTGGAGGGCGATACGAAGTTTGAAATCACACATAGTATCGCGGATGTCTCTGAAAAAGTCGATGCACTAATCCTGCTGACGGAATGGGCAGATTTCAAAACCTATCCCTGGGGTGATGTCGCAGGACTTATGAAGAAGCCAGTCTTATTCGATACGAAGAACTTTCTCGATCAAACATCCATGAAATCATGCGGTTTCCAATACTATTCCATCGGGAGGTAAAGGCGAGTGAAGGAATTGTCGGATAAGGTTATTGTCATAACGGGCGGCAGCATGGGGATCGGCCTGGAAGTCGCGAAGCAGTGCGTTGCGGAAGGGGCGAAGGTTGTTATCGCTGCGCGCGATGAGGGGAATTTAAAAACGGCTTGTTCCTTGTTGGATGAAGTTTCTTCCTGCGAACAGTTTTTTTACCGGTTGGATATCGGTAACTATCAGGAAGTGAAGTCTTTCGCCTCCTGGTGCGGTGATAAATTCGGCGCTGTCTATGGCCTGGTGAATTGTGCGGGGATCTACGGACCTATCGGGAAGACCTATCAAATTGATATCGCTAAATTTGCGGAGACAATACAAATCAATTTCCTGGGTGTTGTGCATATGTGCCATGCCTTCATACCCCTGATGAAGTCCGACTCCAGGAAAAAAATCATCAATTATTCGGGCGGCGGCGCGGCAACGCCATTCCCCAACTATTCTGCCTACGCGACCAGCAAAATTGCCACCGTCCGGTTTACGGAAAACCTGTCGATTGAATTGGCAGACGAGAGTTTTGACGTCAACTGCATTGCCCCTGGATTTATCATCACGCGGCTGCACCAGGATACCTTGGCGGCCGGTCCGAATGGCGCCACAAAGGCATTTTACGAGAACACAAAAAAACAGATGGATAACGGCGGCATATCGGCGGCAATACCCGCCGGCCTGACCGTATTCCTTCTGTCGGCGGAATCGGACGGAATCACGGGAAAGTTCATTTCCGCTCAATGGGATCCGTGGAAGGAAAAAGTTTTTCAGGATCGGCTGAGATCGGACAAGGATTTCGCAACTATCCGCCGGATCGATGACAAGACCTTCTTTAAAAAATAGGGGGCCGGCGCCCCTATGAATTATCATATTGACTAAATTTATCATATCGGCTATTTAATAGGCAATGGAGAAACGTACACCCCATTACAAGCTTTCAAAAGTGCAACAAACGGTTGCAGATCCGGAGAGTCAACCATTTACAATAACAGCACTTCGCGGGGGGCTCGAATTGGGATTGATGGAACAAGAAATGAGGCAGGTCGTACTCGCCCTTTCGAGACGTGATTTTTACAAGACGATGACCACGCATAAAGACCATCGAGTATGGCAGGACGTTTATCATGGTATGACCCGGGATGGTATCTCGGTCTATATCAAAATTACGGATTTCACCGATGGGCGACCGCCGGTGATCCAGTTTAAGGCAAAGTGAGGTAACAAAATGAAATGTCCAAGCTGTAATCATGCAGAAATGGTGGAAAGGACACAGGATGAAAAATTATCCTTCGGCGGTCAGTCGTTGACGCTTCATGGCATGAAAGGCGAGTTCTGTCCCAAATGCGATGAGGGTGTATGGGATGCTGAAAGCTATCGACGCTATGCAGAAGCACAGGCCGCATTGCTGAGGGCCGTGAAAGGTGATCTAAGCGCGGATATTCGGCGTATCAGGAAAAACCTGAAACTTTCACAGGCTGAACTATCGGAAGTTTTCGGCGTCGGTAAATTGGCGTTTTCGCGCTATGAACGAGGCAAAACACAACCTCCTGCGCCGCTGGTCAAACTTCTTAAACTGATGGAACGACATCCCGACCTGATGAATGAGGTTCGTGAGGTTAGTACATCATATAGCCTAATAGATCGACCAGCCAGGATCAGCGGCAAGCAGCAAGCCGGGTAACCCGTTCCAGTAATTTTGTTAAATAGGGAGCTTTTAATTACTCCCGAAATTCGGCAAATTGTCATTCCTGCGAAAGCAGGAATCTATTCTTTTCAAGACCTTCTGGATTCCCGCATACGCGGGAATGACAAAGTGGAGGTATTTTTCAAAGCTCTCAAATAGGGCCGGCGCCCGATTATTTTTATTGATAAATAGTCCTTGCAGAAAATACACACATCGTGTATTTATACCATCATGAAACGCACCGTCACTGATTTTTTAAACCGCTGGAAAACGTCTGCAAACCGCAAACCTCTGATTCTCAGGGGTGCCCGGCAGGTTGGAAAGACCTATATCCTGAAAGAATTCGGTGGGGTGGCATTCCCCCGTTGTCATTACGTCAATTTTGAAAAGGATGAAAAGCTTGGGCGGATATTCGAGCCGGATCTGAACCCGGCTCGCATCCTCGACGAATTGCAGTTTTACCTCGATCGGCCCATCGATCGCCACCGGGATCTGGTCATTCTCGATGAGATCCAGCGCAGCCCCAGGGCGCTGAACAGCCTGAAATATTTCTCCGAGGAGATGCCGGAGGTGGCCCTGTGCGCCGCCGGTTCCCTCCTGGGTGTGGCGCTGCAACCGGACTCCTTCCCCGTCGGAAAAATTCAATTTCTGGATATGTACCCCCTTTCGTTTGATGAATTTCTCGACGGCGCGGGAAAGGAACGCCTGGCCGAATTGATCCGCAAACAGGACTTGGCCCAGCCCTTCCCGGAGACGGCGCACGAACAACTGTGGGGATTGTGGAAGCACTACCTGGTTGTCGGCGGCCTGCCCGACGCCGTGAACCATTATCGCGATCGACAGGACAATTTGTACGAAGCTGTTCAGGTGATCCGAAAAACCCAGCGGGATCTGCTGGAGGCCTATCTGGCCGATATGGCGAAACATAGCGGGAAGAGCAACGCCTTGCATATCGAGAAATTATGGCGGAACGTGCCGGCGCAACTGGCGCGGGCGCAAAACGGATCGGCCGGAAAATTCAAGCTTCGCGAAGGGATTCCGGGAATTCGGGGTTATGAGAGATTGTCTGCTCCTCTGGACTGGCTGGAATGCGCCAATCTTCTCATCCGGACGCCCATTATCGACGCCGTCGGCGTTCCCCTTTCCGGGTATGTGAAGGAAAACCGCTTTAAACTCTATTTCTTTGATGTTGGACTCCTGGGCGCCATGAGCGGCATTGCCCCGGCCACGTTCCTGAACTATGACTTCGGCAGCTACCAGGGTTACGTGGCGGAGAATTTCGTGGCTCAGGAACTGCGGGCCGCGGGAGATAAGACCCTCTACTGTTGGCAGGGGCGAACGGCGGAAGTGGAATTTCTTCTTGAACGGGAGGGGGAAATCGTGCCCGTGGAGGTCAAATCCGGATGGGTGACCCAATCCAAGAGCCTGAAGGTGTACGCCGAGCGTTATCGCCCCCCGAGGGCGTACATCCTGAGTGCCAACAATATAAGCCGAGGAAGTATCAATCGTTATCTCCCGCTATATGCAGCCGGACGTCTGATTTAAATAGGGACAGCGCCCTCTTTTCCTTGTAATTTTACATTGAGGCGTTACCCGCAAGCCTCTCCCTCACCCACATTCTGACGAGTGTGGACATACCAAGGCCTTTATTATCCGCAACTTCTTTCAGTTCAGCAAGAGTTGTTTCATCGAGGCGCAATGTCAGGACCCGTTCCTTTCGGAATGATAAACCTTCCGGTCCAGGCAGGAAGTCTTTCACGATCTTTCCTGTTTTCATGGGTTCATCCGTGTATGTGATTTTCTTTGTCATAAATCTTCTTCCCCTTTCTCCAGTAACCTGCGCCAATGATCCGGATTATGCCTTCTCTAATGGTAAAGCGGACCGTCATGACGCCACCCTTTACCTTGCCAAAGCAGAAAAAACGATCTTCATCCTGACCGTGATCCAAGTCCTCAATGATAACACGCTGAGGATCGGCAAAGGCTTATTGGGCTTCATAAAAAGAAACTCCGTGCTTTTCCGTGTTTTGTGCATTCTTGAAGTCATCCCATTCAAAGTCCGGTGGTTTCATGGTGCTAATGTAATACTAACGCATGCTATTGTCAACTGGAAATATTATCATTATCTCCAGGATTTGGGAGAGAGAAAATGAAAGCAGAAAAATATACCGATTTTTTCGAGGAAGCTGAAGAGAGCATGTCGAAAGACAGCATCCGCCGCGCCCCAGTTCCCGCTGCTTTTCGTTCTTGACAGTGCCATTGTTTGATTATATGATCGTATCAAATTATCAAGAGCGAGGTCCATTATGCTTCAGATCACTGCCACTGAACTGGCCCGAAAATTCAAGCAGATGATGAATCTGGTCGAATTTCAGGGAGAAGAATTGATCATTGTCCGTAATAACCATCAGGTGGCCAAGATCATCCCGGGGCCGGCAAAAATGACGGCTCTCGAAGCCATGTCGGATCTTTACCGAACCTTACCTGAGGATGCGGGGGCAACATGGATGAAAGACAGCCGGGAAGGCGCTGCGGCCGATCTCTCCGAGGTGCGTGATCCTTGGGTTTCCTGATCGATACCTGTATCTGGGTGGCCGTCGAGCGGGGCGCCTTGGCCCCGGCGGACGTTGCGCTGTTCACCGGCGCG
>Ga0247842_10002802_pt1 | contig 24856 bp, 19 predicted proteins | sample LaCruzMarch2015__3_FD_192411 | JGI IMG/M metagenome (GOLD analysis project Ga0247842, IMG submission 192411) | Freshwater microbial communities from meromictic Lake La Cruz, Castile-La Mancha, Spain - LaCruzMarch2015_19m | ecosystem: Environmental > Aquatic > Freshwater > Lake | place: Spain...
GACCGACAGCACTGTAATCCCATTATACGGTTCCAGTTTAGACGGGGCTCGAATCTACCGGAATACACTTTCCTTTGTCCTGGCGAAAGCCATAGGTGAGCTGTGCCCCGACGCCCGGTTCACGATCCATCACTCCCTTGGTACCGGGCTCTATTGCAGTTTCGAGGATAACCGCGCAGGTGGGAGAAAAGCTGTTGTCACCAGGTCTACTGTTGCGCGTATAGAGAGATTGATGCGTGTTATTGTCGGTCGAGATCTGCCGATCGAGCGCATAAAACTGTCTTTTGAGCAGGGGGTTGCTCACTTCACACGGACCGGCCAGGCTGACAAACTTAACCTGCTGCGATTCAGAAACCCGCCCAGAATAGTGATTCATAGTTGCGCCGGGTTCTCAGATCTTGCGCACAGCCCGTTGGCGGCGCGAACGGGTGTCCTCAAAGTGTTCAAGCTCATTCACTACCCGCCGGGCTTTGTGCTTCAGCTGCCTGACCGCGCCAGTCCGGACCGTGTTGCGCCATTTGTTGATCAACCGCATCTGTTCCGCATCTTCCAGGAACACAAGGAATGGGGCCGGATATTGAATGTTACCACGGTAGGCCGGTTGAACGAGATAGTTGCCAACGGGGAGATATCGGAGTTTATCAAGGTTGCGGAGGCACTTCACGAGAAGAAAACCGCATCGATAGCCGACCAGATTGTATCGCGCGACTCGAAGGTCATTCTGATCGCTGGTCCATCGAGTGCCGGCAAGACGACGTTTTCGAAACGATTGTCTGTTCAATTGCGTGTCAGTGGATTGCGTCCCGTCACACTCTCCACCGATGACTATTTTCTCGATGAGAGTCATACTCCGCGGGATGTTGACGGGAAGCTCGACTTCGAACATATCGAGGCGGTGGATATCGATCTGTTCAATGAACATCTCAAATGCCTCCTGGGTGGCGGCGAGGTGGAACGTGTGGAATTTGATTTTGCAGCCAAGCTGCGCAGGCTGTCGGGCCACACGATGCGCTTGGAGTCTGATCAGGTCCTGATCATTGAGGGAATCCACGGCTTGAATCCGCGCCTGACGCACATGGTGCCTGGAAAGCGGAAATTCAAAGTATTCGTGAGTGCGCTGACCCAACTTGCGATTGATTCAAACAACCGGATATCGACCACGGACAACAGGCTTATGCGGAGGATCGTACGTGACAGCCGGTTTCGCGGAAACTCACCATTGTCGACGCTCAAGGTATGGCCGTCCGTGCGGCGTGGGGAGGAGACCTGGATCTTCCCGTTCCAGCGTGAATCCGACGCCGCCTTCAATTCCGCGCTTGATTACGAGCTGGCCGTTCTAAAGCCTATGGTGGAACCACTTTTGCGGGAGATAAAGCCAACAGATCCTGAGTATTCGGAAGCGAGGCGGTTGTCGGCCTTCCTGTCCAATTTCCGTGAGATATCTGATTACGAGGTCCCGCGTACATCGATCCTGAGGGAATACATCGGGCGGAGCGGCTTCAAGTATTGATCTTGTAGGCGGTCATTGCCAGTACAACGATCAGAACGCCGAGTCCGACACCTGTTGCGCCTGCCAGTCTGCCGCTGGACTTCGTTCGAAGAAGAGCCTGCGCGATTGTTCGGAAACGGAACGGGCTGAGAACCAGCAGTACGCCTGTTATTACAATCACGTATGCGAACAGGGTCATAACGAGTTTCCAGCCGGAATCATTCATAAACGCGGCATCCAGAATATACCTTGGAGCCAACAGCAGGATTCCGCCAAAGGCCCGAGCCGCCAGCAACTCATCAAGGAAGAACACCAGGGCAAGAAAGGAAAGCGGGGTCAGTATGATGACTGCTGTTTGTGAATGAGGAATCTCGGCCAGAAAGGGAGCGTTGTAGAGCAGCCATCCTGCCCATCCGACCGCCAGAGCTGTAAGTATCCACGCGAGGACGGAGCTTCTAGGGAGAGTCTTGCAGCGGGCCAGGGTCTGATCCGGGAAAAGAAGAGCGGGCAGGAAGAACACAATCGTCATGACGCCTGTGATTATGGATATGGTTGAAAGATCGAGTTGTTGCATCATGGCTCCTTTTGTCTCTGATCAGCGATTGTACCTGTCGGGTGCATCCACTTCGTGTCTTGAATGTCGTATCGCTCCAGACACCGGACTATCCGTCCATATAGAGTCTGCGGCATACGTCGCTCAATCAATACGTCGACAAGACATGGTGAAAGCATTCCATCCAGCGGCTGAACGATGGCAATCTTGTTCGTTCTTGTCCTGCCTGCCCATCGCGTTGAATCGCGCAGGCTGGGACCTTCGACCAGAACCTGAACCTCAGTTCCGACCAGTTCTCCGTTTACAACGAGACTGCAGGCGTCCTGGTCGTCGAGCAGGATCCTATTGCGTCTCAGTTTCTCTTCCGCCGGAACATCGTTGTCAACTGTGGCGGCAACGGTACCAGGTCGCGGAGAATATTTGAAAATGAAGGAATTGTCGAATCGAATTTCGTTCATGAATTGACGCGTCATCTCAAAATCCAGTTCGGACTCGGTGGGGTATCCCACGATAATGTCCGTTGTGAGCGATATTCCGGGGATGGCGGATCTCAGGGCTGCAACGGCCTTCCTGTAATCAGCAGTCGAATAGCCACGCTTCATCAAGGACAGAATGCGGTCGCTGCCTGATTGGGCCGGCAGATGAATATGCTCGCAGATGTTTGGGAATGCCTGCATTACGCGAATGAGCCCGGCAGTAATTCCTGAGGGATGGCTGGTTGTGAACCGGATGCGTTTCAAGTTGCTCAGCCCGGCAACAGCTTCAAGCAAACGCGGAAACGGCTCCGTGAGCCCAAGAGCCGAAGGGACATTCGCCAATCCGACATCGTTGAACAAGCCGTAGGAAGTAACGCTCTGGCCAAGCAGGGTTATCTCCCTCACGCCCCGATCAATCAATCCGGAGATTTCACTCACAATGACTGCAAGCGGCCGGCTGCTTTCTTCGCCCCTGACGGCCGGCACAATGCAGTAGCTGCATTGGCGGTTGCATCCCTCACTTGCCTTTACAAAGGCGGAAATGCCATTAATGCGGTGGCCGGAGAGGAGTCTGGAATCGGGGGGCGGGTTTGAAAGCCGATTGAGCACCGGGTGTGTGCCGTCAGGGGCCGATTCGCAAATGGACTGCAGTTCCGACAACTGCTGAGTGCCGAGCACAAAATCAAGGCCGGGGACCATTTTGTACAGATCCTCGCCCGATCTCTGGGCCATGCAACCCATTACGCCCACAATCCGTCCAGGATGTGTCCGCTTGGTAGCGACCATTAGTCGAAGCTTGCCCAGCGCCTTGTCCTCGGCCTTGCTCCGGACACTGCAGGTGTTCACGATGATAGCGTCGGCATCCGGCTCGTCAGGCACGATCTCATGCCCGGCGGAGTGAAGCATGGCACCGGCAGCCTCACTGTCCCGGGCGTTCATCTGGCAACCATAGGTATGAATATAGACTTTCATTCAGAAATTCACGGAGTTCCACTCAGGTTGATCAATAGAGCCCCGGAGACGGAAGCGGAGCATCTTTGTCACGGGAAGAAGTATTGTCTGCAGCATATCGCCGACCCAGGTCTTCTTCTTCAGGAATCGCAATTCAACATCGAAATCCAGTGTTCTTGCCGCGAGATCGTAACCGCCGTCCGACTTAAGGCTGAGAATGTCGCCTTCGATTCTCAGTTCATCCGTATGTATCTTTCCGTCAGAGACAATAAAAGCCGAGTCAGCAGTCTCCTGGCGAAGGACGTAGTCTATTCCAGGCACGGTGTCAGCGAGCATGTCCGACAGCTTCCCGAATAGGGGCAGGCGGAGGATGTTGCCGTCCCGGATGCGAAAACCGCCGGTGCCGCGAATGCTCCTAAGAAAGTCAGGCCCGGCTTGTCCCTCGATATTCACATCTGCGGAAAGGGCGCCGGCAAAACCAGGCTGCGCCTTGTCCAAGTGCGCGAATGTGGTGGCCAGTTTGCGGAGATCAAGCTTTTGAACCGCGCATTTCACCGCGAACCTGGTGTTTGTTGAAGCGTTGTCGGGAAACACGACTGCATTGCCGGTAGCATTGCCGCCGAAGAGTGTCGCTTCTATTTCAGTAACTGTCGATGTTCGTCCATTTCTGTTGTAGACAAACGAACATGAATCAGCAACCACATTGGAATAGCCGAAGGATTCAGCCCTTGCCTTTACCGTTATGTCGCACACGTTGAGATTGGTAAACGACAGGAAACCGGAAGCCGTATAGCTGGCCGGCCCTCCAATATGTAACGCATCGAGCAGATGCGCGGTGCTGCGCGTTACCAGGCTCAGCACGGACCGTGGATTCATCGTTGATGCTCCCGCAAAAGTCGCGGTATTGCGCTGCAAATCGAGGGTTAGATCAACCCTGCTCCATCCATTACTGTCGTATACTGTTATTGGCGTCAGTTTCACGGTCTGGTTGCTGTGACAAAGATTGATGACTACATCACCTTCGCCCCTGCGAATCTCAACGCCGTAGCGTGTAAAGTCCGTAGCCTTGGCATGTCCAAGGAGCGCAAGAGACCAGTCCTTCCCGATCATACCGGAGAATGTCACATCGAGTCGTGGTGGCATGTGCGGAAAAGTAAATGTTGAGATACAATGAACAACGATGCCTGGCAGCTGACAGGCAAGCACAAACTGTGTAAGTGCAGCCGGGTCACATGCTGAGACAATATGTGCACGGTAGGTTCCAGGAATCCTGTTATAGGAGAATTGCCCGTTCAGAGGTCCCTTTTGCTGGTCGATTCCGACTTCAGCGACGATATGATTAAGCCATATCTGGGTGTTATTGACAGAAACATCGGAGGAGAGAGAGGAGATCTCTAAATCGTAAATAGAGCAGCTTTCAAGGTCGAGGTGAAAATCCAGTGGTGGTGTGCCGATATTCGCCCATGAATGGCTGCTTTCTGGTGCAGAGGAAGGCAACCCTCTTCGTATTTGACCGTGCGTAATCGCTATTCTTCTCAGCCTGGATTGGCCTTTTGTGAGGAAAAGTCGCAAGCCTATCGCCACTTCATCAGCTTCGATTAGAGGAGGGGCAACCACGCTCCGTCTGTATAGTTTGAGGTTTTCGATGACAATTCCGTCGGTGATATCGAGTCGAGCCGCCTTCATCTCCAGAGAATACCCTTCGGAAGCCATTGCGCGTACCGCTCTGTCGGTGATCTGGTGCGGGAAGCCAAAATGGCAGAGATATACGGCAAGAGCGACTGGTATCAGAAGCAGGCATGCGGTGATACGAATGGCGAGGCGGAAGACAAAACCTCTAGAGACCATGATCCTCCTCCGCGACAAAAGTTCGCAAGAGTGTCCCTGCCAGTTTTCTTGGAAGGACAAAGACCAGATCCTGTCCCTGGATCATGGCATAGACGCCATCAGTTCCGGCAAGAAAGCCGAAGATCAGGGTTTTTCTTATGTCCTTGTTCCCGCTCAGGCCAACAGTGAGCCGCGCGGTGGAATCATCCAGGCCATACGATGCCAGACTGTCGTTACCCCTGCTTTCTATACGCAGAGCATTCAGATTGGAAATCGAGACAAGAATACTGTCGACGATGTCTGTTTTCACGGTTCCAGACGTAGGGAGGATTGGTTGCCACGGTCCTGAATCATCCCTGCGTATTGTCTGATCGGTGCCGTTCTTCGAAAGACAAATGGTGTTTATGAGGGCCATGTCGAGTTGGAGGACATTCCGGTCGCAATAGAGCAGGGGATTCATCCACTCTTCACCGGTGCTGTTGGTCAAACTGCTCGCCGAACCGGTGGTGGTCGTTGCGGGTGTCGACAGATAAGATCCGGCAAGAATCGAATCCACCGTTTCTCCCTGGATAGCCAGTACTGAATTCTCATTTTCGAATCTGGCGTATAAATTCCGGCTGTTTGGAACATGCTTTCCAAGGATCAAAATTCTTCTGGATTCCTGGGGCTTTGCTGCGGGCGCTGCAGACCCGGCAGGGGCAGGAGCAGGAATCCGTGTCGCAAGTTCTATGCTGCGTTCTGACGTGGATAGGCCGGTATCCATCGGCGATGAATCACTTGCTTCCACGAAATCAACTATCCTTGTGGCGGTAAGACGCGAAAGGAGTTCATCAATTACCGGCTTGCTCGCTTTCAGTGTGCGTGGTTGCACTATATACCACCCGGCTTCAGTATTATTGAGTTCGACGGTTCTTTCGCCCTGGCGAAACCGCAGGTATTTGACATCAGATGGTGGTATTGAGAAGAGCGTTGTGTCGCGCAGTTGGTTTGCCTTGACGCTGAACAGGGCCAGCGATTCTTTCCTGACCGTGCATACGGTATCGCTGTCCGCAAGGCGTGCATAATTCTCGCCTGTGCTGCCTGGGACTTCCTTGCCAAGCAGTATCGTCTGGCCGGTTGTATCTCCCTCCGCCCACACGCTTATGCTGAGAGTGGTGAGCGTTTCATCAAGGCCAGCCTGTTGCAGGTTGGCAACGGAGACAAAGGTTTCAGCCCGTAAACCGTACAGCGCGTTGAGGAGATTGGAAACCGTCTGTCCGCGGAGCTTGGCACCCTTGACAGGCTGTTGCATGATCCATTGACCGTCTTTCCTGATGATCTGGATGAATCCCCCCACCTGGTGTCCGATTTCAAGACGGTCAGCCTGTGAAACGTCTCCTGACAGGAGCATCTTATCCCGCAGATCATCAAGATGCTTCGGGATTGCACGAAGAGCATTGGTGCTCGTAGCCACGACGCTGCTGCTCTCCGCAAATCGCGAGTAAAGCACATCATCCAGGGCATCCCGGCCTATGAGAAGCGTGAGATTTGTGTGAGATGATCCCAGGGAAATGGCGGCGCGAGGCGTTGCGTCCACTCCGTAATCCTCGAGAGTGAGCTCCCGTTTCTGACGCTGGTCGGAAGTTATCGTTTCGACCGCCTGCAGGCCGAGAAGAGTTTGCAGGATTGAAGTGATGACGGCCGCATCTGCCCTTGTCTTGACAGGTTTGACAATGGTCCAGTTGTTTCCGCTCTTTACGCATTCTACATAGAAAGTGTTTTGCGTGATAGACAACCGGTTGACCGCTGCAATTTCCATCTTAAAGAGGCGATCATCGCTGGTCTGGCGGTCCTGCTTCCTGTTTCCATGCATGATCCAAATGAGGCCGCACAGGAGGCAAACAAGAACAAACAGCGTCGTTGTCGTTCTGGGGCTCATTGTGACTTATCTGGACCTCCGCAACCAGACAACGATGCCAAGGAGTGCGACCAGCGCTGGTATGATGATGACAAGCGCCATAAAGACAGAGGTGGTCTGCCTCTGGTCCATTATGAGGGGCTGAGTTCCGTAAGACTTTGGACCCACGGTTACCAAGGCATCGCGCTCAAGAAGCCAATTGATCGCATTTGCAAAGATCTCCTCGTTTGCACCGCAACTTGCGCCATTGGCCGCAAAGTCAGAATCGCCCATGACAACGAGTCGAGTGGGCCGGATTTCCGCATTTACCGAGCTGGTGAGTCCGCGCTCAACCGCCACGGCAATGGGAACGGGCCCGCGCGAATCGGAAGTTGGATCGAATGTCGGAGGTTCCTGAGTCATATCGGTCTCGGCCCAACCGTTTTCCGAACATGCGGCAATTGCGGTTACCCTTGGTTTATCGTCACGCCCGTCGGGGCCGGTTTGGCGAGGTTCCATCGGGCGGACAGGCCGCGGAAGATAAAATACTGCCGTGAGATCGGCCAATCCTGATGTAATGGGGTGGGGGCCGAAGTGCCTTACGTAGATTTCTTCACCGGTGTTCGGCAGTGTCACGCCGTTCTGGCCGACGCTCAAAACAATGGTCTTTTCGATGACCTTTTCAAATGGAAGGCCAACTCCCCATTCCTCCATTAACGGTTCAAGGCCGCACTTCTGCCCGGCGTCAAGAAGGAGCATCAGACTGTGATTTGATCTCAGGTGTGTGCCCAGTGCTGCTATTTCAGGCTTTGAAAAGACTTTTCTTGGACCGGCAATAACCAGTAGATCAGCATCTGGCGGGATGCAGGCGGCATCTGTGAGGAAGACGGGGCGTACATCAATGTTCTCGCTCCTGATGCGCGCGGCAATATCCGAATAGCCAAGGCCCTTTGAGGTGTTCGCGCTGTCATGTTCTCCATGTCCCATGACGAAATAGACGACCGGTTTTCGAGGTTCTGTAAGGCCGAGTATGGCTGAAGAGAATGACTGCTCGCCAAGGAAGGCGGTCTTTGTTTTCCTTACGCTGTCTCCTGCAGCCGACATTGCATAGTCGTACTTGACAATGTTCCGTCCGCTTACAGACTTGCTGTGCCCGCCGGATTCAAGCACGACAACGTCGGTGTTGCGGAGATCGCATTTTTGCCTGAGAACTTCCAGCCTGGCGAGGTCGCGGTCCGGGTCAATCCGTTCTATGGTGAGCGTGTGAGGGCCCGCCTTCCGAACGGCGATCCGGTAGGCTTCAAGCAGCCTCATGATGTCCCTTACCGTATCTTCCTTCTCCAAAGAATCCACCCGGAAGACTACATGAGCGGAAATGTCACCTTGCAGTTTTGAGAGGATCTGCTCTGTCTTTTTGGAAAGGGTGAACAGTTGATCGTGACTGATATCGCGCCTGACGTGGAAGTATGTGGCTGACAGGTAGTTGAGAGCGATAACCGCTGTTATTGCCAGGACAAGGGAAGCGGAAACATTGAGCCCCGTCCAAAATCGCTTTCCTTTTCCCCAGTTCGCATGTTTGGGTATGTTCATTTCTGATGCTTCCTGCCTCATAGCCACCGCCTTGATTCCAGGACTTTGACCGTGGCGAACAACGCAAGTGCGGTTCCGGAGAGATATAGAACTATGGGTCTCGAATCCACAATCCCGCTCGAAAAATCAAGTATGTGTTGAAAAGAGCAGACATATTCGGAGACAGACCCGGCATTTGCGTGGAACATATATATCACTATTCCGGTGGTGAACATTGTGAAGATAATCGCAAAAGAGGCGAGAGCGGCGACCGTTTGATTGCTGGTGAGCGCCGATATGAGAAGGCCGACCGAAAGGTAGAATGCGCCGATGAGCAGAAAGATCAGGTAGCCGGACAACAGTATGGCGCAATCGATGTCTGGAATGCCCGAACTGAACTCCCGGAGTATGTGGATGTACGAGGCAGTCGGCGCAAACATCAGCACGAAAAGGAATAATGCTGCAAAGTACTTTGCCAGGACGACTTCCACCTCGGTTACAGGCGCGGTCATGAGAGTTTCGATTGTTCCTGATTTCTTTTCCTCCGCGAATAGACGCATGGGCAGCAGGGCGGACGATATGAGGGCCATTGCCCAAAGTGTGAGGGGCTGGAACAGAAGCACGTCTATTCTGGTGGGCTCGCCACGGCTCAGCCTGGCTGTGAAATAGGTCCCGACCCCGGTGACCACAAGCACTATTACCATTGTCCCGAACGCGGCCGCGGACGTTGAATATGCGGATAGCTCCCTGCGGAAAAGAACGATGATATTCCTCATGAGGCAGGTCCTTCCCGTGTCAATTCGGCAAAGATATCTTCGAAATTTCTGCCTGGGCTGGACCGGAGTTCCCTCAACGGCCACTTGTTTTCAGCGGCAATGGCAGACAACTCTGCCCGGACATCGGCATCCTTGAGGCATTCCAGGAAGATAGTATTCCATTCGCCCTGTGTTTGACCTGTGGCCTTTATGACGCCTTTTACGGTACTGAATCTGGCAAGAATCGGGTCGAGCGGACCACCGAGTTCAGCCTCAAAGCGGGAATAACCTTTGATCAGTCCCTTCAGTAGATCGGGGGTATCGGAAGCCACTATATGCCCCTTGTTCATGATCAGCACACGGCTGCACAGCATTTCAACCTCGGGGAGGATGTGCGTGGACAGGACGACAGTGTGCTGCTTGGCCAAGTCCAGAATGAGGGCTCGTGTTTGGCGGATCTGGTTGGGATCCAGGCCGATTGTCGGCTCATCAAGAATCAGGATCTGAGGATCATGAACAAGGGCATCCGCCAGTCCGACTCGTTGCCTGTATCCTTTTGAAAGCCGCCCGATGATGAACTTTGCCACGTCGGTCAAACCGCAAAGTTCAAGGACCTGATTGACCCTTTGCCTCCGGAGTATGCCATAGACGCCTTTCAATTTGGCGCGGAAGTGAAGATACTCATTTACTCGCATTTCAGGGTACAGCGGCACATTCTCCGGCATATATCCGGTGATGCGACGGATTTCAAGGGAGTCAGTTACAGCGTCCAGGCCCGCTATGGTGACGCTACCTTTAGATGGCGGCAGAAAACAGGAAAGTATCCTCATGGTGGTGGTCTTGCCGGCGCCATTGGGACCCAGCAATCCGACGATCTCGCCCCTCGCGATCGAAAACGATATATTGTCGACCGCAACGGACTTTCCAAAATGTTTGGTCAGATGCTCTACCTGAATCATTGCGGCTCCGAAAAATTACTTCAATTCAGCAATGCGAAATCCTATTATCGCGGTAACTATGGTCAAGTCAAGGTCATGCGACAAAAACAAACTGGACCGGATGTTCTCGAAATCCGCTTCCTATTCACTTCCGGCGAGCGGAGCGCAGTCTTTACGGGATCCTTGCCGTGACAAATATGGGTTCGAGTGGCGCGAGAGACACCTGCAATGCGTGTGGGCGGATTCTGCCTTTCGACCCTTGCTGATGCATTCCTCTGACGGAAGAGAAGTGATCGTGGAGCATCCCGGGCAATGGAATCTGGATGCCGGCCCTGACTTTCGCGGAGCCATACTTCTTGTCGGCGAGAGCCGCCGTCGCGTTTGCGGTGACGTCGAGGTTCATATCCGACCATGCGAATGGGAGGCGCACGGCCATCATAAAGATGAACGATACAAGGATGTGGTTGCACATGTGACTTTCTTTGGCGGCAAATCCATGTCCGGTTTACTTCCCGCAAAGGCACTGGAGATCAGCCTTCAACCTGATCTCCAGTCCAACCCGTTGTTCAGTTTTGAGAGCATTGACGTTCTCGGCTACCCGTATGCGGAGCGTTCATTGCCGGGTCCTTGTTTCAGGGCAGTGCAGCGTGGCGCTGTTGACGATGTGTTGTTGCTGCTGGAATCCGCCGGGGAAGAGCGCCTGCGTATCAAGGCTGAACGCATGAGCATCGCCGTCACGGAGTCGGATCCAGCCCAGGTATTCTATGAGGAAGTACTGGGCGCGTTGGGATACAAGGGGAACAGCGTTACCTGTCGACAACTGGGCCGCCGGGTTCCACTGCATATCCTTAGAAGCCTGAGCGATAATGTCCCCACGCGGGCTTTCTTTCTTCTTATGGGCGTTTCGGGACTCATTCCGGAGCGTGTGTCCCTTGCTTGTGATTCAGAAACCAGGATCTATGTGAGACAGATGTGGGATTTCTGGTGGAGGAATCAGCATGCCTGGGAGTCGAGTGTCATGTGTCGGCGTAATTGGCAGCTGGCCGGAATGCGGCCTCAAAATCATCCGGTCCGGCGTCTGGTTGCTGCAGCTGGTCTGTTTGCCGGCAGTGATACTATTCTTGATCGCGTTGTTGCACTGCCGCCGACAGATGACGCGAAAGTCTGGATTGATCAAGCATTGTCCCTGTTTACTGATGCTTATGTGGACAAGTACTGGAGCCGCCGGTTGAGTTTGACTTCACGATCGTTGTCGGCAGATGCCATTCTGCTCGTTGGGAGAGAAAGAGCGCTTTCAATAATCTGCAATGTTGTTCTCCCGTTCCTGTGTGCCACAGGTTGTGCTCCGAGATGCTATCGGCAGGTGCTGGATACACTTCCCGGCGGGCCTGGTGACAGTGTGGTCAAGAGGACGGCTTTTGCCTTGCTGGGTCGGGATCACAGCCCGGGGCTGTACAAGACGGCATTGCGGCAACAGGGACTGCTGCAGGTGTTTCATGATTACTGCATCAGCGATCGTTCAGGTTGCAGAGACTGCGGGTTTCCCGGTCTGATCGAAGGATTTCATGGATGACGTCGCCGGCAGCGTCCCGGACCACTCACGGTCGTGGTAAGGAGCCAACCGATGCAGTGTGTTGCGCCAGGATGTCCGAAAGCGTAGTCGCAAGATCGATTTCAGGGGCCCACCCTGTATGACTGCGGATTCGCCGTGTGTCCAGCAAGGGGCTGTTGTCCGTTGGCCGGTAGAGGGTCTTGTCTTCCACTATATCAGGGTGAATGCCGGCCTTGTGGCAGAATCCTTCGAGGACAGTTCGAATGCTGACAAGCTGGTCTGACCCCAGGTTGTACGCACAACCGGATTTCCCTTTTTCCAGCAGAAGGCGATAGGCCCGAGCCACGTCCCGGACATCCGTGAAGTCGCGTTTGCTTTCCAGGTTTCCCACTCTGATTATGGGCTTGGCGCCTGCGGCTATAGCGGACACTTGTGCTGCAAATGAAGGGACCACAAAAGAATCGGCCTGGCCTGGACCGATGTGATTGTTGGGCCGGACAGTCATTGCGTGCATGCCATGATGCCTTGCATAAAGGAGAGTCGTCATGTCGGCGGCGGCCTTGGACACGGCATAGAGACTGCATGGGTTGAAGGCGTGTTCTTCAGTGATGGCGGCTGGACAGGCGCCGGTTCCGTATATCTGGGCCGTGCTTACAACAAGCAGGCGGACTTGCGCATCAAGCTGTAGAAACGCGTCGAGGAGATTCAGCGTGCCCATCACATTGACTTCGTACATGTGCTGCGGGGCGGTCCATCCGGTGGGCACATGCGAGAAGCCGGCGAGATGCAGGCATGCTTCCGGCAGAATGGATTGAACCAGGCCAACAAGCGTCTTTGTGTCACGGATGTCGCACGTGTGCCAATCGGTTCTCTTGTCTGGATTGCCTGGGATGGAACGGTCGACCGCGTGGACATGATGGCCGTGCTTTTCCAGCTCGCTCACGGCATGTCGCCCGACGAAACCGTCTGCCCCGGTAACAAGAACTCGCATTGTTCCTATCCTCTCGGGCTTTTCAATCGTGACAGGTCTGCATCCACCATCATGTTCACCAGCTCCTCGAAGGAGTGCTGGGGTTTCCAACCGAGAACGCTTGAGGACTTCCTGTTGTCCGCAAGCAGGTGATCAACTTCTGCCGGCCTGATGAACGCCGGATCGATCACAACGTATTTGTGCCAATCCAGACCGGCCCTTTCGAATGCGAGAGTTACAAAGTCCCTTACGGAATGCGAGATGCCAGTGCCGACAACAAAATCGTCGGGTGCCGCGCGCTGGAGCATCATCCACATTGCAGCGACATAATCTCCGGCAAATCCCCAGTCGCGTTTAGCATCGAGATTCCCGAGTCTTAACTCGCCGGACATGCCTAGTTTGATGCGGGCCACGCCGTCGGATATTTTGCGCGTCACAAACTCCTTGCCTCTGCGTGGACTCTCGTGATTGAACAGGATGCCTGAGACGGCAAACAGTCCATAACTTTCCCTGTAGTTGACCGTGATATGATGGCCATACGCTTTTGCGACGCCGTATGGGCTTCGCGGATAGAACGGGGTCATCTCGCTCTGAGGCGTTTCGCGGACTTTGCCGTACATCTCGCTGCTGGATGCCTGGTAGAACCGTGCTTCCGGACAGACATGCCTGACGGCTTCCAGCATACGCGTGACTCCGATGGCCGTGAATTCACCCGTCAGTGTGGGTTGAATCCATGATGTAGGGACGAATGACATTGCGGCAAGATTGTAGATCTCAGCAGGCCGAACTTCCTTGAGCAGCTCTATCAGGGACAATTGATCAAGCAAATCAGCCTGTCTCAGCGAGATCTTGTCTTTTATGTGCGCGATACGCTCAAATGTTTCCGTGCTTGAGCGGCGGACCATGCCGAATACTTCGTAACCCTTTTCGAGAAGTAACTCAGCCAGGTATGATCCATCCTGGCCAGTAATGCCGGTAATAAGCGCTCTCATCTTGAATCCTCCTCAATGTTGGCGACAAAACCTTTTTTCAATAGAGCGCCAACGCAAACAACTATGATGCCGTGTTATGGCGGGCACAAGCCCAAATGCCGGGATCGATACAAGAAGTCCGACTGCAGAGGACTGGACAGCCAAAATAATGTGCTTACTTGCGGGCAAAGAAATCCACCGAGAACGACTTGTCTGTTATCGCAAGTCCGCCAAGGTTCATGGATGGCGGACTTTGAGACAATAAACATCAGCTCTTAGCAGACTCTGGCAAAGTCTGGCGGAAAGAGTCCAGGTTCAGTAAAACCTACTTAACCCTGATCTTCTGCCCGATCTTGAGTCTCTTTTCGTCCAAGTTAGGATTCAAGGCCGCGATGGCAGCACTGGTTGTGCCGTACTGTTTCGCGATCTTGCCAAGGATGTCGCCGCTCTTTACAACGTGGACCGTCCCTGGACCCGTTGGGGCATCAGTAGTCGCCGCAGCCGGCTGTTTTCCACCCGTTGTGACAGCCTTTGCCGGAACCGGCACAGGCTTCTTGGTCAGCTGGTCCTTCAAGGCTACCACGTCCTGGCTCAGCAGAGCGTAGTCGCTTCTCGACTGCAATTTGACCTGCTGAAGATCATTCTCAATCTGAGAAGTGGCAGCCGCCTGGGTTTCCAAACGCAACTTAAGATCGTTGGAGTCCCTGATCGCCGCCCTGCTAGACTGGATAGCAGCTATGCCGAGAACTATAGCCCCGACAGACAACACGCCCACTACCACTTGAACCGCAACACTGCCGTCTCTAGATGTATTTGTATTCATGGGCGACAAAATAGGGCATTTAGCTCCGGGAGGCAAGTCAACATTTTCACTTTTCTAACGACGGCTGATTGCAGAGAAAAATCAAACACCTGACAACAATCAAACGCGCGGATTGAAGTCGGAAGTGCGCTTAAGTTCATCAAACAGGGCTTTCTCCCTGGTGGTTAGAGTGGCTGGGACCATGACGAGAGAGACAAGAATCAGATCGCCAACCCCTGAACCGCCCGAGTAACTCAATCCCTTGCCGCGCAGGCGTATGCGTTGTCCGCTCTGTGTTCCAGGGGGTATCGTGACTGCCGCGTCCCCATCAAGAGTGCTCACGGTGACACGTGCGCCGAGTGCGGCCTCCCACGGTGTGAGGTACAGGTCCCTCTCGAGATCATGGCCCTGAAGTCTGAACGCCGGGTGCGGCGCTACAGCGACATTGAGATAGAGGTCCCCGTTCTGTCTCCCAGCTTCATCCTTGCCCCCCTGGCCGGAGAGCCGGATGCGTGATCCCGTTGTGACCCCAGGCGGTATCGTGACATCATACTTGCGGACACGGCGTCTTGCGGTCCCGCGTTCGTCAAGTTCCGCAGTTTGCAGGGAGACTGTTTTGCGGGCGCCATGGTGCGCTTCTTCGAGAGAAATGGTAAGTTCAGCCTCCTGGTCATTTCCCCTTGAGCTTCTGTTGCCTTTGAAGCTGCTTCTCTCGAATGATTGCTGGCCGCCCATGCTGGAAAACAGGGACTCAAAGAAGTCGCTGAATCCCGTGGCCCCGCCCTGGTCCATTCCTCCGGCACCTTCTGTCCGGCCGCCAAAATCGAAATGGAAATCATTCCATTGGCCGCCTGTCGGAGGCTTGAAATCCTGTCCCATCTGCCATCGTTGCCCGAGAGAATCGTACTTCCTGCGCTTTTCTGTGTCGCTCAGGACTTCGTAGGCTTCAGCAATCTGCTTGAACTTGTCCTCGGCATTGCGGTTCTTGTTAAGGTCCGGATGGTATTGCCGCGCAAGTTTGCGGTAGGATTTCCTGATTTCCTCCGTGCTTGCCGTCCTCGGCACGCCCAAGATTTCGTAGTAGTCCTGATATTTCACTGTGGGAATAATCCTTTTCGCCGGCACGCTTATGCTTCGACGGCTATTCCTGCTCCTCTTCGTCCTGTTCGAGAAGCATCGGATCTTCGCAGCACACAAGCTCGCCGCCGCCAACCTCGCGCACCTCTATAACGTTTCCGCAAATCTCGCACCTGTATATCTCTCCAACTTCAGTGACTTTTCCCATGATTCCTTTCTCCTCATGCTATTGGACGGGTGCCGCCAGCTGTTTGCAAAACTGGTCCAGTCGACCCAAATGCCCTTTTGGGTGTTGGCAATTAGTCTATCGGGCCGACTTTGTCAAGAAACCGATATAGGGTGGCCCTTGAAATACCCAGAAGGGTTGCAGCCTTCCGCTTGTTGCCGTGGGCCTGCGATAGCGCAGCCCGGACGGAATCGAGGTCGATCTGTCCATTCCTGAACGATGGACGCTCTCCTTGCGCAGAAGACACCACGCCTTGATTTGACTGCTGCGAGGCTGCAACCGAGACTGCGGATGGCGGAAGATGTTCGGGCAGAATGGGCTTTCCTTTGCACTTCACGAGCGCAAATCGAATCCAGTTCTGCAGCTCTCTCACATTGCCGGGCCAATCATAGGACATCATTGCTGACAGCGTCTCCTGCGACAGTGATATGTCCTTCTTTCCTATGTCGGCAAGGATTGCATTCAGGATGTGCTCCGCCAGAATCGGAATATCACCGCGTCTGTTTCGAAGCGGCGGAAGAAAGATAGGGACCACATTCAAACGGTAGTACAGGTCCTCGCGGAATTTCCCGGAAGCCATTTCCCTGGCGATATTCTTATTGGTTGCGCTTATTATCCTGACATCGACCTGGACTGTGATCTCGCTTCCGACTCGCTCGAACTTGCCCTCCTGCAGAACCCGTAGCAGTTTCACCTGCATGACTGGAGATACATCGCCTATTTCGTCAAGGAATATGGTTCCGCCGTCGGCAAGTTCAAATCGCCCCTTCTTGTCCCTGAGCGCGCCCGTGAAAGCCCCCCTGACATGTCCGAACAGTTCGCTTTCAAGAAGCGACTCAGGGAGAGCGCCGCAGTTGACCGCGATGAATGGCTTGTTTGCGCGGAGACCTTCGCTGTGAATAGCAGCTGCGACCAGTTCCTTGCCCGTGCCGCTCTCGCCCTGGATCAGGACGGGCATGTTTGTCTCGGCAACATCGTGGATGAGATCAAAGACGCTCAGCATGGACTCGTCACGGCCGATCATTCCCGCAAACTGTGCTGCTTTGCCGATTCGGCGCTCAAGAGAGCGTTGAAGCGTAAGGTCGCGAAACGCGACAAGTATACCAATATTCCTTTGCTGTGCATCATGCATGTGCCTCGCGGTGATCGCCACACGGCGGCGCTCGCCATTCTTGGTTGTGATATCAAGTTCGTAGCGCAACTCCTTTGCGGTGTTGACGCCTGGATCGCAGAACTGACATTTGCCGCCGCAGAAGTTGCCCGGGAATACGGTGTGACAGTCGCGGTTCATTGCTTCACTCCGCTGGTACCCGGTGATCTGCTCGGCAGCTGAGTTGAAGAAAAAGATTCTCCGGTTGAGATCATGAGCAATGATCCCGTCTGAAATGTTGTCCAGAATCATGTTTGCGCATTGCCCTGCGGATGCCAGCGCCGACAGGTAGCCCAAGTCGTAGAAATCATCAACCAGCCGCCGGATTTCATCCCTTGATTGACGAAAGGCATTCAGGATGGCTTCGTCGTTGCCTTTTGCCGACGCCGGATCGGTTAGATTCCAATCGATCCGTTCGGGGTAGCCCGGCAAGACCGGGCAGATGCCGGCCGATCTGCTGCACAGTGTTATGACAATATCGAATCGTTCACTATTGACGCTGCTCAACGATTTTGACTTATAAGCGGAGATGTCGATGCCTGCTTCCTTCATTACGGCTATAGCTGCAGGATTGACACGTGAAGGTTCATCAGTACCTGCGCTCGTTATGTTGATTCCAGGCTGGTTTCGTGCCCGTGCAAATGCCTCTGCCATCTGGCTTCTGCAGGAGTTTTGCGAACATAGAAAGAGCACCCTGATGATAGGCTTTGACACTTTGTCCTCCAGGGTTATGTCTTTATCCCTCACGGCGCCTTCTTTGATGGCGAGGTGGCCTGCCTGATCAAAGGCTTTGGTTGCTGATTGTGTACCCGTGAGTTCGGCGGAACCGAGTGCGTCAACCAGACATTTCCGCCGATTTCAGAACCCGATCCTATTTCGGTGTTTCCACCGAGAATGGTCGCCCCGGCGTAGATCACGACATTGTCGCCGACGTCCGGATGACGTTTGGTTCCTTTCAGCGGCCGGCCGTAGTCGTCCTTTTCAAAACTCAGCGCTCCAAGCGTTACGCCCTGATACAATTTGACGTTTTCGCCGATTGTGCAGGTTTCTCCTATGACGACCCCCGTGCCATGATCGATAAAGAACCCGGCGCCAATCCTGGCGCCAGGGTGAATATCAATTCCGGTTCTGGAGTGCGCGTGTTCAGACATGATCCGAGGGATGAGCGGTACGTCCTTTTCATAGAGCGAGTGCGCTATCCGATGCACGACTATCGCATACATTCCGGGATAGCTCATCACAACCTCCATCGTGGATTTCGCGGCAGGATCACCCTCGTATGCGGCAACAATATCGCGCTGGAGGGTCAATTGGGTTGCAGGCAGCGACTTGATGAAATGAGCTATGGCGTCGTCAGCTTTCTGGGTGCATGCGTGGCAACCCTTGCAGTTCATGTGGCGATCCATGGCGCAATGATACTCGAATGCGCACTTCACCTGGTCATGCAATGCGATAAGCGAGCTCTTGAGTTTGGTATGAATGAAATCGTCCAGTGTTCCCTCTGGAATCGGTTCGCGGGCGTGGCATCCCGGGAATAACACGGAAACCAGGTCGTCAAGCACATGCTGAACAGCGGCTTGCCCGGCCAGGTTCAGGCCCCTTTCCGAGGAAGCCCCTGCCGGACACTCCCAGCACTTGGCGAGGCCTGCTGTGAGCTCCGGCATCATCTTCTTGATCTGCTCTTCTATTTGCATGTCATTCCACCTTTCAGGGCTGACTGGCCAACGTGCTGACCTGCAGGCTGGATCAGGTTTGTCGCCTGATCCTGACCAGGACCCTTTCGGCTCCAAGGTTTCTGAGGCCAGCGTGCACAAGAGCGCTGCTGAATAAGCCATCCGGGATACACACCATGTCGAGAATCTCTATGCCATCTTCCATGCATAGTTCGACGAAGTCCTTGAGGCTGAACAGATGAATGTTTGGAGTTTCATGCCAGTCGAATGGCAATGCTCCACCCTTGGGCATACGTCCCGAAAGAAGCAGACTGAGCCTGTGCGCCCAGTTTCCGAAATTGGGAAAACTGACTATGCCTTCACCGGCAACCCTGAGCATTTCGCGAAGCACGAACCGCGGTCTCTTTACGACCTGCAGCGTTTCGCTCAGCACCGCGTAGTCGTAAGATGAGTCGGGTATCATCGCCAGGCCCTGGTCGATGTCTCCCTGAAAGATATCGTGGCCGCTGTCAATGACGGAAATGACATGACCGACATCGATATCCACGCCTATTCCTGAAATCCTGCGCTTTTCCGCAAGCAGACTGAGAAGCTCGCCGTTGGCGCACCCGAGGTCCAGTACTCGCGAGCCGGATCGGACCATCTGGGCGATGATGTCAAACTCCTTCCTTCCAGTGTGATTGGCTGAGGGCTGCCGCGTCGTCAATTCGCCGTTGACCGCTTTGCGGGCCGAGACCTTGCTTACCCAAGGCAGAAAGGCCCGGATGACTTCCGCCAGGTGATTGACGTCCACAAGAAATGCGTCATGGCCATGAGGCAGGTCGAGCTGGCAGTAGGAGACATGCTTTCCGTCCCGCAGAAGCGCGCTGGCTATGTCCATTGACTGCTCAGGAGGAAACAGCCAATCGGACGTCAGCGCCACGATCAGAACCTTGGCACGGATATTCTTGAATGCGTTGTCAAGGCCGGCGAACCTGTCGGCCAGATCATACTGATCGATCGCCGACGTGATCAGCAGGTATGAATTCGCGTCAAAACGCTTTACAAACTTGTCACCCTGGTGTTCGAGATATGTTTCAACCTGGAATCTAGATCCCGATTCATTCTTTTCGCGGCCGAATTTTTCAGCCATCATCTCCTGCGAGAGATAAGTTATGTGTCCTATCTGCCTGGCCAACGCCAGCCCGTGGACAGGAGACCGCCCGGTGCCGTAATAGTCTCCGCCCTGCCAGTCCGTATCGGAAGTTATTGCCCCGCGGCCAATGATATCGAAGGCCAGGGCTTGCGCCGACAGGCTGGCCGCGGACGCTACGCAGATGCATCGGTCAATCATGTCGGGATAACGTATCGACCATTCGAGGGCCTGCATTCCGCCCATGGATCCGCCCACAACAGCGGCCAGTCGCTCGATGCCGAGTTGCTTCAGGAGGAGCTTGTGCGCTGTTACAATGTCCCCGATAGTGATGGGCGGGAACGATGATCCGTACGGTTCGCCTGTTGCCGGATTTATCGATGCCGGGCCCGTCGTTCCCTTGCATCCGCCAATCACGTTTGCGCAAATGGCAAAGTAATATCTCGTGTCGATGCCTTTGCCGGGACCGACCATGCTGTCCCACCATGGGCCAGAGTCGTCGGCCGGCTCATGACGGCCGGCCACGTGTGCGTTGCCGGAAAGGGCATGGCATATGAAAACCGCGTTGTCGTTACTGGATGAAAGCTTCCCGTACGTCTCGTACGCTACGTGCAGTTCCTGAAGAGACTCGCCGCATTCAAGTTCGAACCCGCCCGCGGGCAGTGCTATCTTGATGATCTGCGTACGGACAGTCCCGACACTGCCGCTTTCTGTATCATTTGCCGTCATGGTCGACTCGCGGGCTCCTTTGGGTCCGGATTGGACCTGTTTCCTTTATGATCCAGCCCAGATATTCCTGCAGTCCGTCTGTTATTGGAACGACTGCTATTTCGGGAAGCTCATAAGAATGATGCTCTTTGATGAAAGCGATCAGGTTACGCGCCAGAGAACACCTCGTCTTGGCCAGTAGAAGATATTCGGATGCTGATTCAACTTTGCCCTTCCAACGGTAAACGCTGCCTATTGACACGAATTGCACGCAAGCCGCCAGCCTTGAAGCAACAATGTTCCTTGCCATTGTTGCAGCCTTGACCTTGCTGTCTACCGTTGTTGTGACAAAGGCAAACTTTGATTTGTGGCTTTTCGTGTTCATCTATGTATCGCCGAAACAATACACCAGCCTGTCGCAATATCAAGTCTGCAACTGGCGTAATGAGGGGGATGTTCGGTTCTACGGGCCGCAGCTTGCGGCAGGCCATCAGCACAAAACTGATCGCCGCGAAGACAGGACACCGCAAGCGACGGTCTCTATCATGAAAAGACCGGATCATGCGCTGGTAGCCAATTGCCGGAAACCCATAAGTCGGCATTGCCAGATCATTGGCAAGCATGTACATTCTGGCTTTCGAGGCCACAGAAATGGAGCGGGATTCATGCCGGATAATCAATTTGGCCGGGTGCTTGTTGGCTCGCCGGAGTTGCTAAAACCATCCTTTGACGAGTGGGCCGCCATCCCCGTGGATCACGAGATGCCTGCTGCCGCGGGATGGCAGGCGGACCGATACCAGAATACTTTGGCTGCTCCGATGTCTGTCACCGGTCCCGGAACTTATCGCGCAAAAGCTACCCGAACCCTGGAATTTCAACCGTCTGACGAGGAGGGCTGGTTGCTTGATCGCGTTGATCTGCAGGACTCTTTGCCCATCAGGGTTACGGCCAGCAATGTGTGGACGACTTTCAGGAATATAGTGTTGTGCAGCGGTTCGCCGCACAACTATCTCCGCATGGTTGAGCACATCGTCGCGCTGCGGCTTGGTCTTGGCCTTGATAATGTGACGATCAAGCTGAACTCAGGTGATCCGCCTCTCTTTGATCGCAGCAGCCTGGATATGGTTGAGGCAGCGGAGAAGGCCGGTATTGAGGCTCAAACGAGGCCGGTCAGGTACATTACGGTGAAGGAGCCTGTGTCGGCCGTGGGGCCCAACGGTAGTTTTCTTGCGTTTCTTCCATGCACGCGCGGCGAGATGCCGCGACTCAAGTTGGATTGTTGCGTGAACTTTCCGTCTGCCATCGGTATCCAGCGCGTGAGATTTGATGTCACAAAGGCGTCGTTCAAGCACGGATCATATGCCCGGACGAATGCCACGCTGGGAATGATGATCTACTGCAAGACAATCGGAAAACTGTTCGCTGACATCCGGCATCTGGGTTATACCAGGCAGAATATATTGATTGCCGGACGCACGGAGTACCTCAGTGAACCGCGTATGATGCACAATGGTAAGTCGCTGGAAGCTGTGTGGCACAGGGCCACCCTGGATCTGCTCGCGGCGATTGCGCTGATCGATACTGGCCGTTTTGCGGGAACTGTCATTTCATACAAGGCAGGACATGCGCTTGATGTTTTGATGATAAAGAAGTTGTACAAGAACAAGCTGTTTGTGCCGGTCGAGTGGTAAATTTGCCCGGAAGAGCCAGAACGTGATTAATACTATCTTGCCATCAGCAGGCATCTCCCTGTTCCTTGGATATATCGGCCCCGGTGCTGGCTTCGCTTTCATCGGCTCTTTTCTGATCCTGCTGGTTGCGCTGGTCATGGCAATCATTTCGGTTCTTTTGCTGCCATTGCGGCTTCTGCTCGCGGCTTTCAGAAGCACCGGACGAAAGAGCGCAAGTCTGGTCAAGCGAGCCGTAGTCGTCGGGATGGATGGACTGGATCCCCGCCGCCTGCGGGATATGATGGATCGCGGCGAGCTTCCAAACTTCAAGTCCATGTCTGTCAATGGGACGTTTTCGGAACTTGCAACAACATGCCCGCCGATCTCGCCAGTCGCGTGGTCAACGTTTATGACAGGGGTCAATCCCGGAAAGCACAATGTTTTCGACTTCCTGAATCGTGATCTGAAGACCTGTATACCAGAACTTTCATCGTGCCGCGTGGAAACACGCGTGAGGAAAGGCTGGTTTCTCAGGAGGGCTGCTGAAGTCAGGATGCTCCGTAAAAGCACGCCGTTCTGGAAGATTCTTGGCGACCATGGCGTCGCCAGCACGGTCTTGCGAGTGCCTGTGACGTTTCCGGCTGAACCATTCCGCGGGCGTACGCTCGCCGGTATGTGCGTTCCTGATCTGCGTGGAACACAAGGGACTTTCACTGTTCTTGAGGAAATCGCGGATACATCAGCGAATGGCGCATCTGCCGCCATGGCCTCCAAACCTGAGGGCGGGCTCAGGATTCCAGTGAAGATTGCCGATGGTCGGATCGACACATCCCTGCCTGGCCCGGTGATAGACAGGCGGACTCTCACGATCCCGGTTTCAGTCAGGATCGGCAAGGATCACTCGACGGCTACCATTTCTATCTCTGGTAAGCGAGTCCATCTTCGTTTGAACACCTACTCTGATTGGATAAGTGTCGAATTCAGGGACGGAATGCATCGTATTTGTGGAATTTGCAGATTTCTCCTCCTGTCTGTGGCGCCAAAGTTCAAGCTCTACGTGACACCTTTGCATATTGATCCGGAACGGCCCGCCATGCCTATTTCTCATCCGCCATATTACTCAATATATCTCGGCAAATTGCACGGCGCGTTCGCCACTCTCGGCCTTTCCGAGGATACCTGGGCGCTGAACGAAGGGGTCATCGATGATGCCGCGTTTCTGCGCCAGGCGTTCGATATTCAAAAAGAGCGCGAAGATGTGTTCTTTGAAGCGTTACGCCTCACGCGAAGCGGCATGTGCGCATGTGTATTCGACCTGCCCGACAGGATCCAGCACATGTTCTACAGGTATGTAGATGAGAAGCATCCTGCGAGACACGACAAGACAAATGAGCAGTCATGCCGCGCCATTGACGATGTCTATCGCACCATGGATAAACTGCTGGGAAGAGTGATGAGTGTACTTGGTGAAGATTCAGCGCTGATTGTTCTGTCGGACCATGGTTTCAGCAGTTTCAGGCGGGGCGTGGACCTGAATTCATGGTTGGCTCAGGAAGGATACCTTGTGCGAAGGGCGTCGGCGCCGGGTAATGACTATCTAACCGATGTGGATTGGGAGAAGACACGTGCCTACAGTTTCGGTCTGAGCGGGATATATATCAATGTGCGCGGGCGGGAGACGCACGGAATAGTGACCGAGAATGGCGAGAAGCTGGCCTTGAAGCAGGAAATAGCTGCAAAACTATTGAACTTGTGTGATCCAGCCAATGGCGGGAAAGCAATACACGGGGTCTACGACAGCTCCACTGTCTATTCGGGGCCGTATAGCGACAATGGGCCGGACCTTGTCGTAGGTTATGAGGCCGGCTATCGCGCGTCATGGGAAACGGCGAAGGGTTCAACTGCCGGCTCTGTTTTCACTGACAATACCAAGTGCTGGAGTGGCGACCACTGCATAGATCCAGAGCTGGTCCCTGGAGTCCTGCTGTGTAATGGGAACCTGGACCTGCAGTCACATCGCCCGCATATTGCAGATCTGGCGCCTACGATTCTGCGGCTCTTTGGCGTCGGCATTCCAAAGTACATGGACGGGAAACCATTGGATTTGAAGTTGACTGGCGTGATGGGCTAGGGCGCCAGTGTTTTGGATTCCGATCAGGGATGTGTCGAGGTGTCTATGAGAAGAAGCACACATGGAATCTTGTCCAAGGGATGCAGCAGGCGGGATTTTCTCAAGCTCACTGCAGCCGGAATGACCGCCGGCTCTATCGGCTTTCCTGCCATTGCCGGATCGTCAGGAGGCAAGCGCAGGAAGATTGTCGTTCTGGGCATGGACGGCATGGACCCGCAGTTGCTGGAGATGTTCCTGAAGCAGGGCAGGATGCCCAATGCCGCGCGACTGATCAAGAAAGGAGGCTTCTCCCGCCTGATCTCGAGTGATCCGCCGCAAAGTCCGGTCGCCTGGTCCAACTTCATCTCGGGCACAAACCCA
>Ga0247842_10002806_pt1 | contig 24820 bp, 21 predicted proteins | sample LaCruzMarch2015__3_FD_192411 | JGI IMG/M metagenome (GOLD analysis project Ga0247842, IMG submission 192411) | Freshwater microbial communities from meromictic Lake La Cruz, Castile-La Mancha, Spain - LaCruzMarch2015_19m | ecosystem: Environmental > Aquatic > Freshwater > Lake | place: Spain...
GCTGATTATTCCTTCCTGTTGAACTTTCCTGGTGAAACGCCTCAATAGGCTCTCGAAACTTTCCCCTTCTCCTAATCTGACTTCGGGCACAAGCAATCAACTCCTTTATTATTTTTGGCCGCCCTTACGCTATGCAAAAGGCAACTGACAAAGTGAAATTCTAAACTCTTTGGCCTATCGTGTCAACAATGCTCTCGTATCATTGTATTATCGCGTCATTGCGAGGAGCGCAGCGACAAAGCAATCTATCTGCAATGACGGGTTACTTACCCTTGAAATTGGGCGGCCTCTTCTCCAAAAAGCCCATCACGCCCTCTCGGACGTCCTCCGACTCGCGGCATACTTGCTGCATGAAGTCCTCCACCGCCATCTGCGTGATCACCGAGTCGGCCTTGAGCGCGGTGTAGGCCATGCGCTTGATCATCTCGATGGCCAGCGAGGGGCCCTTGGCCAGCCCCTGCGCAAACTCGTTTGCCGAGTTCATTAGGTCTGAATGCGGCACCACTTTATTGACCATGCGGATGTGCTCCGCCTCTTTAGCATCTATTTTGTCCCCAGTCCACATCAGCTCCAGTGCCTTGCTCACGCCCACCAGCCGCGTTAAATAGTAGGAGACCCCGCAATCAGGGACCAGGCCGCGCTTGACGAAGATGGCTGAGAAAGTGGCGTTTTCCGATGCTATGCGCACATCGGCGGCCAGCGCCAGGGCCAGTCCTCCCCCCGCCGCAATGCCGTTGACCGCGGCTATCACCGGCCTGGTGAAGTCCTCGATCTGTTTGATCACCCAGCCGAAGCTGACGAATGGGGTGATGTGCTCGGCGCGGCTGATGCCCGGCTGGTTCTTGTCGGTGCCGTAGGGCTGCTCGCCCAGGTCTGCGCCGGAACAGAACGCGCGGCCTGCTCCCGTCAGTATGAGCGCCTTGACCCCTTCATTTTTATTCAGGTCGATGAGCGCCGCCGACATCTCGTGCAGTATCGGTGTATTGAGACAGTTCATCTTGTCAGGCCGGTTGAGGGTCAGGGTGGCAACCCCGTCCGCGATCTCAACCTTGATCAGTTTGTATGGCATATTTATCCTCCGGGGTGGTTATTTCAAAATGCGGATATAATGATAACATTATCACGCTCGTCATTGCGAGGAGCGCCCCAATAATGTCATTGCGAGGAGCCAGCAGGCGACGCGGCAATCTATATTTAAGATAGGAGGATGAATAAAATGGGCGACCTGGAACGTGAGAAAAAGCAGGGGTTCGACTGGGATTACATGGCCGACGTGCTGGAGAATAAGGCGGCGGCGGTCAAATACCTGATACCGGGCTTCGGGCTGGGGGCGGCCCTCTTCGGCTTCCTGGCCAGGGCGGTTATAAATGAACTGGGGCCGGAAAAGGGCGAGGCGCTGCTGAAGAATGCCGTGGAGGATTTTGGCCGGGCCAGGGGTCGGCGCATCGCGACCATAGTTAAGGACCTTGGCCAGCCCCTAACTCTTAAGAACTGGCTGATATACAGTGATATTGATTCATCCAACTTCGACCCGCACCCCGACCTGGACAACGATGACCTGGTGGTCAAGGCAGGCGAGTGCACTTTCTGGAACGCCTCGAGGGAACTGGGTGTGGGCGAATACAGCAAGATATATTGCAAGTACGCCGACTATGCCATACTGGATGGCTATAACCCCGACGTCAAGCTGGTGCTGCACGACCGCCACCACGTGGGGCAGGAGGATCACTGCACCTTCAGGTACATCATGAAGGAGTCCAATAAATAGCTGCTACTGCCCTCTCAGTACGGTCCACGTTATTGTATTCTTAACTCGTTTTTGCTAATCTGTCCCCGTAAAATAAATGAACATATTTTAGTGGTATGATGGATCACGGAATAACTATGATTTTCAGGAAACAGTTCAACAAGGTACTTTTATTTATCCTTGTAACCCAAATAGTATTTTCAGGCTGCTCAACTTTTGCGCCCGTACCATCTGCCAGCGAAAACACGGTACCGCAACAGGCAGCCAGCGAAAATATCGTGCAGCAACAGGCAGCCAGCGAAAATATCGTGCAACAGCAGGCAGTTATATCAGGTTCGATTGGGGACCATTGGGTCAAAGGTAACAGTTACCTGCAATCGCAAAATATTGATATGGCTATTGCAGAATATAAAAAGGCGATAGAACTTGATCCCAAACTCGTTCCTGCACTTAGTAGGCTTGGTTTTGCCTATTATCTCAAAGGTGACTTAGATAAAGCTATATCGGAGTTCGATGCCGCTCTTAGTATAGACCCTGCTGATAGTGGGTCTTACATTGGTCGCGGTCTTGCCTATATGGCGAAAGAAGATTTTAACAAAGCGATTACGGATTTCACCAGTATTTTGGAGTTTGACCCAAAAAGTATCGAGGCCTACTCTTACCGCGGCAATGCCTACCAAAAGGAAAAGGAATATGACAAAGCTATAGCTGATTACACTAGAGTGATAGAGATGGACCCAGTGAATACCAGGGCTTTTTATGATCGCGGAATGTCCTATGCGTTAAAGAGTGATTACGAAAGTGCCATTGCGGATTATACAAAGGTAATCGATATTGGCCCGCAGTACAGCGGTGTCTATTATAATCGCGGTTTAACCTACCATATCAAAGGCGAATATGACAAAGCTGTAGCAGATTATACTAAAGCGATTGAGTTGAACCCCAAGGATCCCAGACCTTACAACAACCGTGGGTATGCGTATGAAAAATTGGGTCAATACGAAAAAGCCAAAGCCGATCTGAACACGGCTAAAGAATTGTTGTCAAATTGAAGGCTGTTATAATTAGCTGCGCATGCCAGCGTAGCTCAGTGGTAGAGCAGCTGTTTCGTAAACAGCTGGTCGCGAGTTCGACTCTCGCCGCTGGCTCCATATAATCAGGCGGCAGAAATCAATTATTTAAAGGCCATCGACTTTATTTCTCCATTGGCATTCTTCGCAGTCAGCGTGTAGGTGGTCTCCGAGGTGCCGGTCACGATCTGGCTGCCTGAAGGAGCAACAAAGCCCACACCCCTGTCTATATAAACCGATGACGCGCCCGTTACCTGCCAGGTCAGCATGCCGGAGCCGGCAGGGCCCACGATATTTGGGCCTTGCTTGAAATAGAAGTAATCGATCTCGGGCAAGGGGTTGAATACGGGAGGTGGGATAGTGGAAAGCGGATTGGGATCACTATCTGCTAAGGACTGACTCGCTGGCGTTGCTGAAGGTGCCCCGGCAACTAAAAATGTCTCGGAACCGGTGATAAAAGCCGGGTCCCCGAAATAGGACTCGTCGTTGAAACGCGACGTGATGGCATACCTGTCAGCCGTGTCTACGGCCGACAGGTCGGAGATGATGAAGCCGCCCACCTGAGGTTCTATGACCTGCCAGCGGCCCTGCAGCCATTTTTCGATGATGAAAGCATGGCTCTTGTTGCTGCGGTCCTTGCCGATGGCCACGAATACATCCCCGGGCGGTACGCCGGACGCCCGCAGTAGTGTGCAGAGCAGCACGGCGAAATCCTTGCAGTTGCCCGATCTCTTCTCCAGTGTTTCGGCCGGTGTCTGCCAGTGATAATAGCTGTCCTGCGAATAGGTTATGCGGGACGCCACCCAGTCCTGCAGTTTCCTGAAATCTGACCTGAAGTCTGTTTTATCCGCGGTGACCGTTTCCAGTGCCTGCTGGACAACCGGGTCTTCCGGCGTTATCAGTTGACGGGGGTCCACTGGAAAATATATGTATTTGCCGGTATTGCCGGCCAAAGTAAACCTGGGCGAACAGTTAAGAGATATCAATGCCAGGACGACTATTATTATTGCGGCGAATGTTCTCATCAACATAGTATTGTATTACAGTGCAGGGTATTGCGCTAAATCAGCAGGGCCAGGGCCTTTGATATTTTGCATGGCATGGTGCACAATGTCTGCCGCAGGGGGTTATGCATGGCAGTATATCAGCAGAGGGAATTAAGATCTGCCCCGGGGGACCTGGTTTCCGGCGGCAAATTCACCTTTGGCACTTTCAGCAGCCAGTTCAAAAGGGTCAACCCGCTCGATGCTGACAGGCCGCTGGGAATGTGGCTGCCCAAACCTGTGCTCGGTTTGCGCCTCAAGGAATGGCAGGCCTTCCAGCTCGGAAACAGCAGCTGGTTCATACTGGCTGTGCTGTATAACGCCAAGGTCTCAGCCCTGGCGCAATTTGTCGTCTTTGACCGCGAACGTAATAAGAAATACGTCTTTGAGAAGATACTTCCCGCGTGGAAGATCAAGGTCCCCGCATCTATCTGGGACGGCAGCCAGTCCTACCGTGACAGGGACTGCTCTATGGAGATCATCAGCGCATTGGCAAAGGGCAGGTTTTATATAAATATCTGTGTCCGTGACCAGAGGGACCTGCCGGATATGGAAGGACATTTCGAGGCTATGCATGACGAGGGTCTCGTTGAGCCGATAGTGGTATCTATACCAGTCGGGAGGAACCGCGGCGTTTATTCCCACAAGTGCCTGATGCCCATGCAGGGCAGCCTCGTCCTGGGCGGCGAGAAAATCGAATTCCTGCGCAGTGAGAGCTTCGCCATCATCGACGACCACAAGGGTTTTTACCCGTACGTGCTGAAGTACGACTGGGTCACGGCGGCCGGCCATGACCCTTCCGGGCGCCTGGTGGGATTCAATCTGACGGCCAACCAGTCTGTGGACCCTGATAAGTACAACGAGAACTGCCTGTGGGTGGACGGCAAACTGGAACTGCTGCCGCCGGTTAAATTCGACAGGCCGCAGGGGGTTGAAGGGGACTGGCTGATACGGGATAGTTTCGGCATGGTCGACCTGTCTTTTAAGCAGGTATCCATGGGCAAAATTGACCTGGACATGCTGGCGCTGAGGGTGAAATACTTCGGGCCGTTCGGCTATTTCAGCGGTACCATCAGGGACGCATCGGGCAACAGCCAGGAATTCGACCGCTACTTCGGCATGGGTGAACAGAAATATGTCCGTGGATAGTATTGTTACAGCTTTAATGGCATGCCTTTTCCTGCTGTTGGGCCTGGCATGGGGAGTGGTGCTGAACTGGTTCGCGGGTTCACTGACGGAGGAGGGGGAACTGCGCCTCAGGGCGCCGTCCTGCCCGAAATGCGGGGCGAAGAGGACGGCCAAATCCCTGGTGCAGCTGCTGGGCTACTTCATGGCGGGCCGCCGCTGTCAGGGCTGCCGGGAGGCGCTACCGGCCCGTGTGCCGGTGGTGGAGACCGTTACGGGCATACTCTTAGCAGCCCTCTACCTGAATTACGGGCTTTCCTGGACGTTGCTTATCCTGCTGGTTTATTCCAGCGTGCTGATCATACTGTTTGTCACCGACCTCGAGCATTTCATATTGCCCAACGTGGTGACCTACCCGTCATTGCTGCTGGCAGCGCTGGTGGCCCTGGCCGTTACGCTGGCCCACTACAGGCTTCCCTGGGCACTCTTCTTTGCAGGGAATGGGTTTATAACCATATTCAATAATTTTTTCCTGTGCGCGCTGGCGGGGGGGTTATGCGGTGCCCTGCTGCTTTTTCTGGTCGTGGTGCTCTCGAGGGGAGGTATGGGTATGGGAGACGTCGTGCTGGCCGGCCTGCTGGGCCTGATGGTTGGTTTCCCTCTGGTATTTATCGCGCTCTTCATAGGCATACTGGCGGGCGGCGTCATCGCGGCTGCCCTGCTCATAAGCGGGCGCAAGAAGCGCAGGGAGATGCTTCCGTTCGGTCCCTTCCTCTGCATAGGCGGTATTGTTACTCTGCTGTGGGGCAGGGAGTTGCTGGGCTGGTACCTGGGCCTTATTTGACGTTTTAAACCGCTGGCTATTTGAAGGGTGGCGCCTGCCAGAAGGGTACCCGCACCGTTTTGATCACGGTCCTCTCTTTCTGGACGCGCTGCTCTAATTGAAAGGGTACCTGCTGCTCCACCGTCCTGGTCACGTTGTCTGTTACATGGTCGGACCACTGCAGAGAGGCGCTGAACCTGGCGTTCTGCGGGGTGGTGGGACCGGTAAACAGCACCGCTATGTCGCGCGCCCCCCGTGTGTCGAAATCAATGTCGTAAGGACTTCCGCGGTTCATCCAGAGGTCGGCTTGGCCCCCCAAAAAGCGGGCGAAGTTGAACTTGATATTGGCGGAGTTGAGCCACCTTCCCATGGAGGAGGTACCGCTGCCGGAGATGTCACCGCTGTACGTCAACCAGTTCCATTGGACTGTGTCGGTGTAAACCGGGTCCAGGGCAGATATCGACGGCGGTTGCAGCACCTGCCCGCGCGGTCCCATATCGAACAAGCTGACGGCAACGTTTTCATAGTAGTCCTGCTTATAGAGCGATATCCTTACTTTCTCCACTTCGCGGGTCTGAGTGCCGGGCAGTCTGTAGCCGTAGTACCACATGAACGGTGTGCCCTTGAACTTGAGGGTGGGATTGCTCCATATTACATAAGGTGTTAGCTGCTCCTGGCCGCTGACGATGCGGGTTACGGGATAGGTTTCACTCAGGGCCTCGCTGCGGTTTTCCGTGACGTACACGGTGTCATAGTAGATCTCCTTCTGCGGGTACTGGACTTCGACACAGGCGACGACCGGCAGGGCCGCGGCCAAAAGCAGCAGGAGGGACAGTGCCTTTGCGCACGCACCCGGAGGCTGGCTTAGCAACCTCCGGTATCGACGTTGGATAGCGAGCAGTGATGAATGTGGCATTTGATTTATCAGGGCGAAAACATCTCCCAAAATGGTACCTGCCTGGTCTGGTAGGTGGTCTTCTGTTTCTCCACCTCGTATGGTACCTGCCTGGCCACCTGGCGCTCCCTAGTGACCCGGTTTTGTGTAACGCTTTCACGTGTGAATGTGCCTTCCAGTGTGACCCGGGCATTCCATCCGTTCTGGGGGCCGCAGATGATGATGCCGATTTTCTGCGCCCTGCCGGCGTCCAGGTCGAAGACCTGCGGGTTCTCTGACCTCGACCAGAGGTTGGTCCTGCCGCCCAGGAATTTGGACTGGTTGATCTGGATATTGGCCATGTCCAGCCAGGTTGTCGATGCCCCCCCGATAGTAAAGTACGTGGCTTCCTCGGATGCGTTGTCCGACGTGCTGCCCGTTGAGCCGCCTGATGTGATAACGGTGCCCGTGGTGCTGGCCGTTATCCAGGTCCACTTGACCTGCCCCAACCCCGTGTCGCCGTAAATGGCGGGTGCGGGGGTGGTAAGCTGCCCGCCTTTGGTCATGTCGAGTATACGTATGGAGACCGGCTCGTACTGGAGCTGCCTCCAGACCGAGACTTTCAGCCGCAGGTTGTCGTAGGGCGGAGACTGTGGTATATCGTAGGCCATATACCAGAAGTTGGTCTGGCCGTTAAATGCGATATTCTGCGAGTACCAGCTGTAAAAAGGCTGCAGCTCATAACTGTCACTGACCGAATCGACCGTGGTCTCGTTTTCCGTGTAGGCCTCGGTCACGTACTCGGTCCTGTACGCGGTCTCACTGTATGTGCTGGTCACCGGGTACTCCCTGGAGATGCACGACGTGGCAAGAGTCAGCAGAAGCAGCGGGAGCAGCAGGGCCGGCAGGTCAGTTTTCTTCATAACGTTGAGTACATCTAAATATAGTTCCCTGATAATAGCATATGCAGGGTAACCCTCGTTGTCAAAGTCGCCGCAGTTGATGGGAAAATGAGCGGGCATGTTATATAATGCGATTAATCTGAATATGAAGGTTAAGGAGGAATCAATGGCCGCTTACAAAAAAGGTTGTTTAATCCTCGTGATATTAGTGGCTGTGGCCCTCGCCGTTCCTGCCGTGGGCTGTACCCCGGCGACCCAGCAGCAAGCCGCGGCGCCCACTGCTTCATCGGCACCGGTGCTGGTGGTCAGCCCGGACAAAATGGTATTTACCATCGGGCAGGGGCAGGGTCCTGCACTCGACCAGGATCTCTCGGTCATTAACCAGGGTGGGGGCATGTTTAACCTGTCGATGAGCGATAATGCACACTGGATAGTGCTGCAGCAGATACCGGGAGCGGCCACAGCTCAAACTGCCAACGCCAGGGTGAATATTGATGCAACCGGCATGGCCCCCGGCCAGTACCCGGGACTGATAACAATTTCCGCTGACGGCGCGCTCAACAGCCCAGTCTACGTGCCGGTTGACCTCACCATATTGCCCGGGGCCGTTATCCCTCCCGACCCGGACCCTCCACCGGTACCGTCTTCAATTCCACCCGGGGATTCGGCCGTCACCTGGGTAAACCAGACCGATCTTTACCGGTATGCCAGCACCAATGCCCTGGTCGTCAACGGTAGCGTAACGAATACGGACAAGACCTGGTACATGGCCGACGTGAAAATTGTGGCTGACGGGTCCGGCAACAGCGTCACTATCGCCGCCAAGGTCCCGCCCGAGGAGACGGTCATGTACAACCGCTATATCCCCAGCTTCCAGAGGGACACGGTCAGGCTGAGCTATACCTGGTACAAGCCCTGAAGCCGCGCAGCTTTACAGCAAAAAAGGCCATAGTACTAAGGTCACAGACAAACCGGTACTGATGCGCTATTGTAATAGAAGGATTAGCGCATTAGAATGGAAAAGAAGGAAAAAATACGACCATGAGGAATGAGATGAGCGAGATGAAATCGATGTTCGGCACAGTCAAAACCGATTGGAAAGCGCAGGCTCTCTTCTGGTCTATGGTGATATGCGGGATGCTGATCATCAGTTCGATAGTGATAGCGGCCCGCATGATTTGAATTATTGCGGTTCTCCTCCCAGGGCAGGGGTCTCCGGCATTCGGGAGTCCCCTGCTTTTTTTATTGCTGAAACCCGGCATGTTTTGAGCGGCTTCAGTTCGTCGGCGATGATGGACAGCGATTTCGGACCCCGCCGCTGGATTTTGCCGCGCACCTCCATCCAGCCTGCCCGGAAGAGCACGCTGCCACACCTTTCCTGCACGTCGCTGAATACCGTGACGTCGGCCACGCCGCTGCCGTCCTCCATGATGATGTATACCACGCGCTTGCCTGTGCGCGTGGGTGGTGTCTGGTAACGTATGACCGACCCGGCAATTTTAATGGTCTGACCGGTGGCCATTGAAGGCAGGTCGCTTATGCGGGTGAATCCCTCACCCAGGTTGCAGAAATCCAGCGGGTGGGCCGATAGGTCGAGCGAGAGCAGTTCGCGCTCGGCCAGCAGGCGCTTTTTTTCAACAGATTGCTTCGCTCCGCTCGCAATGACGGAAGGGGGAACGCTCTCGATGACGTTGCCACATGCTCCTGTCATTTCTGGGCTGCAGTCCGTGGTAATCGCCATTTCACTCGTCATTGCGAGCCCGAAGGGCGCGGCAATCTTATTAGGATGGAGGTCCATTCCCGCCCCCTTTTTCCTGCGCTTGTGCTGCAGCAGGCCGGGTACCTGGGCCAGCATCTCGTCCCGGTTGCCGAAGGAGTCGAGCGCCCCTACTTTAACCAGGTTCTCTATTACGGGCTGGCTGGCCTCCACGCGCAGTACGAAGTCACTCAGCGAGGCGAAACCGGCCTCGTCCCTGCGCTTAACAATGGAGGCGACGGCCTCACTGCTGATGCCCTTGACCTGGCTGAGGCTGACCCGGATCGCATCTCCTTCCACGGTATAGAGGCCGGTGGATTTATTCACGTCCGGCGGCAGGATGGCGGCGCCGCAGCGGCGGGCCTCGGCGGCCAGCACGCGCGGGGGGTAATAGCCCATGGGCTGGTTGGAGAGTATGGCCGCGAAGAACTCAGCCGGGTAATGGCATTTCAGCCAGAGCGTCTGGTAGGAGAGCACGGCGTAGGCCGCGGCATGGGCCTTGCAGAAGCCGTAGGCGGCAAAGGCGGCGAGTTGCCCGAATACCTCCTCCGCCACACCGCGCTTGACCCCCTTGCGCATGGCGCTGTTGATAAAGGCGAGGCGCATCTTGTCCATTTCCTCGTGTGTCCGGTCGTGGGTCATGGCGCGGCGGAACCCGTCGGCTTCGGCATAGCTCAGGCCTGCCATGTCGTGCGCCACGCGCAGCACCTGTTCCTGGTAGAGGATGACGCCCAGCGTTTCCCCCAGCGCCCCCTCCAATCCCGGGTGTAAGTAGTCTACCTGTTCCTTTCCGTGACGGCGCGCCAGGTAAACCTTGTCCATGCTGGACTTGAGCGGGCCCGGGCGCACCAGCGACAGGGAGACGATGATGTCGTCGAAAGTGCGCGGCAGCAGGCGTCCCGCCATCTCCCTCTGCGCCGGGGATTCAAGCTGGAAGACGCCGATGGTTTTGCCCTCGCGCAGCATGGCGAAGACCGCCGGGTCGTCGCGCGCTATGTTGTCGATGTCTATCTCCAGGCCGCGGTTTTCCCTGATGCTGCGCACGGCCTGCTCGATGACCGTGATGGTGGGCAGGGCCAGCAGGTCCATCTTGACCAGTCCCAGCCTCTCGACGTCGTCCTTGTCGTACTGGCTGATTATATCGCCGCCGCTGGAAGGCTCGAGCGGCACGAGGTCCGATAGCCGGCCATCGCCGATGAGCAGCCCGCCGAGATGGACGGAGAGGTGTTTGGGGAAATGGTCAATGGCGGCGCACAGGCTGAAGAACTCTTTCAGTTCGGGCCTTCTGTACACGGTGCTGTCCTTGAGTTCAGGCAGCGTGGCAGACTTCTCCATTAGCTTTGAGGCGGAGAGCCAGTGTATTCCCTTGCAGGTCTCTTCGATAACGGGCTGCGGCACCTGCAGCGCCTTGCCGGCGTCGCGTATGGCGCCGCGTGCCAGGTAGGTGTTGATGGTCGCCACGCAGGAGACGTTATCCGCGCCGTATTTCTGGTAGATGTAATCGCGCACCTCGTCCCGCCGCCGCCGGTCGATATCCAGGTCGATGTCGGGAGGTTCGTTGCGCAGTGGGTGCATGAAGCGCTCAAAGAGCAGGTCGTAGTGGACGGGATCGGCGTTGCTGATATCCAGCGCGTAGACCACCAGGCTGTCCACGGCACTGCCGCGGGCCTGGCAGCGTATGCCGCGCTGCCTGGCCCAGCTTACGATGTCCCACACCACCAGGAAGTAGCCGCAGAACCCCAGTTTTTCGATGGTGGCAAGCTCCATCTCGAGGCGGGCGGTCAGCTTCGGCGTAAGGTTGCCATATTTGCGATGCACACCTTCGTAAGCCAGCCGCCGCAGCAGTGCCGCGGCCGTCTGGCCGCCGGGCAGGTCGAACTTCGGGAAGCGCGGCCTGCCCAGTTCGAGTTCGAGGTTGCAGCGCGAGGCGATCTCGAGGGACATTTCGGCAGCGCCGGGGAAGACTTTGAAAAGGCGGGCCATCTCGGCGGGCGACTTGAAATACTGCTCCACCGTGCGCGGTCCCGGGAGGCGTGTGACCGGCACGATGCTCCCGATGGCATTGAGAAGCTCCCTGGTACTGTAGTCGCGCACTGTCAGGTGGTGGACGTTGTTGGTGGCCACCGCTGCTATGCCCTGCTCGCGGGCCAGGTCGTAGAGCAGGTGGCACAGCGGCGTGCCTTCCCTGGCGGGATAACGGGTCAGTTCGATCAGGAAGCCGCCGCCGAAGATTTCGCGGTAGAGGCCCGCTGCCATGGCGGCGTCGTGCTTCCTGCCGCCGGCCAGCAGCGAGGGCACCTCTCCCAGTCTGCAGCCTGAAAGGGCGATCAGGCCGCCGTGGAAGCCGGCAAGCATGTCGCGCGTGGCGGACGGTTTACCACCGCGCTTGTTGCAGTGCATGGCGGTGAGTAGCTGGCAGAGGTTGGAGTAGCCGGCAATATCGCAGCAGAGCAGGGTCAGGTGGTAGCCCCCCTCCACGTCTACCTCGGCGCCGATGATGGGCTTGACGCCGGACTTTTTAGCGCTGTCGTAGAACCTGATGGCCCCTGTCAGGCGGTTGTGGTCGGTGAGTGCCAGTGCGGGCATACCGAAATGGCTGGCTTTCTCCACCAGTTGGGCCGGGCTGGCGGCCCCGTCCAGGAAGCTGTAGTAGGAATGTGTGTGAAGGTGAACGAAAGACATTTCCGGCCCCCGTCATCCCCGGTCAGTCGAGCACGCGGTGCAGGGACCAGTCCGGGCCGCTCTTGCACAGCTCGTAAGTGCCGGCGCCCCGGCAATCGGCAGTGACACGGATGAGGGTGCGCACCGGCTCCCCGTTCCACCATTCCGAGGCCTCTCTCCACCAGGACAGTATCTCCACCACCCGGTAGAGGCGACGGCGCCAGATGAAGGCGGTCGGGATGGACCCCCGGTTGATATGGACGGTTATCGGCTCGTCAATGTGTCTGGACACCACGCACCACCCCCTTTAACAAAGGCGTGCATGGATTATAATAGAACAAGTGTTCTAATGTCAAGCCGGGAGGGGTTTATCTCCAGGCAGGGCTGATGTTGTTGGACTTGCCGTAGGTCAGGCGGTGGACGCCTGAGCCATCGGCGTTCATTATATATACGTCCTTGTTCCCATTGGCGTCGGAGACATAGGCGATCTGCTTGCCGTCGGGCGACCATACCGGGCTGCGGTTGTCATCTATGTTTCCGGTGATCTTGCTGGCCGTCAGCGCGGGCAAGGGGGATGACGCGTCCATGACCCAGATATCGCCTTTGGCGGCGGTGCCCCTGACGCAGACTATTTTATTGGTGAACGGCGACCAGTCGGGCTCGGAGCCGTCCATGGCCACGATGAGGCCGAACTTTTTCTGGTCGCTGCCATCGGGGTTCATGCTGTACAGGATCGGGGCGATGCCGTCCCCCTCGCGGTTGGAGGAAAAAAGTATCCTGGAGCTGTCAGGCGACCATACAGGCACGCTGTTCCACGCCGTCTTGCCATCCTCCCGTGCCGGGCTGACGGTGAGTTGCTGGACGCCACTGCCATCGGAATTCATGACGAATATTTCGAGGTCTTTGCCGCCGGCGGCATTAAGCACTTCAGATGTAAATACTATTTTGGATCCGTCCGGTGACCACCTGGGCATGGCGCTGCGGCCCTTCAGGTCTGTGAGCCGCTTGCGGTCGCTGCCGTCGGCGTTCATGCTCCATATATGGTAGTTGCCGGACTGATTGGAGCTGAAAGCAATTTTGGAGCCGTCGGGCGACCACCTGGGCAGGCCATCGACCGTGCGGTTATCACTCGAAGTCGGCAGGACACCGGTACCGTCGGGGTTTATTGTATATATATGTACGTTATTGTCGCGGTCGGACGCAAAAGCCACCAACCCCGGGAGCCCGGAAGGCTTGTAGCCGGTGGCGGGACCTGTGCAGGCGGCTGACGATGATATTGCCAGTGCAAGCAGGCCGGTCAGGCATAGTAACTTAAACAGCTTGAAATTGGACATTGTGATCTCTCCTCGGGTCTGAAGTTTCTTGTTGGGGAAAGTATAATTGCACAACTCAATATTGGCAAATACGCGCGCCGCCCGAAATTAATGCTGGGGTTTGTTATAACGGGGGTTTCGTCGGCGGCCCGGCCAGGTCGTGCAGCACGCGCTCGAATACCTCCATATCAGCGGAGGAAAAGCGTTTCCTGATGCTTTCATCGAGTTCATCGGCGAATTTGATGATCTGCGGGCCAACCTCGCGGGCTTTTTCTGTCAGGTGTACCAGCGCGGAGCGGCGGTCCCCGGCATTCGGCCGGCGTTCCACGTACCCGCTTTTCTCCATGCGGTCGAGGATGCCGGTGATGGTTGAGCCGTCCAGCGCCACTCGCTGCCCCAACTCGCCGATGGTTATGCCGTCCCCTATCCAGAGGGCATTGAATACCATGTACTGGGGGGTGGTCAGGTTGAAAGATGACAGCCGTGAATCATAGTACTCGTAAACACGGCGCATCACGCGGCCTATATTGAAGCAGATGTATTCACCCAGGTCATTTACCATAATCGAATACTTTTAGCACAAAATATTTGCATACAATATAAATAACCGTGCCGTTATCTGTCAAGAAAAGGTATTATTATATTGATTGGACGGCGTAAATGCGAAAGCAATTGTTGGTTGTCATAGCATCAGTCCGTATTGTTTTTGTCCGGCCGGTATTAAATATCCTGGAGGGTAAGGGCAGGTAGTGGATTTTCAGGGACTGTTAAGCGGCTCAAGCCTGCCCGGTTTTTCTGCCTTCCTGCTGGGCGTTATGGCCTCTATCGGGCCCTGCACACTTGCCACCAACCTGGCGGCCCTGGCCTACATCAGCCGCAGGATATCCGACCGCAGGTTTGCCGTTACCAGCGGCGCCCTCTACACGCTGGGCAGGATGATAACCTACACCGTGCTGGGCATGCTTATCATTTATGCCGGGTTGAGCATACCGCTGATCGCCAGTTTCCTGCAGGATTTCGGTGAAAAGGCCATGGGCCCCCTGCTGATCGCTGTCGGGCTTATCATGCTCTTCATCGACAGGATTTCTTTCGGTGAGCACGGGGCCGGCGTGTCAAATGCAGCCGGCAGGCTGGCCGACATGGGCATGCTGGGCGCGCTACCGCTGGGCATCGTCCTGGCCCTGGCGTTCTGCCCCTACAGTGCACTGCTCTTTTTCGGGGTGCTCATCCCGCTTGCCTTCAAGACCAGGGGCGGTGTGGGGTTGCCCGCTTTATTTGCACTGGGCACCGGCCTCCCCGTGCTGCTTTTCGGCACCCTGCTCTCGCTGGGCGTGGCCGGCGCCGCAAAATGGATAAATTCCATCAGCAGGGCTGAAAAATATATCAGGATAGCCATGGCCATACTGTTTATCGTGATAGGCCTTTTTTACACAGGGCTGTGGCTGAACCTCTATTGAGACTGTAAATTGACAACAGTTTGCAAATAGTATTATACTTCTAAATAAATCGAAATATGGAACACTTATTGAGGGGAATGCTAATAATTAATTCGGGAGGATAATAATGCGTAAAGAAGAGATTAAAAAGACGGTGCGGCAGGGCTATGCACAGGTGGCTAAAGGCAGCGGCAGCTGCTGCGGACCACAGGCGTCCGGCTGCTGCGGTATCGATGTGACGCGGGAGATCAGCAAGGGGATAGGGTATTCAGAGGAGGACATGTCATCGGTGCCCGACGGGGCCAACCTCGGGCTGGGATGCGGCAACCCGGTGGCGCTGGCATCGCTCAAAGAGGGCGAGGTGGTTCTCGACCTGGGTTCGGGGGCGGGGTTTGACTGCTTCCTGGCTTCACCCAGGGTGGGTGAGAATGGCAGGGTCATAGGTGTGGACATGACTCCCGAGATGCTGGAAAGGGCCCGCGAGAATGCGCAAAAGGGCGGCTACCGGAACGTGGAATTCAGGCTGGGTGAGATCGAGAACCTGCCAGTTGCCGACAATACGGCTGACATCATCATCTCCAACTGCGTAATCAACCTTTCACCGGACAAGGAACGGGTCTTCCAGGAGGCCTACCGGGTACTCAGGCCGGGCGGCCGGCTGATGGTATCGGACATCGTTCTGCTTGAAGCCCTGCCGGAAGCTGTGCAGAAATCGGTTGCCGCATATATCGGATGCCTGGCAGGGGCGGCACTCAAGGAAAAGTACCTTGCGGCGGTGGCCGGGGCAGGTTTCAGCGATGTCAGGATAATCGAGGAGACCAGTTTCGGCGCCGAATACATGAGCAACGACCCCACAGCCAAAGCCATGCTGGATGATGAAAATGTGAATAAAGACGACCTCAGGAAGGTGGGAAAATCAGTCAGGAGCATCAAGGTCAGCGCGCGCAAGCCGGCTTAGCGGGCCGGTCCGCGGTCTAAATATTGATTGACGCGTCAGGTAACTGATTCCAGTATCATCTCTGCCGCGATACTGTTGTTAAAAAAATGTTACTGTGGTAATCTGTTACAAAGTTATCGGGATGGGATATAAGCGGTCACGTTTATATATATAAAAAACAGGTAGGAGGTTGTTACATGGCGGACATTTACGGGCAAAAACCCTGGCTCAAGCTCTACGACAAGCAAGTACCCGCAAACCTGCAATACCCGGAGAAGCCGTTTTGGGAGGTAGTTGGACCCGCTTTTGCAGAGTTCCCTGATAGGGTGGGACTCTATTACATGGGAACACCATTTACTTTCAAGCAACTGGACGTGATGTCGACCAGGTTTGCCCATCTTTTAAGGAAGACCGGTCTTAAGAAAGGCGATATCGTGGGCGTCAACCTTCCTAACCTTCCCGCTTACTATATATCCTTGCTCGGTATACAAAAGATCGGCTGCGTCCTCTCGGGCGTCAGCCCGCTTTTGACGGCTGAAGAACTCAACCACCAGCTTAAGGATTCCGGCGCTAAGGTGCTGGTAACACTTGATGCGCTCTACCCGCGCGTCGAGAAGGCGGTGGGTGGTACGGCGCTTAAGGCTATCGTATTTACGGGTATCGCCGATTACCTGTCACCTGTCCTGGCAACCATGGGGAAGGTGCTGAAAAAGATACCCACGGGCAAGGTGCTGCCCATACCCGGAATCGAAATATACCATTTTAAGCAGGTCATGAAGGATATGCCGGCGGACCCGGTGGCGGAGAAAGTCGGTATGGATGATACCTGCGTGATGCAGTACACGGGCGGCACTACCGGCCTGCCCAAGGGCGCTGAGCTCACGCACCGCAACATCGTTGCCCAACTGACCCAAATTACGGCCTGGCTGGATTTCCAGAGGGGCGTGGGGGTCGGCCTGACGGCTTTCCCGCTGTTTCATATTGCAGGACTATTGGTTGGCATGGGGTTGCTCAACAGCGGTATCACACAGGTAGCGGTACCAAACCCGCGCGATCAGAAATTCATCATCAAGGCCATGAAGAAATACCGGCCGGTTATGATCGGCAACGTACCGACTGTTTACCTGGAGTTGATGAAGCAACCAGACTTCAAAGCCTATGATTTCAGTGATGTCAAGTTTTTTGCCAGCGGCGCCGCGCCGTTCCCCCCTGAATACATTAAGGACTTTGAAAAGATTGTGGGTGCCAACAAGCTGGTGGAAGTGTACGGCCTGACCGAGACCAGCCCGATCATAACTGCCAATCCCCGCTACGGCAAGAAGATAGCCGGCGCGGTGGGCATACCCTTCCCCGATACCGTGATCAAGATCGTAGACCCCTCAACCGGCGAACCGGTCCCTTTCAACGAGCCGGGCGAGATTGCTGTAAAGGGCCCCCAGGTATTTACCAAGGGATACTACAAGAAGCCGCAGGAGACGGCCAATGTGCTGCGGGACGGATGGTTCCATACCGGGGACATCGGCAAGATGGACGCGGAAGGGTTTGTTACCATAGTGGACAGGCTCAAGGACATGGTCAACGTCTCGGGGATGAAAGTTTTTACTCGTGAACTTGATGACGTTATCATGGAGCACCCCGATGTAGATATGGGTGCCACTGTGGGGATTCCGGACCCTGCAAGGCCCGGTTCTGAGATCGTGGTATCGGCCATCGTATTGAAGGCGGGTGTTGAAAAGAGCGACGCTGAGAAATCCAAGATCACCGACTACCTGCGCGGCAGGGTTGCACCTTATAAGGTGCCGAAGCGCATCGAATTCTATGACCAGCTTCCCACCAGCGCCGTGGGCAAGATACTCAAGAGGGAGATAAGGACCTTGTTGATCGGTCAGGGCAAATAGGGGAAGATGATCATATAAACGGGATCGTTTATATAGATAAAATTAATTAGAGGAGGCTGTACATTGGTTGACATATACGAACAGAAACCCTGGCTTAAGTTCTACGACAAGCAAGTACCGGAAAACCTGCAGTACCCGGATAAAACGTTTTGGGAGGCCTTAGAGCCGGCCTTCAAGGCATTTCCCGACCGCGCGGGGCTGCACTACATGGGCACTCCCTTTACCTACAAACAGCTGGACGAGATGTCCAACCGCTTCGCCAACCTGCTCAAGAAGATCGGGCTGAAGAAGGGCGATACCGTCGGTATAAACCTTCCCAATATCCCGGCCTATTACATCGGCCTGATAGGCATACAGAAGGCGGGTTGCGTGGTTACCGGAGTAAGCCCGCTGCTGACAGCGGAAGAACTCAACCACCAGCTTAAGGATTCCGGCGCCAGGGTGCTTGTGACTCTCGATGCTCTTTATCCGCGTGTCATCAAGGGCATCGACGGCACGCAGCTAAAGGCTATCGTGTTTACCGGCATTGCCGATTATCTCTCCCCGGTGCTGGCCACCATGGGGAAGCTGCTCAAAAAGATACCCACGGGCAAGGTGCTGCCCATCCCCGGTATTGAAATATATGATTTCAAGGGGGTCATGAAGAGCATGCCGGCCACGCCCGTGGCGGAGAAGGTCAGCATGGATGACACCTGCGTGATGCAGTATACGGGCGGCACCACCGGCCTGCCCAAGGGCGCTGAGCTTACACATCGCAACATCGTGTGGCAGATGACCCAGATCCAGACCTGGGTGGACGCTAAGATGGGTGATACGGTCGGCATGACTTGCTTCCCTCTCTTCCACATAGCCGGCCTGATAATCTGCATGGTGATGTTCTCCAAGGCCATTACCCAGGTCGCGGTGCCCAACCCGCGCGACCAGGCCTTCATCATCAAGGCCATGAAGAAGCACAGGCCCAATATCATAGGCAATGTGCCGACGGTTTACCTGGAGCTCATGAAACAACCGGCATTCAAAGCCTATGACTTCAGCGATGTCCAATATTTTGTCAGCGGCGCCGCGCCGTTCCCCCCCGAATATATCAAGGACTTTGAGAAAATAGTTGGCGAGAACAAGCTGGTCGAGGTCTATGGCATGACCGAGACCAGTCCTCTCATGACCGCCAATCCGCGCTATGGCAAGAAGGTACCGGGCGCGGTGGGCATACCCTTCCCCGATACCGTGGTGAAGATCGTCGACCCCGCCACAGGTGAAATCCTGCCTTTTGGTGAACCCGGTGAAGTGATTGTAAAGGGACCACAGGTGTTTACCAAGGGGTACTTCAGAAAGCCTCAGGAGACGGCCAACGTGCTGCGCGATGGCTGGATGCACACGGGCGATATGGGTAAGATGGATTCAGACGGGTACCTGACCATCGTGGACAGGCTCAAGGACATGGTCAACGTCTCGGGGATGAAAGTGTTTACGCGCGAACTTGATGACGTCATCATGGAGCATCCCGATATAGATATGGGTGCAAGCGTGGGGATAGCGGATCCGGAAAGGCCCGGCTCTGAGATTGTGGCATCCGCCATCGTATTGAAGGCTGGCGTTGAAAAGAGCGACGCTCAGAAAGCCAAGATCACCGAATACCTGCGCGGCAGGGTTGCTCCTTACAAGGTGCCCAAGAGGATAGAGTTCTTCGACCAGCTTCCCATCAGTGCTGTGGGAAAGATCCTCAAGAGGGAAGTGCGTACCCTCATGAGCGAAAAAACCAAGTAGTACACCAAGGAGAGTAAATGAACAGGCGTCCCATATTCCGCACCGCGCTGTGCGATATGCTCGGCGTCGAATACCCTGTGATGCTGGCAGGGATGGGGACCGCCGGTGGTTACACGTTGACCGCCGCGGTTTCCAATGCCGGTGGACTGGGTATGCTCGGCGCCACTTTTCTCTGGCCCGATGAACTGAGGGCATGGATACGTAAGACCCGCGAATTGACCGACAAACCTTTCGGCGTGGATATTCTGCTCCCTGCCGCTATCCCCAAGGATTTTGACCTGGGCAAGCTCAAGGAGTATATACCGCCCGGGCACACGGCCTTTATCGAGAAAATGGCCAGGGATTTCGGCGTGGAAGGCGCACGGATGAAGGAATGGCCAATCTCCGAGGAATTCGGCCGCAGCCAGTTCCAGGTGGTCAAGGAAGAGAAGGTGCCCTTTTTCGCACTCGGCCTGGGCACCCCCGATTGGTTAATCCCTGAGGCCCACGAAGCGGGTATTAAGATCGTCTCCCTGGTTGGCAACGTACGCAATGCAGTCCGTATCAAAAAGATGGGGGCCGATATCATCATAGCCCAGGGCCATGACGCCGGCGGGCATACCGGCAGGGTTGGCACCTTCGCTCTGGTTCCGCAGGTTGTGGACGCCGTGGCCCCGACGCCGGTGGTGGCCGCCGGAGGTATAGCCGACGGACGCGGACTGGTGGCTGCGCTGGCACTGGGAGCCATCGGCGCCTGGTGCGGGACCGCCTTCCTGGCCACCCATGAATGCTTCGTGGACTTCATCGAGCTTGGCATGATCAATAAAGCTACTATAGACGCCTACTACCGCAAGCTGGTCGAATCGGACGAAGAAGCTGAGCAGATAACCCGCATTTACAGCGGCAAGACCACCCGCGCTTTTAAAAACAAACTTGATGAGGCCTGGGAAAAGTCGGGGCTTAAGACGCTGCCCATGCCCCTGCAGAGCATGCTGATGTCAGACCTGGTGCAGGGCATGATGGAAAAGGGCGAGACGGAATATTTCCCGATGTTCGCCGGGCAGGCCACCGGCCTGATTAAAACGATCCGGAGCACACAGGAAGTCATGGATGACATCATCGGCGGAGCCGTAAAGATAATCGGGGAGAAGTTCCCCGCCGGGTTGACCGTAAAAGCCTGAGGGCGGGCAACCGCCCCCGGTCAGGTCAAATTAAGTAATATAATTAAGGATAACCGCATGGAATACGAAGGCCTGGTACTTGAGAAAAAAAATAGCGTTGCCGTCCTGACCATGAACAGGCCGCACAGGCTTAACGCCCTGACGTCGGAGATAAGCAACGAACTGCTGCCGCGTATCTTCCGCGAGATACAGGAAGATGACGGTGTACGTGTCCTGATCATAACCGGCGCAGGCAAGGGCTTTTGCACCGGCGCGGATATCGTCCTTTTCAACCAGGCGGCGGAGGAGGGCAGGCTTCAGGAGACGCTTGAGCCGCGCGGCGAGACCATCGGCGGCGCGTTCGTGCTCGGCCTCTACAACCTTGAAAAACCGGTCATCGCCGCGGTCAACGGCGTGGCGGCGGGCGGCGGTGTATCTATAGCCCTGCTCGCGGATATACGGATTGCCTCCGAAAGGGCCATTTTCAATTTGGCCTTCGTGATGCGCGGGCTGATACCGGACTGCGGATGCACCTTCCTGATGCCGCGGCTGCTGGGCGCCGGGCGCTGTTACGAATACATGTACACCGGCGAATCCATCGACGCCCGCGAGGCTGAGCGTATCGGCCTGGTCAACAGGGTCGTGCCGCATGAGAAGCTGATGGAGGAGGCTGAAGCGCTGGCTAACAGGATAGCTCAGGGGCCGCCACTGGCGCTCAAACAGATCAAGCGCGCCGTTCAGAACGGCCTTATGAATAACCTTGAACAACAGCTTTATTTTGAGACCTATGCGCAGAAATTCCTGATGGGCAGCGAAGATTTCCGCGAGGGACTTGATTCCTTCCGCAATAAACGCCCCCCCCAATTCAGGGGACGTTGAGTATGCTGTCATTGCGAGGAGCGCAGCGACGCGGCAATCTGTCCCGTCGCAATTTGAATATAATAATAATCTTACACATAAATTAGGAGGGTCCAACTAATGAAGGATTTCGATGCCGTTATCGTGGGGGCCGGGCTGGGAGGAATAACAGCTGCAACCTACCTGGCCAAGGCTGGTAAGAAGGTGGTTCTCCTTGAGAAGCACAATGTCCCGGGTGGCTATGCCACCTCGTTCCTCCGGGGGCGCTTCGAGTTCGAGATAGCGCTGCACGAGCTGTCGGGATACGGATATGAGAATGACAAGGGTAGTGTGTGGAAGATATTGCAGGATACGGGGGTGGCATCAAGGGTTGATATGCTCCAAATACCGGAGTTTTTCCGCAGCGTTTTTCCGGACTTTACCATGGACGTCCCGGTCGGCAAACAGAACTATGAAGACGCACTCTGCAGCCAGTTCCCCGGGGATGCGGCAGGCATCAGGAAGTTCGTGCACACGACCTTCGAGTTTGCCCACCAGGCCATGCGGTCCATGCGCGTGGGCATGAAGGCCGTGATGGAGAATCCATCGGAATATTCAGAACTGTTGGAGCATTTCGGCAAGACTCTCTCGCAGGTACTGAACCCCATGGTCTCGGACGAGGGGGCGCGGGCCGTTATCGGCCAGATCTGGGGTTACCTCGGCCAGCCCCCATCCAGGGTGTCTTACCTGATGTATGCCATCACGCTACGTGGGTACATCCGGTACGGTGCCGCACATGTCAGGGGCACGTCGCAGAACCTGTCGCAGGCCTTTATTGCCACGCTGGAGTCACTGGGGGGCGAGGCCTGGTTCAATAACGGTGCGAAGAAGATCATAGTAAAGGATGGCAAGGTGAAGGGCGTGATTGCCGAGGACGGCACAGAGATCGCCACCCGGTACGTGGTCTGCAGCGCTAACCCCGTGACCACAGCCCTCCAGCTGGTGGGCCGCGATAACATGCCGGGGTGGTACCTCAACAGGCTGGGCGCCTGGAGCGGCGGCATAAGCACGTTCAACGTATACCTGGGCCTGGACTGCGACTGCCGGGATGTCGGGCTGACAGTCCACGAGAACTTTATCAATACCAGCTACGACCTGGATGCACAGTACGAGCAGATCCTTCAACCGGACAAGTTTGAGCCTGACTACGGCATTGTGGTAGCCTACAACGTTGTCGATCCCTCTGTATCGCCCAGGGGCACCGCTTCTGTGGTCATTACACAGGGAGTCTATGCCGATCCGTGGTTGAAACTATCTTCATCAGAATATGTTGCGGCCAAGAACAGGATGGCACAGAATTCGCTCAAACTGGCAGAAAAAGCAGCCCCCGGATTGAGGGAACATATCGAAGTGATCGAGGTGGCCACGCCGTTGACCAACATGCGCTACTCGGGCAACCCGGGCGGCAGCATAATCGGGTTCGATGAGAACTTTGCCACCAATATGCTGAGCCTGCCGATGCGCGGCCCGCTGGAGGGCCTCTACTTTGCCAATGCCTGGGTCAACCTGGGCGGTGGCTTCGAGACCTGCATCGCCACGGGCGCCATGGCTTCGCGCGACGTGCTGCGGGACATGGAGAGGGGCGCCTGGGAAAGCGGGCAGGTTGCCAGCATAAAAGAGAAGCTGGAAAAGCAGAAGGTACAGCCGAGGGAGCTAACAGATACCCTGACCCCGCAGGAGAAGGTGCTGGCGGGCCTCCACCCGCGCCGTCTGAAGCTAAAGGTCAAGGAGATTATTAAAGAAACTGCCACCGCCAGGACTTTCCGGCTGGAATCAAAGGACGGCCCACTGCCCTGGTTCCGCGCCGGGCAATACATCAACCTTTTTGTCGAGATAGGAGGAGTAAGGACGTCGCGCCCTTATAGCATCTCTTCGGCTCCGGGCAAGCCTTATTATGATATCACCGTGCGCCGGGTTGATGGCGGTTTCGTCTCCTCCTACCTGCTTGATAAGGTCAAAGCTGGCGACAGCTTCGAATCAACCGGTCCCAGCGGCTATTTCTATTATGAGCCGCTGATGGACTCGGCGGAGCTCGTCTTCCTGGCTGGCGGCAGCGGGGCAGCGCCCTTCATGTCCATCATACGCGAGGCTGTTGAGAAGAAGTCTAAATTGAATATTCATCTCATCTACGGCAGCCGTAAGCCGGATGACATAATCTTTGACAAGGAGCTAAAGGAGATCGTTTCCAAGCATAAGAACATAAAAGTGGATTACGTGATAAGCGAGCCCCCCGCCGGCTGGAAGGGGGCGACCGGTTTCCTTGATGACAAAGTAATCTCGTCCCTGGTGGGCAGCCTCAAGGGCAAGACAGTCTTTACCTGCGGCCCGGCCCTGATGTACGAGCTTTGCGCAGCGTCGCTGGTCAAGCTGGGCGTGCCGGCCAGGCACAGCAAGCAGGAGGCCTACGGACCACCGCAGGATATAACTAAAGACCCTGCCTGGCCTGGACTGGCGCCCTCAAAAGAGTTCGTTGTTACAGAAGTAAGGAGCGGCAAGACGGTCAAGGCGAAGGCCGGCGAGCCGCTGATGAATTCACTGGAGCGCGCCGGCATAGTGGTACCAGCTGTTTGCCGATCAGGAGAATGCACTGCCTGTCGCACCAGGCTGATATCCGGCAAGGTCTTCGCCCCGGCGAGGGTGCACCACCGCCATGCGGATAAAAAATTCGGCTACATCCACCCTTGCATGAGCTACCCGCTGGAAGACCTGCACATCAGGGTGTGATAAAGTTAATTGTAAGCTTATTACAAAGGAGATTGAAAATGACTGCAAGAACCGTGAATTTGATGGTGAAAACACCTATCAAGGCGCAGCAGGTGGCGCTTGAGGCACTGAGTTCCGACGCCAGGGCAACCAGGCCTGGATTCATCTGGTCGCTCGATATGGAACGTGCAAAGCTGGTGACACAGTCCTACAAACAGACGGAGGGGCAACCCATTGCACTGCGCCGAGCAAAGGCCCTGGCGCATATCCTGGACAACATGACCGTTTACATCCGCCCGGACGAGCTCATCGTGGGCAACTACGCTTCCAACAGCGATTCCGTGCCCTTCTACCCTGAGCTGGCCTGGAAGTGGATTGCGCGAGAAACTGCCCCGGGGCAGGTCTACGCTGAGATGCTCACAGATGAGGGCAGGAAGGAGCTCAAGGAGATAGGTGACTACTGGGGCGACCGCTCCATCCACCATATGGCCAAGCGCTATTTCACCAAGGAGCTGGCCGAGCAGTTCTGGGTCTTCAACTGGGAGTCGGCCACACCCAACTATGACAAGATACTCTCCATCGGCCTCAAGGGTATCCTCGACGAGGCGAAGGCCCGCCTGGCCAGGCTTGATGAGGAGTACATGGCCGAGACCATTAACGGCATCGATTTCGTCAAGAAGAAGGACTTTCTGCAGGCCACTATCATCACTCTCGAGGCGGTCAGCCGCTGGT
>Ga0247842_10002809_pt1 | contig 24805 bp, 16 predicted proteins | sample LaCruzMarch2015__3_FD_192411 | JGI IMG/M metagenome (GOLD analysis project Ga0247842, IMG submission 192411) | Freshwater microbial communities from meromictic Lake La Cruz, Castile-La Mancha, Spain - LaCruzMarch2015_19m | ecosystem: Environmental > Aquatic > Freshwater > Lake | place: Spain...
GTTAGGGGCAACCTGTGCCTCAATTTTTTCAAATCATTTGTGTTAAAGCAATATATGCTCTTGGGCAGTGGGAGGTGTAAACGAACTACCTGAACAGCTCTACAGCCGTGAGCCATAAGACCCAGAAGCATCTGGGCCTTTCCTCCCTTGTGATATTCCCCCGCATGCCATAAACTATACATGGCAGTAGCTCTACATAATAACGGGAGGAAAACCATGCAAAGAACCTTCAAAACAGCCGTAGCTATTCTCACAGCGATAGTTCTCAGCCCCCTGGTCGGATACGCGATGAATGCGGAAACAGATCCGAACTATTATCTGATAAAGGGTGAGACGATCTCTTTCACCGAAGCCGACAGCGGCAAGCCGGTCACTCCGGAACAGATGCAGGATCTGGGATTGTCGAAAGAAATGGACAAAAACCCCCTGGCAGTCGGGGCAATAATAAACACTGGCGCCGCAGCTTGGGGCGTTATTACCAGCGGAGCGCCTGCCAGCGGAGTCGACGCTTCCCACGCCACCGCAACTCCCGGCCTCTCTTTCAACTGGAACGCTCTCACCGGCTGGAAAGGCCCGAAAGAGGTTATCTATAGCTACAAAGTCACCAACCTCATGGGCATAGATGTCATCAAAGTCAAATACAAAGTTGCCTTCTTCTACGGCGGCACTGAGGACAGCACCAAAACCCCTAATAAAGTCATGAAAGAGAACACTTATGTGCCGGTCTCCATAGGCGATACCGCAACTAAAGAACCGGTCATCGGATCTTATATAATCAATTTCACCGTGCGTCCCGTTGAAATTGATATCAAATGGGGCTGGAAATTCGACCTGACAGTGAAGATGTCGGACCCGATGAACATAGGCACCAAACTCCGCCCTATAGCCTACTTGCAGTCAGAGCTTTACTGGACGATTTCCAACGCCTTCTCCACCCAAGGCGGCAACTGTGCCTACAGCGTGGACGGCCTTGGAAACTTCAAGGACCTGACACAGGAGATAACGGGGATCAATGACGGTCTCCCGGTCCCCCAGGAGATGAAAACCGCTCCCGAGGTTAACTGGAACTAATCAAAGGCGGACAGTGATAAGTCGTGAGTGTAGAGCAAAGCGATACATGGCTCGCCTGCTTAAATAAAGACTGAGCCCCCGGATAACTCCGGGGGCTCAGTCTTTTAATACTTATTTTTAAGGTTTACTGACCGGCGCCGCAGCACTTTTTGTATTTTTTGCCACTGCCGCAGTGACACGGGTCATTCCTGCCCACTTTCGGCTCCGCTCTTTTCACAGTTTCCACTTTCTGAACATCTCCGCCGGCGGCTACCTCAGGATGCTTTTTAAGCCATTTTTTCACCTCTTTCTCGTTATTAACATCCACGCCCTCCACCAGCATCTTGCGGTAGATACTTATCACCAACTTGCGCATCTCCGGGTTCTTGGCCTGGGATAAGATTTCGGGCGAGATCTTATTGAGTTCCTCAGCCAGTTCATCGTCCGTCTTTTGAGCGTGAGGCTTTTCAACCTTTGCCGCGGCCTGAACCGGCCGGGCCGGGGCGGGCGCCGGATTTTGCACCGGCTCCGACTTCGCGGCCGGCAACTCTTTCACGGCCGGAGTTTCAGCAGATTCTGTTTTTTTATTTTTTTTAAAAAAATCCCACATAATGTTTTCTCCTTTATAATTAAGTACCTGTAGTTACAGGGGTGTTATTACTAATCATTACGCCACTAATCTGCCATTGTCGTTGTAGCGTCCTTAAGAAAGCAGGCAAGGGCTATAGAGTGCAGTTTAGTCATGGGTGAATCGGTTCTGGACGGCAGGATTACGGGGATATTTGAACCCGCCAATACCGTCGCCGATTTCATGCCGGCGCCGAAGAACGAAAGAGCCTTGTACACCGGATTGGCGGAGTCCAGGTCCGGCAGCAGCGCGATATCGGTCTCCCCAGGCACGGCACCGCTGATACCCTTTTCTTCAGCCAGTTTTTTAGAGAAGGTGATATATATATCATACGGTCCTTCTATCACGGCATTCTTTATCCGGCCGTCTTTTGACATACTGACTAGTTCAACGGCGTCCATGGTGCTGGGGATCTTGGGATTGGGCTTTTCCACCGGACATACCACCGATACCTTGGGCGTATCCACGCCCAGCATGCGCATCATATTAACGGCGTTGCGGGTGATCTTGGCCTTTTCTTCAAGCGTCGGTTTGATCATAATAGCCGCGTCCGTCAGCGCGAAAAGCTTATGATAATTGGAAAGTTCAAACAGCACGAAATGGCTGAGGACCGTCCCCTCCTCGACCGCCGCTATCTCTTTTCGAAGAATGGCTTTCATGTAAAATTTGGTGTCAACCAGGCCCTTAACCAAAAAGTCGCCTTTGCCGGCCCTGACCAGATCCACGGCCTTATTGCACATCTCGGCGAAATCGGACATATCTATTATCTCAAAAGTGTTTAGCGGAAGGCCGACCTTGGCAGCGATCGCCGAGACCTGGCCCGCCGGACCTATCAGTATGCCTCCGGATATAATTTTGTGGTCCACGCCCATCTTGCATGCCTCGATCACCTCGTCATTATTGGCCCCGGGCACGACTATGCGGTTGGTCTTGCCCTTGACCATTTTAAGAAGCTCGTCAAAATTTTTAAATTTCATAATTGATGCGCCTCGCTTGATATCAATTTTATCTGAACGCTCCTCTCCATACCCTATACTTCTTCACCATCCACTGCCTTCAATATTTGCGGACCTTTTTGGGATGCTTCAGCGCGGTCTCCGCGGCTACCCGCAGAGCGGCCATCTCATCTCCGCCGGGAAAAAGCATAACTGGTGCGATCCAACCTATACGCCGCTTCAACTCCGGCACGATAATTCTGTCATAGGCCAGGCCGCCGGACAGTACCACCGCGTCAACCTTGCCTTCCAGCACAGCGGTCATTGCGGCTATTTCCTTAGCTATCTGATAGGCCATGGCTTCTACCGCCTCTTTTGCTTTTTCCCTGCTGGTGACCGCGGGGTCAAGACCGGCGCCTGGCACAACCTCACCGGTGAGAATATATTTTTCCAGGGCGATCATATCTGATGTTCCGGTATAAGCGATCATACCGCCGCGGCCTTTGATCTTGAGCTGCATATCGACCAGGCTGTGCTTTCCGGAAAAACACATTTTAACCAAACCGCCGGCGGGCACGCCGCCGCTTCTCTGCGGAGTGAAAGGGCCGTCACCGTCCAGCGCATTATTCACATCCACGACTCGGCCCTGCCTGTGGGCTCCCACGGAAACTCCTCCTCCGCCGTGCATAATTATAAAATTGCAATCTTCGTACGGCTTACCAAGACCGCGGGCGGCGTGGCGCCCTACGCGCTTCTGATTAAGAGCGTGAAAAATGGATATGCGCGGATTTTCCGGCATGCCTGAATAGCGGGCCAGCGGGCCAAGTTCGTCCACCACCACCGGATCGGCGATGAAGCACGGAGTCTTGCACGAGTCGGCGATACTTTTGGCGAGGATGCCGCCAAGATTGGAGGCGTGATCACCCCGTGGCCCTTCGTCCAGATCCTTTAACATTTTATCGTTTATCTCGTAAGTGCCGCTTTCTATGGGCCTGAGCAGGCCGCCGCGGCCTATAACGGCGTGCAGTTCGGACAGTTCCACTTTATTATCCGCCATGGCGTCAAGAACCATCTTCTTTCTGAAATCATACTGGGCGGTAATCTTCTGTTTTTCATAGGGCTTGAGCGTCTCGGGACTATAGCGCACCGTTTTGTGGAAGACCAGATTTTCGCCGCGGTAAAAACTGACCTCATCCGAAGTGGACCCGGGATTTATCACAAGAATGTTGAATTCGGCCATAAGTCGCTCCTTTCACCGGATGTAAAATACGATCCGTATTGTTCGCAAATCCCGCCGTCTGCCCGGTCAGGGATTTTGGCTGAAAACCAGTTCGTAAAAATACGGCATGTTCTTTTTTTCAACAGTGAAGAATATTTTCTTTCCGCCCTCGGACGAGAAGGCGGCATGTTCCTTGGCGCCAAAGCAGTATTCCTCTTTTTTGCAGGAAAGCGCGGTTTTAGGCCCGCTCCACGGACCCCAGGGGTACTGAGCCGTCCTGAGCCGCACCTCGCCGGTCTCCGCGTCCTGGTAAAGCGCCAGATACGCCTTGAGATGATCGTTATATGAGACCGAGAATTCTTCCGGCATGTTTTCCATCACGGGCGCGGCCTCGCTGACATCTTCGGTCCAGGAGCCGGAAGAAATCCCAGCGCCGTAATAAACATAAGCTTCCGGCTCGCCGGCTTTTTCCGGACGGACGCGGGCGAGCGCCGCCGAGTATTTTCCCGGCTCAGCAGCGTAGCGGCCATAGATGTACAGCCAGCCGTCCTGGTCGAGCAGCAGCGCGGAACCGAAAGAGGGTTCTATATCTGTCCATAAGAAGTAGGATTCCCCGTTCTTCAGCAGTCTGTAAGGACCATCCGGTTTTTCAGCCACTGCCAGGCCCTGCCCGACCCTGAAATAGTCGTAGGCCCCGAGACCAAAATTATTCATTATGGAGTAATAGGCGTAATAGCCGGATTCCGTCTTCACACCCGCCCTGGGCCAGAACTTACGTACCGGAGCGTACTCCGCGAGATCCGCGGAACAGACAGGCAGCGGCCACTTATTTTCATCGGCCACATAACTAAGCGCTCCGGCGGCTGCGTAAGGAGAGGTGGCGGAAAGGATCGCCATCCCGCCTTCAATCATCCCCCAGAGCGCGACTTCCTCTTTTCCCTTAAATTCCCCGGTCCAGATATTATTCAGGAGCCAGAGAGTCCTGCCGTCTCCCAGCGCCACGGAATAGTTGCCGGCCTGTCCGACCACCGGATATGACGATTTCCGCGGGGCGAGCAGCGGCCCGATCTCTTTAACAGAAAGGATATGTAAAGCCAGAGCCGGAGAAACGGCAATCTGCGCCACCGGGGCGAAGGGTTTCACCGCTTTAGGAGTTGCGGCCATAAGACCGACGGGAACCAGAAAAAACAGAACGGGGTAAAAACGGAAAACTTTCATTTAAGACCTCTGACCATGGCCACAAACCGACCTGATAACAGCGGTGACACAATGCGTTTCAGGTTATCATATAATACAATCGCTTCTAATTTCAATCCGCCCTATGACCACGCCTTAAGGAAACACCCACTCGACCCACAAGCGGGGAAGACATATTTTTTGTATACTTTGTAACATATTAGCAATTGAATTTGCGTTGTTATTTATTAAACTATATATATGGAAGTCCGCCCCCGTATAACAAAAAATCTGATCGGATGCCTGGCTGCCGCCTGTTTATTTTTCACCGCCGCCACCACCTTGAACGCAGGAGTATTAAATCCGTCAACTACGGCTGTAACCGAAACCACCCTTAGTTTCACTTGGGAATACTACGATGTTTCCTACAACACGGTCCTTTCCACAGACGCATTTGCCACGTACATATCCAGCAGTGTTTTAACACCCCCCCCCGGAGTATCCTATACGGACCTGCACGCAAACACCACCTACTACTTCAAGATAAAAAGTGTCGACGACCCGGACACAGCTTACGAGGAGATCACGGCCGTCACGCTTCCGAACGCTCCCTCCGGGATCTACTTTAACTCTGAAGGTTTTCAATCCTATTTAATGACAGGCAGTATTATCCGCGTAGGCTGGAACACGGAAGGCAACCCTCCCGACACCCTTTACCAGGTGGACTACTCGTCAGGCGATCTTGATGTGGACTTCAGCACGACCAGCAGGGGCTATCCGCCGGTGGATATCGGAGGTTTGGCTTCCAACACGGAGTATTTATTCAGAGTACGCGCCGTAAACTGGGCCGGAAATTTCTCAGGTGAAGCTTTAAACAGCGGCATTTCTACCGTCACGCTGGCGCTTGTACCGAGCGGGATCACCAACTCAGTTTACGAAACAACGGCCACCATCTCCTGGAACGCGGTTTCTAACTCTAATGGCTATCAGTTAACATTATCCTCTTCCGCCAATATGTCGAACCTGATCGGAGAATTTGCAACCATAGAACCGCAAACTTCTTTTTTCGATCTGCCGGGCCTGGAGACCAACACTACTTATTATTACAGGTTAGGCAGCATGAACAAGGTTGAAGCGATAAACTCCGATTATCTGAGGAGTTTCACCACGCTGTCGGCCCAGCCGCAGGATCTGCAGTTGATCAGCGTGGGGACCCAGGCCGTCACGCTGGGGTGGACCGCCCTGCCGGTAGAGCCTTCCTCATCCACGGCTGACGGCTACCTCCTGGAAGCTTCTTCCACCAACTTTGACGGCACCGATGTATACCGCTCCACCGTCACTTACGACATCCTCAACAGCACGCTCACCCTCAGCGGCCTGGGAGCCAACACCACTTATTACTTCCGCGTGGCCGCCCTGAATAAGAATTCAGACCCTCATTATTCCCTGAGTCTCTCGTCTATAACTTTATCAGTCCCGCTTTCCGTAAACCTGCTGACAGCCATAGCCGACCCGCTGACCCTGACTGTAAACCTGGGTTCGCCGCTGCCCTCCGTCCCGCAGAGCGGATCCTGCGAAGGATACCTGCTGGAAGGCTCGTCTCAAACCTTCGGTTCCGAAAGCTTTATCTACTCAGCTGTCTCCGACACTAATTTCACAACTTCGCTGACACTCTCCGGCCTGAAATCCAACACAACCTACTACCTGCGCATAGCGACACTTAACTGGACCAAAACTCCCAATTTCTCCGACCTGCCGGCGGTTGTAACTCCTATCGCCGGCGCCCTCCCCTCCGTACCTGTAACCGGCGTATGGGAGTCAAGCGTCGCCGTATCTTTCACCGCCATCGACTACTCTGACGGCTACGTCCTGGAGGCTTCACCGGTAAGATATTTTAATCCTATAGCCGCAAGTTCCTCAACCACGGATGCTCTCGCCACGGGCCTTACCGTAGCCGATCTGTACGAAAACACTTCTTACTATTTCCGGGTGGGCACCCTTTACAATGGGGCGACCGTCTACACGCTGGCGGACCCCGTCAGGCGTTATACCCTGCCCAAACCGCTTACGGATCAGGCTATAACGGCTGTATTCTACACAAGCGCCACCATCTCCTGGACCGCTCTGGCTGCAAGCCCGTCATCAGCTACCGCCGCCGGGTATTATCTGGAAGCCTCAACCTCTCCTGAATTCGACCTGTTGGCCGGCGCGGCCTCTACAAATGATCCTCTGACCGCCAGCCTGACCATTCAGGACCTCCTGCCTAATACCAGCTATTATTTCAGAGCCGGCACCGCGAATCTTGATGGCGCCAAAAATTATGTTTACACGCCCACCACAGCCACTCTGGCAAATCCGGCGATACAAGCGGCTTTCACGGATCTGACCACCGGCCAGATGACAGTAAACTGGCTGAATAATTCAAACCCTCCGGACACGATTTACTTTATACGCTTCTCATCCAGCTCAGACTACTCGTCCGTGGTGTTCTCATCCACCACTCTGAGCACTTACGCCACTTTCTCCGGACTATCGACCAATACGACTTATTACTCCGAGATTACAGCTATAAGCCGGCTGGACATTCCGGAAGGCCCTTATAATTTCAGCGCCATGGCGACGCTGGCCAGCGACCCGGTACCCGGAGCTTTCTCCTCGCTCGGGATCTCCTCTATAACACTGAATTGGGATATCGGTGATAATCCGCCGGGCGATACCCCCTACAAGGCCGAAATCTCCTCAAGTCCCGCTTTCGCGCAGCCGGTATTGTCCTCGGTGACACTGAGCACCAGCCATACATTCTACGGGCTGGTCTCAAACGCTACATATTATATGCGGATTTCAGCGCTCAACCGCACCGGCGTCGGGACGGCGCCTATACCTCTGGAGCCTCCGGCGGCTCTTACTCTCCCCGCCACGGCCTATGTGCTGTCCGGCGCCGACACCTTCTCTAACCTGATGACAGACAGTTTTACTCTGCGTTGGGCTGAAAACGGAAATTCCTCCAACACGATTTATAACATCGAAATATCCACGTACAATACCGAAATATCTACTGATATCGCGGTATCCACCACCAGCAATTTTAACGCCTGGGCCCGCTCAAGTTCCACGACAGTAACCGGATTGTCATGCACCTTCAAAGATTTAAGCCTCGGCACAACTTATTGGGCAAAGATACAGGCTCAGGGCCAGACCGGTATAACCACAGATTTTGTACTGACCAGCACCATAACGACTTTGCGTTCAACCCAGGCAGGAGCTCTTGTATCAAGGGAAACCACAGTGACCCTTCAGACGTCCTATGGCCTGATCTCGCTGTTCATGCCGGCAGGCTCGCTGGGCGGCTCCACCCGGATAACAATAGAGCCGACAACCCTCTTCATGCCTCCTGTATCCGCGGTTTCCGTACTGCGGCCCACGGGCATAGGGCTTGAGATCACCCGCTTCCCATCCGTCCTCATCCTCAGCCCCGTCACCATCACTTTCCCATACCGGCTCTCGGATATCCCCTCCGGCATAAACCGGTCCAATCTCGTTCTCGCTCTTTACGACGAGGTCAACGGGATCTGGGTGCCGCTGCCTTCGGTTTCAGACCGCCTTAACAATACCGTGACCGCACAGACCTGGCATCTGTCCACCTTCCAACTGATGGAAGCGTCACCCTCGGCGTCCCTCGGCTCGGTGAGCATCTACCCTAATCCCTATCAGCCGTCCAGCGTCGGGGATGTTATGCATTTCACAAATATGCCACCGTACGCGAAAGTAAAGATCTACACTTTCCTAGGAGAGCTGGTAAAAGAATTTTCAGCGGATATCAACGGCATGGCGTACTGGGACGGTAAGAATTCCGGCGGCCAAAAAGCGGCCAGCGGGGTTTATATAGCCCTGCTTAAAACCAAGGATAAAAGTTCCAGCAAAATGGTAAAGATAGTTATAGAAAGATAAAAAAGCAGGGGACAGGGTTCAGGGTATAGGGGATAGGCTGCGGCGGAGAACATGATCATTCAGACTAAGCAGAAACCACAAGGCACGAAACGCAAAATCGCTAACATTTTGCATAAAGTTTTCTATTGCCTTGTTTTGGCTCTCACCTCTCCCCTGACACCTACACCCTATTGCGCCGCGGGAGGCTTCAACAATAATTCCGCCGGCACTACCACGGCCCAGTTTCTTAAAATCGCGTCAGGCGCGCGCGGCGTGGCGCTGGGCGAGGCTTATTCGGCCATGGCGGACGACGCAGCGGCCATGGACTGGAACCCGGCCGGCTTGATAAAGATTAAGGGTCATTCCGTCTCGTTCATGCACGCTCCTTACCTCGCGGACACCTTCGTTGATTTCTTCTCCTACGGCGAAAAATCCGGCGAAATGGGCGCCATGGGCATGGCTTTCAAATATATGAATTACGGAACGATAAAAAAGACCGACCAGTCCGGCGTGGAAATAGGAAAGGTCACCCCCTACGATATGGCCTTTAGCGTGGGTTTCGCCACTTATATCACCGGCTTCAATAAGGACCCCGAAGAGCGTTTTGTCCTGGGCGCCTCCGGAAAGCTGATCAGGTCTCAACTGCTCTCCTCTGATAACACCATTTCGGCCGATATAGGTATATTGTTCCCGTATTTTTTTGATAACCGCTTCCAGCTGGCGATGACAGCGCAGAACTTCATAGGCACACTGCGCTACGACAAAATTGAATCCCCCCTGCCGTTGATACTCCGTCTGGGCAGCGCGACGCGCATCACGGATTACCTCGCCGTAACCGCGGACATAGTGGCCGTAAATGACAATTACCCCTTTCTTGCCATGGGCGGAGAACTTAAGGCGGGCCTGGGAAGCGACGCCGATCTGTTTCTGCGCGCCGGCTTCAACACTCGCGCGATTTCCGATATAAGCGGGTTGCGCAATTTAACCTTCGGAACCGGATTCCGCTACACCTCCTACTCGATAGACTATTCTTTTTCCCCCTTCGGGGAACTCGGCTCGGTCCACCGCATTTCTGCGAACATGAACTTTTAACAACAGCAATCAGTTACCGATTACTGTTTACCGGCCACTTACCATATAGTGTTGGTTAGTTGCCGGTTAATTTATCGCGCTTAGAAGTGAGAGGGAGGGCGATGCCGGTCCAGAGACCGGAGAAAAGCATAGCGGCGCCGGCATAGACCGCGACCGGAATAGCTCCGGCGGCAGTAGCGGCCGAAAGGACAACCGAAGTTACTCCCTTTGAAAAACGGTAGGAAAAAGCATCCGCCACCTGTTTTGCGCGGTAGCGCGTGTCATACGAGAACGGGATGTACAGCGTTTCCTTTGAGGCCCTGAAAATAGAATAGTCCATGCCTTTAAACAACAGGAAAGCAAGGCCCGCGGTGAAGATGCCGGGACGCATCAGCAGAAAAGCGCAGGTGCCTATATGGACCAATGGTATAGCGACCTGTATCCATCGCACCTTTATATATCGAAGGAGCAGCGGGGTCAGAAGGAACTGCATGCTGAAGGAAAAAATATTAACCTTCATCCAGAAAGACCCGAAAAACGCGGTTCGCAGATCTTTTTCCGGCAAGACCTCGCGCGCCAGCTGGGTAAACCTGAGATCCAGAAGCGTGCCGACCACCTGCGCGGTGAATATGATCATGGCGATATACAGGACGGTCCTATTCTCTTTCAATATGCTCAGGTGCAGGTGCCCCTTCCTGCCGCGCGCTTCAGCCTGAGAAGGCACCGGTTCACCTCCCTGCTTGTACGCAAGCCAAAAAAGCGCCAGCGCCGGGATGAAAGCCGCCGCCGAAAGTAATATAAACGTCTCGCTGTGGAGCGCCACTACGTAACGGCTAAGAATAAAGCCGCCCGACAGAGATCCTAAAGCCCCCAGCCCCGCCACCGGCCCGTTAAAAACTCTTCCTTCCTCATCTTTAAGCGTGCTGTTAATAAAGGACCAATACTGCTCGGCAATAATCACTACGTATGATTCTTTAAAAACATAAAATAAAAACACCAGCCATTTATTACCGGTCTTTAAACCGAAAAAAGCCAGCGTGAAGACCGCGGCGCTTATAAGCATGGAACCCGCCATGGCCCTGGCGCTTCCAACGGCCGAAAGCAGGCGGCCATAGAGATAAATAAGAGCCAGCATCATGACCGGCACGCAGCTCAAAGCGTAAGGTTTGCTTTCGGCACTGAAATTGGAAAGGAAAATTGATTCGGCTGTGGAGCGGATAAATTCATAACCGCAAAAAAGAAACATGGCGGAAAAACCCGCCAAGAACACGGCCTTGGCAACGTGCAGGCCGCGCTCGGTCTTTAAAGCCGCTGAAAGTGTGGACATAAAAATAGTGGACAGTGACTCGTGGTCAGAAACTTTAAAAAATTAACCTGAATCCTGCAGTTCAAGGTGTATCTCATTGAAAAAATCAGGGAACAGAATTATTCTGCAGGATTCCCCGCAGCAGCGGGTCGAGGATCAAGTGCTATGCGCGATGTATCCGAGAAAGTGTATTCCTCCCGAATGGGCGCCCGCTATGCGGGCGGAAAGTTGCAACTGCAACTTTCAGGTTAAAGTTCCCTTGTATACGCTGAACACTGACCACTATCCACTGTCCACTTACTGTCAGTACGTGAATTGACCTTTTTCGTAGATGGTGACCGATGCTCCGTTCTTGAGCTTCGCGGTCACTTTTTTATCTTCAGTATTAATCAGATCCCAGTGGACGGCCGAACTGTTATATCCAAGCTTTTCTTTTTTTTCTTTAGTGAGCCTGGAGATATCTCCCGCGTAAGTGTCGGAATATGAATCGCCTATGGCCACGTGACAATTGCCGTACTTGCCGCCGTGGTTCTCGTCAAAAAGAGTGTCGGCCATGAATTTATCTATCCGGGAGAAGCGTTTGTCGGTTAGAGAGTATTCGCCCAGCTGCGCCGCGCCCCGGTCGGTCACCATAATTTTTTTCACGTATTCCGAGCCTTTGTTAGCGCTGATCCTTACCGCACGGCCATTTTTAAACTCTATACGTATGCCTTCCACATAGTTGCCGCCCCGGAAAGCCGGCAAGTTGGCATAATACATGCCGTTAGTGCCTCGCCAGTCCGGCGAAGTGAAAATTTCGAAGCTCGGGATATTATGGCCGCTCACGCCCAGAAAACGCCGCATGTCACCGACCTTTATCTCAAAGTCCATGGACGCGGATTCGGTCCGGAGCGTGTCAATATTAAGACCCTTTAGCCATTTTTTTATTGACATGGAATTCTTATAGATATCAGTCCATTTCTTAACCGGGTCTTTGTCGCCGAGGAAACAGGCTTTGGAGATCTGAGCGGCGTATTCCCTGACGGACAGCCGCGCCTGTCTGGCAAGCTCCGCCGTAGGATAGGTGCACAGCGTCCAGCCAAATTTACCCTTTTCCTCGTTGGCCGTCATAATATCCCTGAGAGGTTTGCGGGCTATGGCCGTTTCGGATTGTCTCTTTGTATCTATCCCTTTAAGGTGTGTGAGCGAGGCTGGAGCGTGGATATAGATATTGCCGTTGACCGCTCTGAAAAATTCTTGATCTCCGGCCGCTATAAATTTGCGCTGGGCCTGATCGGAGTGCATATAAAAGTCGCGTTCGAGTTGAGGGCTGGCCATGAAGCGGAAAACCACATTGTATCTGGCCTGGATCAGTTTGCTGTTGAGGATCTCCCCGAGTTCTTTGCCTTCAAGATCGCAGCGGACCAGAATGGTATCGTATTTCCTGAAACCGGGCCGGGCGGTCTTAAGCCCCCAGATCAGCACATCCGCGTATTTTTCCAACTGCACCTTTGACAGAACGCTCATATAAGCCTCCATTACGGTAAATCCGGAACAATCCAAAAAACGCCTATCGCGCACGCCGGACGGACTCCATGCCGACAAACGCATCTGAACTCCGCAAAAAGCGGGCCCTTATCGTTATGATACAAAAAGTGGGACGTTTTTATTTAATTATGCCCCTGCGGCCCTATCAATGGTATGCCGGATTCAGGGAATAAAAGGGGAGCCCCCGCGGTTTTTTGGGGGGTGGGGTAGGTTCCCGCGGGGGCCCTTTTACAATTATTTGCCGGCGTAAAAACCGGCCGATAACCTAAAACTGTTTACGACCTATTCCACAAGTCCTCCGTACAGGATACCGCGGTTACTGCACACGACCACAATGATCCGACAACATGCGCGCAAGCGCCTTAACGGAGTATCTTAAAAGTATTCCCCCGCCGACCCATCTTAAACTTATAAGATATTACTCACAGCCTGTCAATCCTACAAGGTTTTTTTTAATAAAACCCTTTGGCCTCTAGAAAGGACAGTCCGTTCAGTGCCACAATACTAAGCACATCATGATAATCAACATTTACGCTTCAATCGGGACCTCCATACGGGCACATCGGAAGAAGTTATCATGGTCGCAGGAAGAATTGGGCGAGCGGTCCGGGCTGCATCCCAGTTATATCGGGCAGATAGAACGCGGAACCAAGAAAATAAGTCTTGCGACGCTGCTGAAAATATCAGCCGCACTGATGATAAAAACGGCGAAACTTCTGGACGACAAAGCCCCGAAGGTTACGGCATCGAACTGGGAAACAAAGATAAGCGGCATAATCAAGAATAAGTCAACTGCTACGCAAAAACGCACGTATATGATAATCCGCGCGGCCCTGAAACCGGACCAGAAACGAACTTAACCCGCACTGTGCTTAGCCGGTAAAAATGAAAGCCCCCGTTCAAACGGGGGCTTTCATTTCATGAGCCGCGGTATTAACAATTCCGACTATACGGGACTCAAACCTTGACCCTCTTATCTATCACGCGGCGGGTCTTGCCGGTGCGCTGAACGCGCTCTATACTGCCTGGCTTCAATATCTCTATCTCCGGCTTATCCAGCCACTTCATCCTGATACTGTCCTTCAGATCTTCGCAATGCGCCTCTATCTCTTTCATAAGCCGGCTGCCCAGCTTCACGGCGGCCTTTGCCTGAATTACGGCGTCTTTGGACTCCACACGTATCTTCAGCATGTCCTTGTGCCCTTTCTTATCTATAATGATCTGAAAATTAAAGCTCAGCTCCGGAACTCTGCCAAGAGCGTTCTGAATATCGTTGACGAATAAATGCGCCCCCCCCACGTGAATGCGGTCGTCGCAGCGGCCAAGGATCTCAAAGCTCGGCTCTTTGCGTCCGCACGGGCAGCGCCGGTCCACCCAGCGGCCAAGATCACCGACCCTGTAACGGATTATAGGCATATGCTTCTTATTAAGGCCCGTCACTACCAGCTCCCCGATCTCCCCGTGCGACACCGTTTTAAGACTGTCCCTGTCCACGAACTCAATATACTGACTGAAGGCAAAAAGATGATGCAGGCCTTTTGAACATGCCTCGCACTGGAAACCGATAACGCCAGCATCCGCAGTGGCGTAGCCGGCGGAACGGACCGCCGCCCCCGGAAACACGCTTTGAAAGAACTTGATCATCTCCTCTCCGACATATTCCCCGCCGTAGAATATCTTATTTATATGCAGTTTATACTTGCCTTCTCCCGCAGCCACGAACTCAGCAAGTTTGATCATGAAAGACGGCAGGCCGATTATTGTTGTGACCTTGAAATCCTCAAGGTATTTAACAATATTCTCTAAAGGCAAATTACTGCCTATCGGCACCGAAATAGCCTTGGTATAAGCGATCGCCTTCTCAACGGAAAGCCAGCTGGACCACAGGTTCCCGGCCACGAACAAATTGGCGATAACATCAGCGGCGCCCAGCCCTCCGGCCTCAAAAGCAAAAGACAGCATCCTGCAGGTATGGTCATATTCATGCTGGTCATAAAACACGTATTTCGGCGCGCCTGTAGAGCCGCCGCTGGCAAAATAAATACCGCGCCGGACCTTCGAGGTCAGCAGGTCGGAGCTGTCGGGCGGGGTGTTCTCAAGCACATGATGCTTTTCAAGGAACGGGACTCGGACAAAATCCGGGATGGAGGCTATCCTCGGAACATCCTTAAAATGCCGCTTGTAAAAAGGGCTGCGGGATCTGGCATACTCAACAAGTTCGCTCAAACGGTCCAACTGAGAGGGCTTTTCCTCCATCGGAACCCAATTAACCAGCGACATCATCGGAAAGATCCCGTCATGGGGCGAACCATTGGCTTCCTCAAGCATTTTCCCAAGTTTCACCACACGCGCGATACCGGCGGGGCCTAATATTTCCAAGACCCGCCTGCGCTCTATCGACCCGCCCACGCCCACAGTTTGTATATAACCGCGCAGCGGCTTAAGGTTGTCACGCACTTCCTCAAGGGTCTCGACGGTTTTAACATAAAGCACGCGATTCAACGGCGAAACACGGTAAACCGGATCCTTCTCATAGATCACGGTCCAGTCGGTCTTAGGAGCCGAGCTCTCATACAAGGCCGCGCCCATAGCCGCGTCCGCGCGGGCAAGCTGACGGGCACGGGTTATCTCAACCTGCTCATCAGATGAGAGCCGGCCAGGCGGCAGCTCTTTGGCCAGGTGCGAAAAATGCTTGCGCGCCTCTTTAAGAAATGAGGTCGCCAGCGCTTTATGTCGTTTGGCCGGCGCAATAAAATAAAGGGTGTGAAGCGAGGAGCAGGCGGCTTGGTCCCAGAGCGAAGCGTCCAGAGCGGCCCGGCGGGCTATTTCGCCCATTCCCTCGTTGTCGACACAACTCTCAAAAACTACTCCGACACTGGTCTTTGGACCGAAACCTTCCACCCGGACGTCTATGGGCGCTATTCTTCGGTAAGACTGCACGGCGTCGTAGCCTCCCCAGACAAAAACAGCGTTAACGTTCTTCAGCGCGGCCTCTTCCAAATCCTGGTCCCCCCCCTTCCAGTTCAGCACCGCGGCGGAAGCAGAAAGAACTTCTTTCGTGTCTGCCTCTTTCAGAGCCTCCATAAAAATATTTATAAAATTAGAACCTGAAGATGAAAGTTTCACGATATTGACATTCTTGGTGAGGAAACCCGTCACCATTGAGTCCAGTATCCCGAGAAAAACATTACCGGCACCGACGTGCAGAACCACACCTTTCGGCAAAGCCCTGATGAGGCCGTCATAGCCCCGGCGCTCCACGGGAACTTCCAGCGCGTAAGGCAGGAACAACTCCATATTCATGCGTTTTATCAGCGTATTCTTTTCCAATATTCTGGGAATTATATCCAGACTTTTGTCTATAACCGGCTCGGAGAAAGATATTTGCTTTTTTAAATGCCCCAGGGCCGCGGCACGGTACTTACCGCCCTTTTCAAAAAATCTGCCGGCGCAGGACAATGTCTCAGCTATATAATCCCGCGATACGCTCCGCATAAGGGCGCGCGCGTCCTGCGCTTTAGCGCCTATGGCCTCCAGTTCAGAAGGAGTCCATGAAGATTTGTTTAAGGTTTTCCCGAATAAATAGGTGTTTTTAATGTTCATAAAAAATGCCGTACGCCATATGCCATAGGCAGAAACTTAAGGGACCTCTTGGAAACTTATAGCCTAAAGCATACGGCTTATGGCTTATAGCAAGCGCGGCGGTCACAACATTGTCGCCGCGCTTATCGCGCAACCTTTAAGCTTCCTGACTCCGGCGCGGCCTTTTATTACCAGCACATCTCCGCCTATGCCGCATTTACAGCCTTTCTCCACGCGGCCCATGTCGCTGGAAAGAAGAGAGAGCGACGGGTAGCTGGTCAGATATGGCGTTATAAACTGCAGCAGCCCGTCGCGCCCGTAGCCAAGCGGTTTCAGCGTGCCGGGATCCCGCGCTATTATACGCCCATAGTTTGGAATATGGAAATTACCCAATGGGCAATCCACATAGGGAACTCCGTGCTCCACCATGCCAAATAAGTCGCGCACATTTGCAGCCGGAATACCCAAATTTTTGGCGAGTATCCCGCGGTAGATTTGTTTATCCATCGCCTCGTCAGCCAAAGTCTTCCAGCCGCCGCCGGTTATGACACTGGAGCCGGGATTAAGTTTAACGGTCCGGCCGTAACGTCTGCGGAATTCTTCGGTCAGTTTAAGCGCGAAAGCCGGAAAACCGATGAGGCGGGTGAGCTTTTGGACGTCCTCGCATTCCTTAAGCGTCTCAAGGGCGCCTTCCATATCAAAATAAAAATCTTTCTTTTCTTTACTCCAGCGAAAAGCGTAGAAGATCCTCCCCTGTTTCGTAAAACCGGACAGGAGTTTGTCGGTCCACGCCGTACCCAGGTCTTTGGCCACGGCGGGGTCGTAAGTGAAACAGATATAATCGTGCTCGCGCCTAAGATCCGTCAGTCCCAGCCCCTCGAACACCTTCCAGGCCATGCGCCTGACGCGCAGCAGTGAACCTCCGTCAAGCTGTATGCGGCTGCGCGCGCCGGTGGTGCCGCTGGATTTAAGCTCCAGGACTATTTTTGATTGCGGCAGAGTGGTAAGGTCCCGTTCTTTTAAGGCGGCCACCGAAACAAAAGGCATATTGACGATGTCACGCTCGGTCTTTATGCGGGCGGGGTTAAAGCCCTCAAGTTTCAGATAGTTCCTGAGAAATTTGGAATGCCGGGCCTGAAAGCTGAAAGCTTCGCGCATGGCGGCGCAGAAAAGACCGGAGGGTTCAGCTCCGAATTTAAAAGCGGGCGCCTCTATAACGCGGTCCATGGCGGACTGTATCTTAAGGGGTTTGTGGAACGGTGGCGCGTCCGGACGGCAATCATTTGCGGGGCTTCCCTGTCTTACGCCCCTGCTGTCTTGCTGCCGCGCTGCCGCGCTGCCGCGCTGTTTTGCCATATCAATCGTTCCTGAAAGCGGATTCTATATAATGTTCGCGCCAGAGCGACAGGTATTCCCGGAGGAAATTCTTATAGAGCGAGAGAAGCTTCACGTTCCTGAAATCCAATACTTCGAAAGTTCGTGAGAAAACTATGCAGTCGTAGCGCTTGTTGCCGGATTTCTTTACGCAGGGGAAATAGCCGCTGGGAATGTAGCGGGCGTCCATGGCTTCACGCTGAAGTTGCGGCGTATAAGCGTCCAGTATGATCTCGACATAGGCCATATTCATATCACTAAGCTTTAAGGCGATACTTTCAAGGACCACCGTAGCGCTTGTCTCTTTTGTTACGCCGCCCATGACAACGCTGTATTTATCTTTCTGGTTGTAGCTCAGATAGACTTCAGTGGACTGGTCAGGGGCGATAAAAAGCAGGTTCGGCTCATGAAAAGGCATGTAGGCGTGTTCGAAAAAGCTGTTGCTTTTGAGATTTTTAAATCTGTTCTTGATGAACGCCGGCGCCGTTATTATTTCCAGAGGCAGGGGCGGTATCATGTGCCGGTTTTCCTGATAAAGACTTTTGACATCGGTCACGGCGGGAGCTTCCAGGTTTATCTGCCTGCGGACCAGGTCGTAGAACGGAACAATCTCATGAACAAGGTTTGGTTTAGGTTCCCTTTTCTTCAGCGCCTCTTCGGTGAAGTAAGCGGTCAGGCAATGCGTCTCATTCTCATTCACCTTGTGCGTGTTCGGAAAGATTCCGAGCTTAATGAAGCCCAGGCTCTCGGTCAGTTTTTGCGGCGCGTGACTGGCCGTGCGCGTGGTAGCGTAAACCACATCCGCCAGCTTATGGGTATGGGTGATAGCGTCCAAGACCAGCTTCATCATGGTGTACGCCAGATCCAGTTTACGGTAGTCCTTAGACACCACGGCGCCGAAAGCTTTCGCTATGCGGTCGGAGATATCCAGGGCGTAGACCAGGCTGCCGATAATTCTTCCTTCGCTCTCGGCTACCAGCCAGTAGTAGCTGTCATTCTCTATGGCGCGGCGCATCTTGTCTTTGTCGGTTATAAGCGAGATGGCATAATTGCCGCCGTAGACCTCGGCGTAGAGCATCTGAATGCGGCGCATGTCGGGGATTTTGGCCAGCCTGATGGTGATGTCAGCCTTCCCCCCGTTCTTTATAGTCTGTTCCATTTTTTTCAGCGTCATAAACCCTGCCCCTTTACTAGTGTAGTGTCCCGGTTGGTCATTTGTCGGCCGCAAGCCCTGGCGCGCCGCATCCAGAGGATTGTTCCGGGCCGCTATATAATATAATATAGTAAAAATGGCCCGCCTTTTGCATGTTGAGATAACTAAGCGGGCCGCACTCTAAGGAAAATAATAATGAACCTCAGGAATTTTCTTATTCCGGCCGCGCTTTTACTGACATCTGGCTGCGCCTCCTTCAACTCCGGAGACGTGCTGATACCCAGGGGCTACCTGCGACAAATGTTAGCCGACCGCGGCGTGAAGCCGGCTTCGGATATAACGGTGGTCTGGAAAAACTTCCCCTACAAGAATCCCACCGACAGTATCGGCGAAGGCGCTATCGATCCGCCTAAACCTCAGCCTATACCGGTGCCGATCAGCGACCTGGTATGGCTGAAAGATCACGCCCGAAGCATATTCTCGGAGGCCGGCCTTTATGACGCGGAGACTGGTTCCGGCACCATAAAGATAACGCTGATCTCGTACGGCCGCTGGACCTACGGAGAAATATTCAGATCTTTTCTGGTTGATACGGGATACATTTTTATAATCCCGGCCAGCCTGTTGGTGAATCATCAATTGGTGGCGGAATATGACGGACTTACGGGCCGTGCCAAGGCGGAGGAGATAGGCCGGACCAAGACCACTTTCCACGCCATCCTCTTCCCTCTTTATCCTTTGTTTCGTCCGGGGGCCAGTGAGCATTCCCTCCTGAAAAGCATGCTCTGGAGATCCGCCGCCGACATCTACGCTAAGGCAAAACGATTAAACACCCCCGCCGAACCTTCTCCGGAACCTCCGGCGGAAAACCGCGCCGCGCCCGAAGTTACGGAAACAGACGATTAACCTGAAAGTTGCAGCTGCAACTTTCCGCCCGCATAGCGGACGCCCATTTGGGAGGCATAGTCACGCATAAACCGCATAGCGGTTTTGCGCGACCCCGCCTCAGTGTTTTCGCTACGCAGGAAAACACCTGCGGCCTTGCGGCCCGGACGAGAGGCATAATTAATGCCTCGCCCTAAAGCCGGGCCTCACCTCTTCGGACCGGGCGCGCATAGGCCGTTTTGTCGACCATAGGCCATGATACGGCACTGGCATAGCCTTGCGCTAGGCCCTCAGCCCGCTTTGCGGGGAATCCTGCAGAATAATTCTGTTCCTTGATTTCCTAAATGAAATCTATCTTAAAATGCAGGATTCAAGTTAACGCGACGCCGCGCTCCTACTTTGCGGTATCGGAACCTTCGCCCGGCTTGGAATCGGCGGGCTTAATCTGGGCCGGCTTGGCCTCTTCAGCGCCGGGCTTTTCCTGCGCGGGCTTCACAGCACCGGATTTATCCCCGGCCAGCTTAGAATCATCACTATTTAAAATCGGCGCGGTCGATCCGTCCTTGGGCAGGTTGGCAAGCGCTTCTTTGGCGTCGGCTGAATAAAAGCTGTCAGGATTGTCTTTGATGAATTTTTCCATTGCCGCTCTGCCTTCGGCAGGCTTACCATCCACCACCAGCTGCACGGCGGCGGTTATGGCCTTTTTCTCTTCGGCCAGTTTTTTCTGAGCCTTTTCCGACACGCCGCCCTTCCAATACAGCGCGTCGGCGTCGGAACCCTGCTTTGCGCCGCGTACGGCGGCGACGGCCGAAACGCGGTTCTTGGACTCGAACTTCTTCTGCACCTTGGACTTCAGACCTTTAAGCAGGTTGTCATAATAACTTTTCCAATCCTTGCTCTCGGCGGCAGAAACCGAGTTCACTGCGAATAGCATTATAAGCCCCATCAATATTTTTTTCATAAATAAACCACCCCTCAACATAATATTTTTAGAGGACTGGAAGACTAACCGGTCCCTTTGAACGGCTAATCCTCTAGTCTTCTAATCTTTTATCCCTCTAAATGCCTACTTCAGCAGCTTATCGCCGATATTCTTCACTTCCGGTTCCAATTGGGCCGCCCGATCCACAAAAACCTTCACATCATCTTTTTTGCCCAGTTTGGCCGCGGCGCGGGCCGCGTTCAGCCAGATATTGGCGTCGTACGGGTCGGCCTTGGCGGCTTTAAAATAATAATCTCTGGCTTCCTGGTAACTCCCGGCCTTAAAGCTAGTATTGCCAAGATTATTAAGCGCGGCCGCATTGACGGGGTCCTTGTCAAGAACCTTGCCGAAGTTTTTGACCGCTTCCGCAGATTCTCCGTTCTGAGCGGCGAGTATACCCAGATTGATCTGCGCGTCGGCGTCATCCGGATTTTCAAGCAGGATAGCGCCGTAATACTTTTTAAAATAGTCGTAGCGCGCTTTGAGCATGCCGGCGATGGCCTCTTTGGCGCGAGCGTTGAATTTCACGCGGTCCGGGTTGCTCTCAACTTCCGAATCCGGCAGCGTCACGGGTTCGAACTCCGCCCAGGCGGCCCGCACGTCCACCATCTTAACTTCGGAAGCCATACTCCTGTAAAGGTCGGCTTCATGCTTTATCGAATCGTAGAAATCCTTGCCGACCATCGTCGTCTCTACGCCTACCCAATATGTGTTGTTGTACTTTATCAGGTATTCCTCCGGGATGCCAGCCTCTCTGGCGTCAGAAGCTCCGGTGTCGAACATCAGCGCTATATGGCTGGGATAATCCAACAGCACAGCGTGCAGGCCGGAAGCCTCGAATATGGAGGAGAATAGCGCCGTAAGATCGTCACAATCTCCGCTTTTCAGCTTCAGCGTGTTCCTGGGGAACTGAACCGTGTCCGTTGTGAATTCCTTGGAAGATTTTTTAACCGAGTAGGGACTAACCGGGTCGGCCAGGTAGTTGAGACCTTCCTCGCCCAAGCCCTCCCAGATCATCAACGCCGAGAGGACGTTCTCGTTCAGAAGGCCGGATTCATCCTGGTATTTATTTTTTTCATTCAGAACGAACCTGCTGAAACTAAACACCGGCGTGTCCTTGGGAGTTATAAAGTTGGCCAGCCTGTCGGCTTTATCCCAGATGATAGCGTTCTTGGAGAGAACTTTCACGGGCTTATTCAGCGTGAAGGTTTTCTCGGCTCCGTCCTGGTAATAAGTCATGGTAAGCTGGCACTGTATGGGCGTGTCCTCGTTAATGTTCAGGATGCGGTTGTTGAGAGTGGCCATAAGGTCCACCTCAGCCTTGGACTTCGGAGCGATCTCGCGCACTATGGTATCGGACGGGAAGTCCATGAAGTCCTTAAGAAAAAAAGACACCTTAACATTGCTGAAGGCTATATCGGTGTTATTCTGCACCGCTATGCGCCCCACAGGGTTCTTCATGTAATACTTGTAATTGGCGGAAAAGATGTAACTGAGATCCACCGGCACTATCTCCATTGGCGCGACATTGGCGGAGGCTGGGCCGGAAATTTCCGCGGCGGCAGCCTGCTCTTTGGTTTCGGGGCCTTTAAAATAAACAGCCAACGGGGCCGAGCGGGCGCCGAGATCATCCGTCACGGAGATTCCGGCCACGGCGTAGTAATAGGTGGCGTTGGTGGCCAACGCGGCATCGGTATATTCGGGCTTGTCTACCGTCCCCATCCTCTGATAATCCCCGTTTTCGGAATCGGCCCTGAAAACGGCGAAATTCTTGAGCCATGGGGTCTTACCAGCCTGCCACGAAAGGACCGCATTGACATCGTCGGCGGCGTATTTTAAACCGAAAGGCTTTTCCGGCATATAGGAAAGCGAGAATGCCAGTATCTTGCCGGCGGTGTAATCCGCGATATAAACTTTATTGCCGGCTATATCCATGTACTGCGGGTCCATCAGCTCGCGCTCGCCCGGGCCTTTGGCGAAAAAGCTGGAGATATACTTTCCCTGGTCATCAAAGATCTTTACGCTGTACGCGCCGCGGTCCAGGATATAGAAATAAGTTCTGCCGTCGTAATCTATAGAGACGGGATCCTGGAGATGTCCGGAATCGTCCCAAACGCGCAAAAACTTGCCGTTGGGGTCGGTAACTATGACTTTTTTCAGAGCCGCGTCCAGAATATACAGGTTGCGGAGGTTGTCAGTACGAACCCCTATGGGTTTCTGCAGATTTATACTGCCTATAACAGGGCCGACAGCGAATAGAAAGATGCCGTCCGAGTTAAAGGCCTGTATGCGCTTATTCCCAGTATCGGCCACATAGATAACGCCTTTGAGGTTCACGGTGATGCCGGTCGGGTCGGAAAATTTGCCTTCTTTGAGGCCACCGGACATGAAGCCGGCTTTTTCGCCGAACATGCCGGAGTACGTCCCATCGGCGTTTAAAATTTGCACACGGCTGTTGCCGGTGTCGGAAACATAGAGCTGGCCCTTGGCGTCTACGGCCATGCCGCGGGGAATCTTCACCTGTCCCTGCTGATCGCCGCCGCGCATTATTGTGGTCTTGTTGCTGTCAGTGCCGACCAGGACCACTTCCCTGGCCTCGGGCAGATAGGCGGCCACGCTAAGGTCGGGCCTCACGGTAAAGATGTCGCTCTTATAAGCATACTTATTGACCGGGCCTTTAAGGTTGAAGCGGTCCATCGGCTGGGCGGGCTGTAACGCCGCCGGGTGCTCGCCTTCAAGCCGGATGGCGGCGATCTTCTTATTCCCCTCGTCTGCGAGATAGATCACGCCCGCGGCGTCGATGGCTATACCGCGCAGTTTCAGAAATTCGCTCTTACCCTTGCCGCGGGTGCCGAACGTGCCGAGAATATCCCCCGCTTCCGATATTTCACGAACCTTTCCCTCTCTACCATTTATGACATAGAGCCCGCCGTAAGCGTCTACCGCCACGCCGTCGTTAGCGAAAGCGTAATCTCTCACGGCTTTGCCGGTCCTGTCGTATTTCACTATCAGGGAATTATCGGCGTCGGCTATATAGATGAACCCGGCGTTGTCGGTCACGATCCTGCCGGGGTTAAGCTTTGTAATATTGTCAGCCTTCCGGACCGGGAAGCCATAGAGGAAAATGCCATCGGAATTAAAAACTTCCACGCGGGAATTGCCGGTATTGGCGACGTAAACCCGGCCGTCGGCACCGAATGCCACATCCATGGGGCCGTCCAGCTGGCCGGGGAGCGACCCCTCACTGGAGAAAGCCCAGAGCAGCGCACCATCAGCGTCCAGCACCACGATACGGGAATTGCCGGTATCAGCCACATAGATACGGCCGCTGCCCACACTGAGACCGTTGGGTTCCCGCATCGGCGCGGAACTTCTTTTAAGGAGCTTGCCCTCGACATCAAAGATGAATACAGCGTTGGCTTTAGAATCGGCCGCGAGGATCCGTCCATCCATCGCTGCCACGGCTGAAATTTTCATCAGCGCTGGATTGGAGATTTGGCTTTTGAATTCAATCTTCTCATAGGCCGACAGATTTGTGCCGGCGGCTAACAGGATGGCTGAAAATAGCAATTTACGCATCTTACCCTCCGCTAAATGGGGAACAAGTTTTATGGGAACAGGCTAAAGGATAATTATAGTTAATAAAAGGCTCAAATAAAACAAGGTCCAGGCCGGGGCACATTCAAGGTGCTAGTGCAACAAAACCATCAAAGACTTCTGCCGGTGTCCTAAAGCCCAAGCACTTTCTGGGCCGATTATTCAGCCAGCGCTCAATTTCTGCTATGCGTTCTTCTGATATCTTAGCGAAATCTGTCTTCTTGGGCAAAAACCGCCGTATCAATCCATTTGTGTTCTCTACCGTGCCCTTGACCTTCCCCCGTTTACTGGACCACTGCTAGGTTGTTAAATTCTACACTTCCTGCTGCCCTTGCCGCAAACGCCAGCGGCGTTAATCTGTCCAGTGAACTGTGCGGCCTGAAACCGTTATAT
>Ga0247842_10002810_pt1 | contig 24803 bp, 25 predicted proteins | sample LaCruzMarch2015__3_FD_192411 | JGI IMG/M metagenome (GOLD analysis project Ga0247842, IMG submission 192411) | Freshwater microbial communities from meromictic Lake La Cruz, Castile-La Mancha, Spain - LaCruzMarch2015_19m | ecosystem: Environmental > Aquatic > Freshwater > Lake | place: Spain...
CCTTAAGCATAGAACTATGTTAAGCAGTTGATTGTATTTAAGGATATTGGCGTAACGGGTGGGGTACGATTCATCCCCGGCCTAAAGACCGGGGCGTTCTCTACCCCTACACCCCACGCCTGTAACTAATGACAACGATTTTCAGCTAGCAGAAGACATTAGCATTTATAAACCATAAGTGAACCGCAGGACGGAAAATATCTCAAATCCGTTTCTCTTCTCGGCCCATGTGCCATCCCTATCCCCAGCCGTTTGCCCAATATAGCAGACCATGAAGTCTGCCCGTCTTCGTCCCCCGCTTGCGGCGGCGCTCGCGTCCACGAGCGCGCACAAGTGCACGGGGGCGGGCGCGTGCCTGGAGCGGGGCAGTCGTCGCCAGAAATCAGGAGGCCGGGGAGGACCGGGACGCGGTCTGGCCCCCGCCTGGGGGGATCGCCGCCGGTCCGGAGACGGCCCGAGGACCAGGCCACGCAGCCGGGGCAAGGGCGCTGGGTCGTGTGGGCTCCTGCAAAAGGGCATTTCGAAGAAAAGATTTAATGTCTATGAGGTCTTTTTATCTGGTAGCGGTATTAGCCAAAATAATCATGGTGATATGAAAATCTATATGGACGTCTGCTGTTTATGCAGACCCTTTGATGATAGGACACAAGATCGAATTAGGATCGAATCAGAAGCAGTTTTGACCATCTTGGGCAGATGCAATGTGGACTGGATTTTGGTCGGAAGTGATGCAGTTGATTTTGAAATATCTGCTGTGATGGATCAAAAGAAAAGAACAGATGCTTTTGTACTGGCATCCCTTGCAAAAGAAAAAATTAAGACCGACGAGCGAATCATCAAAAGGGCATCAGAGCTTGAAAAACTTGGCTTTCAAACTATGGACTCTGCGCACATATCATATGCAGAAAGAGCCGCAGATATTATGCTGACTGCTGATGAAGGTATACTGCGAAAAGCGAAAACAAAACGAAATCAGATCTATGTTGAGATAGAGAATCCTGTGAGGTGGCTGATAAATGTCTTCCAAGACTGATGTTAAGAGCACAGAGGAGATAAGAAGACTCGGGATCGATGCCCTCGCCGAAGCTCTCGGCCCGGTTGATGCCGTTCGCTTCCTGCAAAGCTTCGACCTCGGTAGAGGCGACTATACCAAGGAACGCTCTCATGTGCTTGATTTAGCACTGGATGAAATATTCAAAGGCATCGAAAAGAGAAAAAGAACTGATATCGAATAGAGTAACTCAAAGGATTAAGAGAATATTGGCTTTCGATTCTTTTTCTCAGCTATAAAGACTTGGCATCCAGACCACCAGCCCCGTCGACCTCCCGCCCACCCGCGGGAGCGCGCGCTGGCGTGCGGGCGCGTGCCTGGGGCGGCGTGGCAGTCGTCGGCAGAAATCAGGGGGATCGGGAGGATGACGGCGCGCGGTCTGGGCCCCCGCCTGGGGGGATCGCCGCCGGTCCGGAGACGGCCTGAGGGCCAGGCCACGCAGCAGGGGCAAGGGCGATGGGTCGTGGGGGACGCAGGCAAGGGGAGCAGGGCCAGGTGGCAGCCGAAGCGCGGAGCGAGGGGATTTGTTGTCCGAAACGTGAGCGCGGCCAGTGATGACCAGAAATCATTAAAAGAAGGAGTGCAATAGTACTGATAACATGACTGAAGCCGTAATGGTTGATGGAGGTCTCCTTATTCCAAATAGCCTTCTCACAAAGCTAGGCACAGAAAATATCGAGGTCTTGACCAGAGGTCGCGAGATTGTGATCCGGCCAAAAAGCAAGACTAAACAATATTATGGCTTTGTGGGTGAGACAGAATACGATGAAGCGTTCATCAAAGAGCTAGAGCGTGACTTTGCAGAGAGTGGTGATATTTGAGGATCCCGGAATATTCTTCATCAGACCAAATCTTCATTGACACCAACATATTTCTTGATTATGCCATCCCAAATCCTGAATTTGGCGAGATAGCTTCTGATTTTCTAGAGAGGGTCGAGATTGAGGAGATTTATGCAGTAACCACTCCGGCGGTCTTGGCTGAGGTATCTCACATCTTGTTACTGGAAACAGGTGCTGTAATTTTAAAAAATCGTAATCGTAATATTGTGATTGATAAAATAGAAGCAGACCGCAATTTTTCTCGCCATTGCCGCGATGCAGTTGATAAATTCAATGAATATGTCAGCAATCTTGATGGCCTGCAATTGATTCCCGTTATGCCCGAAGACTATTTCCAGGCGTCGGATCTGGCCAGGGCTTATAATCTGATGTCTTTCGATGCCCTTCATTTATCCGCAATGAGGAGATCTCACGTCAGGAATATCGCCAGCAGAGATCGGGATTTTGAGCGAGTCGATGGAATCGTGATCTGGAGTCAGTGATTGGGATATCTCCCCCCCCTAATCTCGTTGCCCCGTCGGCCCCCGCCCACCCACGGGAGCACGGGCATGGTGGGCGGGCGCGTGCCTCGGTGGGTGGCGGCACTCGCGCCAAGATGAAACACGGATGATGCGCCACGGGCCGGAATAGAATAGACACGCAATTAGAGGATTCATGGATCATAAACTGAGCATCGCTGAGCGCCTGGCCGGTTCGATTCAGCTTGACGACCAGAAGCTGATTGATGAGATCATCGAATCGGAAATCTGGAATTATGATGATGATGATAACGAAGCGACTGCGATCGGCAATGAAAAGCACCACGATCAGCCCGGCGAATGCCATAGCCCGGTAGATGCCGTTCGCCTGTGGCAGAGCCAAAATCCTGGGAAGGGCGACTACAGCAAAGAGCGCTCTCATGTGTGTGATCTTGGAATTGACGAGATATTTCAGGGAATAGAGAGAATGAAGAAAGAAAAAACGGGTGCTGCAAAATATGACAGATGATATTGCAGTGGATAAAACCGCAGCTCGCAGGCAATCCAAGACCCGTCAGTTCTACGGCTTCATGAGCGTCACCGATTACGATGAGGCGTTTATTGAAGAGCTCACCCGTGATTGTGAGGAGAGTGGCTATGATTGCAGCCAGATTCCTCTGCCGCTGGATGAGCGGATCGTCGTCGATCCAAAGATCGCCCACGGCAAGCCCATCATACGAGGAACGCGAGTGCCTGTGGCCGTCATCCTGGGTGCGCTGGCCGGAGGCATGCAGATCGATGAGACTGCCCGGGAGTTCGGGGTAGAGCGAGAGGACGTGCGGGCGGCGATCGGGTACGCGGCCAGGATCGTCTCTCATAATAGAGAAACAACCGGCAGGTGACTGATTTGGAAGCTGTGATTCGAAAAGGTGGATTGATAAAGCTTCCCAGCTCAATATTATCTGAGATCGGCCTTTGTGAAGGGAGACGGGTGGATCTAACCGTAAAGGATGGAGGGATACATATCAAGCCGGTTAAAAGCCTCACTGAGCAGCTCATTGGTTCGATCAAATTAGATGATCAAAAACTGATCGAAGAGATAATTGAATCTGATGATTGGCTGCGATAAGCTCCCGCGAGTGCGCGCTTGCTGGCGTGCGGGCGCGCGCCTGGGGCGGCGTGGCAGTCATCGGCATGAAATCCGGGGGAGCGGGGGAAAGGCGCGGTCGGGCCCTCGCCTGAGAGAGAGCGCCGCCGGTCCGGAGACGGCCCGAGGGCCAGGCATCGCAGCCAGGGCAAGGGCGCTGGGTCGTGGGGACGCTGGCCAGGGGGGCCAGGAGAGCCTAGATCGGCTGGCGAAGCGCGGAGCGAGGGGATTTGGTGTCGGATAGTGAGCGCGGCCAGGATCGTCTCTCAAGAAGCTATTTAATCCCGGCAAGCCTATGGTATTTCATGTCTGAGCAAGCTATTCCAATGTCAACGGGAGAGCAAGAGAGATCTGCAAATGCATTTGAAGGTTTGACTCCTGGCGAGAGACAGCGCCTTGAAGAAAGCATGCGGCGTAATGAAAAACTCATGAAGCGTTTAGCTGAAATGTGAGCGCTCAGAGTCTATCGGTGTTTTTCAGAAGCCATATTTTGACTTCATCGATCTGGCATTGGTAACTGGCGATTCTTAGCAGCATTCGGATTATTCTCTCTTCTTTTGCGGTGATGGCGTACCCTTCACTGCTCAGGATTAATTCTGCAATTTGAAAGGCGGATCTCTTGTTTCCATCCAGGAATGGGTGGCAATTAGCTACGATATGCAAAGCGAGAGCCGCTTTGCGGAAAAGATCTGGCTGCGCATTGATCTGATCGACAAGGTAATCGATCGTACCCCTGCAAAGAACTCCATCTATTCCGCCAAAATTGCTGATTATCAGCTTATGGATATCCAGGATTTTCTCGGAAGTGAGGATCATGATCGTCACCATTGCATTAGTTGGCATCATTACTACTAACTTGTGGTGCCAGGCGGCCCCCTGTCCACCCGCGGGAGCGCGCTGGCGTGCGGGCGCGTGCCTGGGGCGGCGTGGCAGTCAGCGCCTGATATCAGGGGGTGCGGTCGGGCCCTCGCCTGGGGGATCGCCGCCGGTACGGGACGGCCCGAGGGCCAGGCACCGCTGCGAGGGCAAGGGCGCTGGGCCTCTGGAACCCTGGAAATCTAGGGGGACAAAGAATTTGAGCGCGGTTCAAATGGCGGCCGAGCTGGAGGCGCGGCAGGAAAATTATGTGTGGTCCATCTTTGAGGCTGAGAGCCGGGACCGCGGTCTTGACATCCAGCTTTTCCACCGGCTCAACGTCAAACCTAATGGAGACGCCCGAGGGCACTATTAAGGATCAATCGGCGCAGGTGGAGGCAAGGATGTAGGTGGCATCTATGGAATTTCTTCCCCAAACAAAAATTCACATTTTAATAGATTTTCAGATTTTTATTTTATATATTTTTTCTAAAACGGATTGTATTATCAGTTTCTTTTTTTACTATTAAGTTATATCGTTCAGCAACCCTTTTTAGCAATCGCTTAGACGTTCCGGGGGGCAGCTTCAAATCATTGTCAGTAAATTGATAATGGACCAATTTTCCGTTGAATATTGAGTCCCGATAGTCAATCGAAATTTTATTTTCTTCCTCATAAAGAAAATTTTCGTCAATTACTTCTTCAAGTTCATCATCAGAATATCCTTCGTAAGGACCGGAATAAATCGTACCTGCGTTCAAATCCTTTTGATCGATCTTTAGAGCTGAATATTTTGGAAGTTTTTTTGAGATCACGCTGCCTTTGAAGCCTTTAAGATTTCCGAAATTAAATTTATCACAAAGTTCTTGGAAGAATATTTTTACATGGTCTGCTTTGCCAAGTGACAATGCTTGAAGCCTATTAAGCGGCTCTGGTAGATCAGATAGATCTATCTCTGGAGCACATAAAGGATAAATTCTTCCCGCGCCTTTTTGCCATCTGGACCAATAAGCCCCTACTTCAAACCAAATCCAAGGCCTATTAATTGAAACTGGCGTAATTAGAACGATAACAGCTGTTGCCTTTTCAAGATTTTCTCTTATTTCGTCAAGCCAATCAACACCAGGTTTCATAACACCAGGGACACTGGAGGCAAAAACTTGAACACCATTTGCAAATACCCTATCAATCTCTGTTTTCAAGATTTCTGCAATAGGTCTATCTGTTGTGGCATGGCTTATGAAAACCACTGGCTTGTCCATCGGCATACTAACTCAAATCCTATTTAAAACCTTGAATTTATAAAAAATTTAATTCTTCTTTCCTTTCCCCTTCATCGCTTCCACAAAAGCCAGGAACGGCGGCGACGGCTTCCCCGGCCTCGATTTCATCTCCGGGTGGAACTGCGAAGCAAAGAAGAAGGGATGCTCAGCTATCTCGCAGATCTCCATCAGATCCCCGTTGGTGCCTGAGAATTTCATGCCCTTTTCCTCAATCTGGGCAATGTAAGCGGGATTGACCTCGTAGCGGTGCCGGTGCCTCTCCACAATCTCGTCTGTGCCATAGATCTTGTGCGCCAGGCTGCCCTCTTTCAGATGGGCCGGATAGTTGCCCAGCCTCATCGTCGCGCCCATGTGCCGAATCTTCTCCTGCTCCGGCAAAAGGGCGATAACGGGGTTGGGCGTGGCCCCAAATTCAGTGCTGCTCGCCCCCTGCAGGTCGCAGACGTTGCGGGCGTACTCGATCACGGCCAATTGCATGCCAAAGCATATCCCCAGGTAGGGAACCTTCATTTCCCTGGCATACTGCACCGCCTTCATCTTGCCTTCCGTGCCCCTTGGGCCAAAGCCGCCCGGAACCAAAATGCCGTCCGCCTCCCGTAAAATCAGGTCAGAAGAGCCGTGCTCCAGCTCCTCGGCATCGATCCACTGCACGTCAATATTAACCCCGGCCTCAATGCCGGCGTGCTTCAGGGCTTCCCGGATGGAAAGGTAGGCATCCTCCATGGGATCGGCACACTGCGAGCCCACAGTGTACTTTCCCACAATGGCCACCTTTACGCTGCCCTCCGCTACGTCCATCTTCTGCACGAACTCGTCCCAGTCTTTCCTCTCTTCCAGGGGAAAGAGCCGCATGGCCTTCATCAAATACCTGGCCAGGCCCTCCGCCTCCATCTGCAAGGGGACGCGATAAATGTCGTCGGCATTGTGGGCGCTGATCACGGCCTCCATAGGCACATCGCAGAAGTGGGCGATCTTGTGCTTGGTCTCCTCTAAGAGGGGCCGCTCGCATCTTACTACTATCATGTCCGGCTGAATACCGAGCTGGCGCATCTCTTTCACGCTGTGCTGGGTGGGCTTGGTCTTCTGCTCTCCGTCCATGGTGGAGGGGGCCAGGGTGACATGCACGAAGAAGATGTTGCCCGTCTCCTCGTAGCGCAGTTGGCGCATGGCCTCCAGGAAGGGCATGGACTCGATATCGCCGACAGTTCCGCCCACCTCAATGAGGCAGATCTCACAGCCTCCGTCCCGGGAAACCTGGCGAATGCGCCTCTTGATCTCCTCGGTGATGTGGGGGATGATCTGCACCGTCTTGCCCAGATACTCGCCTCTGCGCTCCTTCTCGATAACTGTGCTGTAAACCTTGCCGGTGGTGATGTTGTGGTCGCGGGTAAGTTCCACATCTAAAAAACGTTCGTAGTTGCCCAGGTCCAGATCCACCTCGCCGCCATCCTTGAGGACATAAACCTCTCCATGCTGGAATGGGCTCATGAGTCCGGCATCGATGTTGATGTATGGATCAATTTTGATGGCTGTAACCTTATAGCCCCGGTTCATGAGCAGCCTGCCGATGGACGCGGCAGTAATGCCCTTGCCAAGGCCACTCATAACCCCGCCTGTGACCACAATGTATCTCATATTCACGCCTTGAGGAGCGTAGCCGCTCCGTGTATGATAAGGGTGACGATCAATATGGACGATGCCAGAGCGCCGGGAAACTCAGGAATGCTTTCTGTGATGAACGTCAGGACCAGAACGATAACCAGCGCCAGGAATAGGGCCGCAGGGATGACTTTTAATGCACCCATGCCGCCAAAGGTGCCCAATCGGTCCAGATAGATGGACTCTGGCGCTTCATCCTGCTCGACGTACACCTCCGGCTCTTCAGGTTCAGGGGCTCTTTCCTCGGCTCTTTGCTCCCTCTCGGCGGCTGATGTGGGGGTCTCCCGGCTCTCGCTGTCCGGGCCCTGCCGGAAATCCTGGGAGCGGTCCTCATAGCCGGAGACGGGCGGCCTTTGCCTCTCTTCCTCTCCCTGCACCGGTCCATGCACAGGCACCTGCCTGGGGATTATACGTGGGCCTTCCTCCTGCTTATTGCCAGGATCTACAAAACGATCATCAATACGGCTTCCTGCCAGCTTCAGGCCGCGCTTCTCCCCGCTGCTTTCTATCCCGCCGGCTCTTTGCTGACGGGTAGCTGATCGGTATCTTTGCAGATCTCTATCGCGAGAAAATGCTATGCGCCTGGGCTCCTTCTCCTTCTCTTCGTCCCCTTCCTCGTCTTCGTCTTCGGACCGCTTCACTCGCTTGATTTCCTGGGAGTCTTCCTCATCCTCGTCTTCCTCTTCATCGTCCTTCAATTCCTCGTCCCCCTGCAGGCCGGGGTCTTCCAGATCGTCGCCCGGATCTTCCGAATCGCGTAAAAGAGTGATAGGCACCCGGCTTTCTCCGCCGCCGCCACAGAGAAGAATCTCGCCATCCAGCCGCTTCTTGTTGGCCGGCATCCTGGCCAGGATGGGTATGATCTCCTCTTGGACCACATAGTGATCCGGCTTCTTCAAACGCACCGCCTTTAAGACGGGACTGCTGGCCTGCAGAGAAATATTAGACGGCTCCCCGTGATTGACGACCTTGAGATTGAATATGGTCTCCTCACCGGGAAGAAGACGAAGAACTATGGGCTTGGCCGCCCCGCTGCCATTATTGATGTGAACAACATGATCCAATGCCTTACTCCCCCACACCATATATCACATAATATTGTATAAATATTTTGCTAGTGAAGCTTCCTGTATTTCGGCAGGTTCAGCCCGGCTTTCTAAGCCAGGCTTTGCCCTTGCCAGTCCTCTTATTCGGCTCGCCAAGGCCTCGACTAATCTCTCAGATCGGGCGGCAGCATATTTGGTATGCCGTCTTCAATAGGATAGCATTCCTGGCAGGCCTGACAGCAGAGCTTGCCCGTCACAATCTCTTTCTCGTTCTCTTCGAATACTTCTAAAGTTAAGTCGCCTTTGCACAGTGGGCAAGCCAAAATGTCAAGCAGATCGTGTTTCATGGATCAGAACATCTATTCTAAAGAAGTATAAACCTTTGGCCCAATTTCTGAGTACAAGACGCCTTTGTGCCTTTGTGGTGAGCGTAGTAGTAAGCTCTAACCCCACATCCAGGAGCGTGGCCGCATTCTTGCCGAGAATTGCCCGCTCTTCCTCTTCACAAAGACCCAGACCCTTGATAATCTCCGCTGCCCTTCCCGGCTCCTCCCAGGGGTAATCGCTGCCAAAGAGGACCCTCTTTGGTCCGATATCTCTAATCAGCTCACCCATCTCTTCCGGGCCCATGAAAAAGGAGACGTAAGCCGTATCGAAATAGACATTTCCCCCGGCGGGCAGAAGGTGCCGCCTGACGTCATCCCACATGCGTAGACCCCCCAGGTGGGCCAGCACCGGCCGCAGGTCCGGATAACATTTGCAGGAACTCCCGAGACGGACAAAAAACCGTCGTTGAGACGGCAGATGCCCTGCGTGTCTTTGGCCAGGGGCAGAAGCACCGATCCAGCTACCCCCGCCGCCTTCGAAATTCTCTCATGATTTTTTCATAACCAGTATTCTCTCGAACTTGGTAGTGCTCGTCTTCCTCCGAGAGCGCCTCTCATCTGGAATTATATCGTCATAGATTGTCTCTATGTAGAAACCATTCTTGTTTACCCGCCTTGCCAGATCTGCCAGTAACTCTGCCGTGCGCCTGATCTGGCCATCGCGCTCCACATCGCCGAGCACCAATACGCAGCAGCTTTCCGGCTTTAGAACACGGTACATCTCCTCGATGCATTGCGACATTTGCGGCAGGTAAACTTTGCTGTTTGCCGTCATCGATGCATCCAACACCTTCCAGTCTTCGCAGCCTAAAAACCATAATCTAAGACGATTGTCCCGAGCATAGTCGAGAGCACCAAAGTAGGGTGGGCTGGAGACAATGGCATCCACGGTCTCATCATCAGTTGGCAGACTCATGGAGTTAGCCATCCAAACCTTGTATTGCCTATTCTCCCAATCCAGAGGAAGCAGAGATCGACTGTAGGCTCGTTTGACCTTGGCAATCAAGCGGGATCCGAGATCCCTGTAAGCATACATCTCCGGAAAATCTTCAGGAGGATACATTGACTTTCGAAGGTATGGAACCAGATGGCTAGCCGGATAAGAAAGGAAGCCCGGTCGAACATGATGCAAAATGCCCAGTAAGCAAGCAGTCAAGAAGATGTCATTGTTTTCTTTTAAAATGCGAAAAGCCAATAGAACCTCTTTCAGAGTCTCAGGATGAAAGAACTCACTTACCCAATCCGGAATAGAGGTGAGATCTACAGAGGAGGCATCATTTTTAATTCCTTTTGCCAGGAGTTCGGCTCTCTCCAGGGCGTTCTTCTCGCTTCCAGGAGCCTCCAGTTTTCCCCGTGTGAGAACCTGTGCATAAGGGCTGAGATCATTTGCCCAGGCAATTCGACCGGATAGAGCTGCCTCTAATGGCACAACTCCGGAACCTGAAAATGGATCAAGCACCGTATCCCCACGCTTTGAGTAGAGGCTTATCAGGACCTTGGCCATTCCAGATTTCATTTTGCCCACGTAAGGAGAGAGTTGCTGCAAAGTACTCTCGCGTGACTGGAAGGACCCGCGCCAGAACTGAGCATCTAGGCGAGGGTAGGAATCCAAATCATCGAAGAGAAATAACTGCCTCGTCTCCTTAGCGCTATAAGCCAAAATTTTCCCTCCTAAGGTCGCCAGGCTCGGGATTTGCTTTCATCGACCATTTCACCCATGTGCATAACCATGACTTTTTTTTGAATTCGATCATTTGCGACCTTCTCAAGTCCCACACGGACTTCCCAGATATGCTCATTCCTAGATTTTTCATCCACACCAAATAAATTGAGAATTCTATCTGGAAGCTTCAGAGTCCTAAGCGAGTGTACTGGCGGCTCAGGGTCTTCGAGAGTTGGGATACGCCTGGGAAAAAGAAAAATGTCCGGAGCGGCAAGCAGTCCTATCGTATCCTTCTTTTCGGGATATTTTGGGCAGGGCCTTGTCCTCGTTCCGCAAAGAATGTCTTTAAAAAATAGTGCATCTACGGATTTGTGACGTCTGACAAGCTCATTAGTCAGACGATTTATTATGGAGTGGGCACCATGTCCTGGCTGGTTTACGATTGCTCCATCAAGGTGACACCATACGCAAAACTCTTTAGCCCAAAGAGGGCGCTCTGAGATGTTGATGCTATTTCCCTCACCACCCTTCACCTCCAGAGCTGCGATATAATCGGGATCGTGTTCGACAACGACTATAAAGTCGTATCTGCGACTACTTCCCGTTTGCTTATAATCAGCAATCATACCCTTCAGCCGCATATTCTCCAAAACATCGCAGATCAAGCCCTCTCTTCCTGTCGTAGAGGAGGCAATAAAGGTACCGCGAATGCTTTCGATAGCAGATCTGAAAACAAGGCCATGCCTGTAATCGATAGGCTGAATATCATGCTCACGTAAGAGATCCGGATGGGACACATCCAGATTATTTAGCAGATCAATGGCATTTGGTACCTGTTTGGTTACCTGGGTTTCATGTTTGCAGGGAAGGATCATAATGGTATCCATTAGGTTAATATCAGTTTATTGTTTAAAGTTTTTCTAAATTATCCCCATCTCAGCCAGCCTCTGGGGCAGGTAGGTCTTGGTCACATAATCCAGGCCTTTGCCGGCAAAGGCCTGCTGCTCTGCCTTCTTTTTAAGGTCTATCTGCAGCTTGATCTGCTTTTCCCAGTAGGGCGTATTAAACCGGGGGTCGGTCAGCTCGCTACGGAGAGCCTGCATATCCTGATCGGTCAGCTTGTCTGTAGAGAGGTTGTAGTCCACAATGTCGCTGGGCTGCACACCCAGGAAGCGCGCCCCCGGAGTGACCAGGTGCTCGGAGAGGTGAGCGCTCTTGATGGCCCCGTAGGCGATGCTGGCGAAGATGCGATAGGACCAGGGATCCCCATCCGTGAATACCACCACTGGAATGTTCAGCTCCGCATTCAGCCTCTTTATGATGCGGCGCGTGGACCTTGCCGGCTGGCCCTTAATATGCACCAGAATGGCATTGTACTCCTCGTCAAAGCCGTTCTCGATCAGCCGGGCGTACATTCCGCCCGTCTCAATGGCCATGACCAGTTTTGCATCGTGGCTCAAAAATTCGATGTTATCCACATTGAAGGGTATCTGGTAGCCGGCCTCGCCCACATCCTCCTGGCAGTGCATCTCCCGCTCGCCCCGCCGTGTCTGCTCTTTGAGGCGCAACGGCCCGAAGACGGCCGCACCATCCTCCTCCGGCCGGACGTGAAAGTCCTCCCGGTGCAAAGAGGTGACGATCTCCAGATCCTCGATAAGCCGGTCGCTCTCCGCCTGCTCATGGAATTTGGCGATATCCCAGTTCTCGGAGATGTAATAGATCTCTCTTAAGGTCGAGCCGCGATTGTTCTTGAGATGCTCTTTTATGAGAAGCTCAGCCAGGTGAACCGTCTTGAGCAGCGTCTTAGCTCCGCGCACGGTCTTGACGCTGCGTGTCGTCTCCTGATCCCCATAAACCCAGACATCGTCCTTGGTGGAAAACTCAATATTTCCTTTGGTTCGGGATGGCAGAGAGATATGGGGCACTATGCCCTGCTGAAACTGGTTGTAAAGAGTATCAGCGAGGCCAAGCAGCTTTTCCTCAGCCCGTTTAGACTTTTCTGCCTTTTTTATATTCAGCATCCTTTCAAATTCATTTTTTTCGTCGGATTTTTCCATTGGCTAGATCACCCTGGCCCCTGTAACGATCTCCGCTTCCAGGCCCTCCACCACCAGCTCTTTTAAGGAGACGCCGTCAGCCCTGATGCTGTAGCTGAGGGTGGTAGCCTGGCCCGGAGCGATTGCGAGCTTCCAGTGATAGTCGTAGCCGTCTCCCAGGGGAATGACTTTGGCGGCAGGCGTGACGCTGTCGGCCTGCACAGTCAGCACCTCATGCAGCTTAAAGGAGCGTACCAGTTCGCTGTGATTTTCTACCTGGATTTTGACGCATAGCTGGCCGTTATTCCTCTCCACTTTCCGAAAGACGAGAAGATTGCCCATGATCTTGGCTACCACCGGCCCGATATCCGGCACATCCTTTCCCAGCACATCGGAGAGCTTCTGGGCGATGCGGGGCAGGATCTTTCTTATGATCTCCTCCTTCTCCCTTCTTTCTGAGAGAACGCTCTGCCGGCTTAAGTAACGGCGCAGCTTTCTGGCTACCTCTTTCAGACCCAAATCGATCTCAGTCAAAATCTCCGGCATATCGGCCACGGCATCTTTGCTCTCCGAGGTGAAGGGAATGTTGGTGGAGGCGATATGAACCAGCAGCACCGCCGGGCCGACCGGCACGCCGCTTCCTGTGGGCTGGCTCAGGGAATAGTTCTTCCAGGAGACGCCCTCCACTGCGTGAGTTACGGCGCAGGCACCCTGCTGATAGACGAGTGGAACGCGATTGGCAAAGCGCAAAAGTTCAATGCGGCTCTCCTTCTCCAGCTCTCCTCCGTATCCCAGTCCCACCTCGACCAGGAAGGGATTGCCAGAATAGACGGATACGGGCCGAACCGTGGTGGCGATATAGTCCAGCCGAAACTCCTTTTCCAGGCCGGCCTTGATCAGCTCCTCGCCAATCGGAGACAGACAGTCCACGGGAGGCGATTTGACCTTGATCTGCTTGAAGGCAGAGTGAAGGCGAGATGCAGCCTCATGGTTCAGGCCGGTGGGGGCCTCTTCCGGATCCAGGCCCGCCCGGCTGCACAGCTCCTGCGCGGATATGGTGCCGATGGAAGAGAAGGTCTCTTTTAAAAAGACGCGCAGCTTCTTTTTGTCGGTGTAGCGCAAAAGCTTGATCAGTTCGCCAAGCTCAATTCCGTCCGGATGAGGGGAAATGGCATAGGCTTTTTTGGGCAGACTCTCTGTAGCCCTCTCGAAGACCTCCACGTTGCCCTCCGGCTCCACCAGGGTCAGGCGTGCATGGGGATTGACGATGGCTGTGCTCTTCAGCGAGCCATAGACCGACTGGCGGCGCCCCCTCACATAGGTGCCCTCCATCTCCAGCTCCACGCGCGTGCCCCTGGGGCGTTCCCAGTCCATATCCTCCGATTTGAGAATCTCCGGCTCGTTTTTTGCTGTATTGATAAGCAGCTCGCAGTAACGGGCAGGTCTGTCCGGGGCAATCTTGGAGATGACCTTGGTGGGTCTGCCGCTGGTGAGCTGGGAATAAAGCACCGCCGCGGATATGCCGATGCCCTGCTGGCCGCGGCTTTGGCGTAGCGTATGAAAACGTGATCCATAGAGCAGTTTGGCAAAGACGCGCGGGATCTCCTCAGGAACAATGCCCGGCCCGTTATCTTCAACAATAACCTGATAGTATTCGCCGCTCTTTTTTATCTGCACAAAAATGTCCGGCAATATCCCGGCATCTTCGCAGGCATCCAGGGAATTGTCCACCGCCTCCTTCACGCAGGTGATGAGCGATCGCGGCGCCGAGTCGAATCCCAGGATCTGACGGTTCTTCTCAAAAAATTCAGCTACTGAGATGGCTTTTTGCTGCTTGGCCAGCTCCTCGGCAATTTCCATAAAAAGGGGAAAAAGGGCTAAAGTTCAGCCCCGACTACGGTCTGAGTGGCGGTTACGTTATCTATCTCACGGATGACGTCCACGAGCTTATTCAACATACTCAGGCCCTCAACCTCGATGATGACCACGAAGTCGAACTCGCCGAAGACATGGTAGACGTCCTTAATGCCGTCTATCTCTTGCAAGGCATTGTAGACCGTCTTTTCCTGTCCCGGCACCACCTTTACCATCGTTACTCCAATTACCATATTGATTCACCCATGCTATAGTGCCTCCGTGCATTATATAAAACCTTTCAACTCTTCTTGCCGAAGTTAATGGTTTCTACCTCTTCCTCATTCTCCGGCGCAGGCCAGGTATTGTTGGGCTCGCTCTTCTTGGGCTTGCTTTTTCGAGAAGAGGGCATCTCTTCCGGAGCGGTCGGCGTAGCGGCAGGCTTCTTCTCACCCTCGGCAATCGCGCTCTTCGCGATTTTTGTCTCTGGGGGCATGTCGCTCTTGGCCAGGTCCGCCTTCAAGGAGGAGAGCGCGCGAAGGACCATCTGCCGGAAGTGCTCGATGTCTGTGTGGTAATGCTGCAAAGCTCTATCGTTGTCCTGGGCGGGAGTGGAAGAGGAAGAGGAAGCAGGCACACTGTCCGCGGTGGCGAAATCGCTGGATACCGGGACAGGCCTGGCATTCTTCAGAGCCTCCAGTCTTTCCAGGGTACGCCTGGCGGTGTCCAATATCCACTGGTTTCTTGTATTCTCGTCCACCCGCTGGATGGATTCAGCACGTAGAGATATGATGATGTTTCCGTCATCGGTCTGGTAGAGATTGGGCTTGCCCACCACGGCTACGTAAGAGGGGGCTTCCATGTTGGCCAGTATTTGAGCCGCCTCCGGCTGGTACTGACCGGCATAGATCAGTATGCTGCCTGTCGGATCCACCACTCTTCCCCGCCAGTACTCCGTGTCGCCGCCGATGTCATCTTTCTCTGTGAGGGTGCCGACCACGAAAACGCGATTGCATTTCGCTCCCGTGGGGGTGAGAAGATACGACGGTGCATACTGGTGTTGATCCTCGCCATCGCGGAAGGAGTAGTTAGAGCTCTTCAGTTCCTCGGCGAAGATCCTTTTCGCCACTTCTCGCGAAAATCCTGCCATTTTTATGCCACCTCCGCTGCAGTTATGAGCTCGTCCACATGCGTCAGCGACACCGGCGGGATTTCATTGATGCTCTCCACCAGAAGATAGCGATCCATCCTGGGACCGGTTATAGAATAGTATCTTCCCATCAGCTTGCTCTCAATCAGGGAGTGCACTACTTCATGATCTAGTGCCTCCATGGCCATCTGCTTGGCCTCTTCTAATGTGAGATTTATCAGCCTCTCCGTGGTTTCCCGGTTGACAAGCACATCCTGCACCCGGCGGCCGTCGTCCAGCACTGCTTTAATGCGCAGATCATAGGTGCCGTCCACCTTTCCGTGATCGCTGCAGACACCTTTGGCCAAAGAGCGCTTGCAAACCGGGCAGCGCTTGATTAGCCCGGATCCCTTCTGCACATCCACCAGGGCGCCTGAGAACTCAGCGGCTATGGAGCCGATCACCACATCGACATCCAACGGCTCGATCTGACTGGTGCGGTTCAGTTTTACGGAAAACCTGCCCTGAAACTCGTCCGTTACCAGGTTTTTAAGAAGGTAGCTTTTGCCATCCTCCAGATCCGGCAAATCGGCCTTAACCCACTTCACAAATTTTATGGTGCCGGTCTCATCACCCACCAGCCCTGACTGGGAGATGGCTTCGCTGTTCGCCTCCCAGAGCTGCGCCACCTTGACCTTTATATCCACCCATTGGCCGGGCTCATTGATCTCCATTATCGTGACGGGCTTTGCGGATTTGCTGGCGGGCTTAGCCTCCACATCGACATCTAAAGGCTCGATCTGGCTGGTGCGATTCAGTTTAACGGAAAACCTGCCCTGAAACTCGTCCGTGACCAACTTTTTTAAGAGATAGCTTCGTCCCAGCTCCAGGTTGGGCAGTTCAGACTTGGACCACTTCACAAACTTCATGGACCCTGTTATGTCGCCCACAAGTCCGGTCTGAGAGATGGTCTGGGAAGCCGGCTCCCAGAGATCTAAAACCTTGACCTCCAGATCCACCCATTTGCCTGACTCCTTGATCTCTGCGATCTTGACCTTCTCCGAGCCGGCCCTGGCCTGAGGCACTATGCCGTGCTCTTTGAAGAAGTAATTCAAAACCGATCTTCTCGCCTCGCCTTCAGGCACGCGAAAATCCACGATGAGCTTCTTCAGGCGAGATTCGATATCCTCATCAGAGATCTCGATCTTCTGATCCCTGAGACGAGCTTGTATCTGATCAACCAGTTCTTTCATACAATCTGCCCCCTAATTTTTGTTGAGAGGTAACTGTAACTTGTGCCCGGAAGTATTTAAACTAAATCTGTGCGGGGCGAAAGTAATCTATTCCAGGACCAGGCAGGAGTATAAGCAAATGGAGATGCTAACCTGGTTTGGAAGAGTTGACCTGCAGACCGGGTCTTTGCTGACCGGATCCATGCTTGGCGCAGAAGAGGCGGACGGGATGATAAAGCCCCACCAGCAGGAGCCAGCCAGTGCCTTTCCTCTTCCCCAGCCCGATTTGCGCGCTCTGGCAAAGGCCTGCGGCTTTGTCGCCGACGACGGAGAATACAACCGTCGGTTGAGGGAGGCGGCTTTGGTCCTGGTGCGACGCAGCCTCATCGCCTGCACTACCGCTGAGCAGGATCTGCTCCAGGCCATGGAGTCCCTGGATAACCTGTCCCAGGCCATCAATCTGCTGGACGAGAGGCTCTACGAGTGGTCCCGCCTGCACAGCCAGGAGATCGTCCATGGAAAGGATCTGGCAGAAGGGCAAAAAGATGACGAAAATATGGGGCTCCTGGCCAAAGCGATCCTGGGCCTGCGGGAGTCTCGCAAGGCCACCGAGATGGACGTCTCCGGCACGGTGCAGGCTCTTGCCCCCAATCTCTCCACCCTGGCTGGCCCCGTCCTGGCGGCAAGGCTCATCTCCCGGGCGGGCGGCCTTTCCCGTCTGGCGAAGATGCCCTCCAGTCGAGTGCAGGTCATGGGCGCAGAGAAGTCTCTCTTCAAGCATCTCAAGGGCATGGCCCCCTCGCCCAAGCACGGCATCATCTTCCGCCATCCTGCCGTGATGGGATCTGCCAAAAAGCTGCGGGGACGTGTGGCCCGGACCCTGGCGGCAAAGCTGGCCATCGCCGCCCGGCTGGACTATTACGGGGCTGGCCTCTCCCCCGACCTGCAGGCCTCTCTGGAAGCCCGCCTGAGAGATATCAAGCAGAGAGGACGCAATAAGGGCAGATAGGGATCAGATTTATATTCAATGCCCGGCCATGATGCTTTTGTGGTTGAGGTGTTCAGATGAGATGGTGGCCCGGATCGTTGATGCTTGGACTGTTGATTATATTTATTATTGCCGGCACTGGCATACTCGTTCCTGCGGCAAACGGCGTGGAACAGAACCTCACTGAGCATTCCTGGATCTACAGCCAGGGAACCACGGACGAAATGCGCATCTACCAGACAGTAGCCGGTTTTCATGGACAGAAGCTGGTCATGGGAACAAGAGGCACCGGCACTGTGTCCCGAACGATTAATACTCAGGTCTACGGCGGCTTTGCAGACGGATACAATGAGATCTGGTCGAACGAATGGGGTGTATACCAGAACCGTCCGTCCCGATACAGTGCGCCAGTAACCAATAGCGAGCTTAAGAACGCGCTATGCGCCAAAAATTATGAGGTGGGATCGGTCTACTCGGAGAGCTACTCCAATCTGGTGGAACTGATAAAAGATACCTCCGTCAGCCAGACCGACCAGAATTCGGTCTACAGCATCCATTCCGAGGTAGAGGGGACGGCCAGAGTGGGAGCACGGGTGCAAAAGGGCTCCAGCGCGGTGCCCATTTATGTCATGAGCGGAGCCTATTCGGGATACTTAAATATGAGGATGTCTCTGGAGAGCGGCAATGCCTCCCTCTTAACCCTGCCCTGCCCCTGAGGGCAGCGGAAATCATTTTTATTATATTTGAAATGAATATCATATTATACAACTTTCCCTAATCCCCCTTCAGCCTAACCCCTAATTCTTAATGTCTTAGGTTTACAAATCAACGATCGCGATTTTTCGCTATCAACAATAGTAACACGAATAGCAGAATAGCACCAGAGCTTTCTAGATAACTCATGTTATTCTGTGGAAGACAATTTTTTGCGGCTGATTCCAGCGTCTCTCAAGAACCTTGCCATAAAGTCAACGCTTATGCTTCAGCCGTAAGACCATCAAGCATCTTCGCGACTCGAATACCAAGAATTATAAATAGTTAGTGTTACACTATTAAAAGGCATGAATAGGTGTATGATAAGAATGGGATTGGGAATTTTATTGCTCACAGCCTTACTGTCAGCTACTTGCTCGGCAGTCAGTCCGGATCCTCCCAAACAAGTTCTCATTTTAGCCTCTTATCATCCCGGCATGAAATGGGAGGACTCTATTGATTCGGCGATAAAGCTGCGTTTTGCCATCAGCATGCCGTCCGCAATTATCGGCGTCGAATATATGGATACAAAAAGAATCGAGCCTGACCAGACCCGCCTCGCAGAATTAAAATCATTATATATCGAAAATTATAAGAATAAGCATTTCGACCTGATTATCGCTACCAATACAGATGCCTTCAATTTCTTGCTCAAAAACAGAGACGAGATATTTCCAGGAACTCCTGTGGTCTTCTGCGGTGTTATCAACTTCAACGACGAAATGCTGGATGAAAAGAAGGGATTCACCGGCGTCGTGGAGGCGTACGAGGCTCTTGACACCATCTCACTGATGCTCCATTTGCATCCCGCTGCTCGACACATCGCAATTGCAACTGATCAGACCACCACGGGCAAGGCCAATCGAAAGGTCGTCGAACAGGCTATCTCCAATTTCCAACAAAATATCTCCTTTGAGTTCCTGGACAACTTGACAGCAGATGAACTTCGTCAACGGGTTGCCACCTTACCCAACAACAGCCTCATCTTACTTATGACCTTCAACCGCGACAGACTCGGAAGAGTATTGACCTATGAGGATTCATCGGAGCTGATTCGAGGAGCGTGCTCCATTCCAATTTACAGTGTATATGATTTCTATCTGGGATACGGTGTTGTCGGGGGAAAGATGATCCGCGGTACGTCTCAAGGCGACACTGCGGCCGATCTGGCTCTTCGCGTCCTCCGAGGCGAGCAGGCAGATAAAATACCAGTGATAAAAAAAAGCACTAACCTTTACATGTTCGACATGTTTGAGCTGAATCGGTTCGGCCTTCTTCTCACCAGTCTGCCTCAGGATAGAGAGATTATCAACCAGCCTTTTTGCGATCATGCCCGTCTCATGGGTATGAACTTAAGCGGACTGGACCTGTCAGGGGCTAACCTGAGCCGATCGGATCTGCAAGAGGCAAATCTAAACGGCGCCAATCTGTCGGAGGCTAACCTCGAAGATGCCTGGCTAAACCGGGCCACTCTGGTTGAAGCCAGGCTGAATGGCGCAAATTTGCAGGGAGCATGCTTGAGTCATGCAAACCTCTCAGGTTCTGATCTGAACAATACCGATCTGACTGATGCCAAGCTGGATGAAGCAAATCTGACGGGCGCAACTCTAACTAATGCCAGGCTCTCTAAAGCCGACCTGACCCTGGCTAAAATGCCCGGTGTTAACCTGGATAGAACGATCTTGATAGGATCCAGAATCAACTGGGCAGATCTGAGCGGGAGCCGTCTCTATTACTGTCAATTCGCGAGATCTGACCTCTTTGGTGCGAACCTGAGCAACTCCGACTTGACCGGCTCGGATTTTACCAGAGCATACTTACCCAGAGCCGACCTTTCCGGAGCCATACTGAGAGATACCATATTGGAAAATGCAGACCTTACCAATGTCAATTTATCCGGCGCTCATTTCCATGGAACCAAACTGGATGATTTAAATGCGAATTATGCAAATTTATCGGATGCCGACCTCACGGGAGCCGTCTTGAGATCGATGAATCTGCAGGGGACAGTTATGCGCAGAACAATTTTGAGATCAACCAGTATAGAAGGATTGCTATTTGACCATGCAGATCTATCCCATGCCGATCTCAGAAATGCTCGGATTAGCACAATCTACATGAATAATGTAAGCCTTTCCGGTGCGAATCTGCAAGGAGCCAACCTGACCATGATAGTCCTCAACGATGTCGATCTGAGCGATGCCAATCTCGAGGGGATCAAGTATGATAATGTTGCACTCCAATCTCTGGCCGGCTCGAATCTCGATGGGGCTAAAATGAGCGCTGATCTGCAAAAGGATCTCAAAGATCTGGAGGGATAATGCTGAAGATGGAATCAATGCTAACCATGGCATTATTGACCATGTTTATTGCTCCCACCATGGGTTATGTGCCCACCCCATCGGTCGAGCATCTGGTTTACATAACCGAGCAATTTCCACCGTTCAATTATCAAGAAGATGGAATACTGAAGGGAATATCGGTTGACCTGCTGGATAGGATGCAAAATCGCATGGAAATGGACCTGAATCGCAGCAGCATCAGATTATCGGCATGGGATGCGGGCTATCAGATTGCTTTAGAAGAGAATAATACCGTTCTCTTTTCCACGGCTCGATTGCCCGAAAGAGAATTGTCCTTCAAATGGGTAGGTCCCATAAGCCCAACTCGAATTGTCCTTTTTGCCATGAAAGATAAGGCAATAAATATCGAATCGCCGGAAGACCTGAAGAAATACAAGATTGCAGTCACCCCCAATTCGGCAGAACAATTATTGGCCATAAAGGCAGTATTGGATCCCAGGGATCTGGTCGTTGAAAATAATTCGAATATCATCATGAAATTTATGGAAGATGGAACTATCGACGCCTGGGCTTATCCTGAGATTCCCGGCATGTGGCTGCTCAACGGATACGGCATCAAAACGAGCCAGTACAGGATTGTCTTCGATTTAGGAGACGATTTTGAGCTCTACTACGCATTCAATAAGGATACACCTGACTCTTTAGTTCAGGCCTTCCAGCGTGCCTTGAATCAAACGAAGCAGGAAAAGGACCTCGATGGAATCAGCGATTACGAAAAGATCCTCTATAAGTATATACCTACCAGATATAGCACGAAAAACGTTACGGATGAACAGGTCATCAGGTTGGTGAATTTCACATCATCATGTATCGAAAGCGATGCTTCTGGAACATTTAAGAGAATCTCCGCAGGAGAGCACCCCTTCAAGGACAGGGACGATCCCGCGCTCTATGTCTTTGTGTACGATACGGAAATAAATATGATGGCACATGCCGATAATCCCAGATTGGTCGGTATGAATTTCATGGGCAAGATGGATGTCGGCGGAAAAAAATTCAGAGACGAAATTGTGGCCGGGGCTATAAAAAATAGAACCGGCTGGGTAGAATATATATATACAAATCCGGCGGAGAGCGGCCTCTACTATAAGACAACCTACTACAAGCTAACCAGAGGCAGTGACGGAAAACCGTATGTAGTATGCTGCGGCAAATATAAAGAAGCACAATGATGACAGAGGGAAGGGAACCATGAGCGAAAAAATACGTTGCTGCGATTCCATTCTTACCCGGCCCATTGGAGATCGCTTACCTTTGGTTGTAGTCTTCGCTCTTCTCATATCCCTGTCCTTTTCTCCTTTATCCTCAGCCGCGACCGATAAATCAGGACTAATGAAGCTGATCTCAGAAACCGAGGATCTCCGTATAAGCGTAAATGACCTGGCATTTATCTTGGCGACACACGATTTTAATGCTGTCCCCAAAGGAGATTATGTGGAGGTCCGCCTCAATGATGCCGTCCTCAAGTTGGTGCCAAACGGCCAGCAGCCGGGGCTGGCCGATGTGACTATTTTGATAGGGTTATTCCAATAAATTGCTATAGTTAATTATTTATACGATTGCAAAGTTAGAAAATAATGAGGTATCGAATTATGGCAGAAGGTGTTTTTTACAAAACAGATGGTCATGGCAACATACAGCTTCTGAACATGGAAACTACCTGGAGCAAGTATTGGTCGATGATTATACCTGGAGACTTTAGCGGCAATGGATTTACAGGTCTGCTATTTTATGATCCCACGGTGGGAGAGGGCGCATTTTACAGTACAAACGGCCAGGGCAAAAAACAGCTTCTGAACAAAGAAACTGCCTGGAGCAAGTATTGGTCGATGATTATACCTGGAGACTTTAGCGGCAATGGATTTACAGGTCTGCTATTTTATAATCCCACGGTGGGAGAAGGCGCATTTTACAGTACAAACGGCCAGGGCAAAAAACAGCTTCTGAACAAGGAAACTACCTGGCGCAAGACCTGGTCCATAATATTGCCTGGAAACTTTGGCGGTAATGAATTCACAGACCTGCTATTTTATGATCCCACTGTAGGAGAAGGCGCATTTTACAGTACAAACGGCCAGGGAAAAAAACAGCTTCTAAAAATGCATACTAACTGGCGCAAGACCTGGTCCATAATATTGCCTGGAAACTTTGGCGGTAATGGATTCACAGACCTGCTATTTTATGATCCCACTGTAGGAGAAGGCGCATTTTACAGTACAGACGGCCAGGGAAACATGCAACTTCTGAGGAAATATACCGGATGGCGCAAGACCTGGTCGATGATAATACCTGGAAACTTTGGCGGCAATGGATTTACGGACATGCTATTTTATGATCCCACCGTAGGTGAAGGCGCATTTTACAGCACAAACGGCCAGGGCGACTTACAGCGTCTAACGCTAACTACCTGGCGCAAGACCTGGTCCATAATATTGCCTGGAAACTTTGGCGGTAATGAATATACCGATCTGCTATTCTATGATCGCAATCCTTGATCGACCAAGTGTTATGGTCTCCGTTTGGTCCCCAACTTGGGGGCTATTTTTTCTGATATTTTTTTCACTCGGTAGAACTGATCAAGTTTCTTAAAAAAATTACACCAGCGGCCGAGGCTGTTTCTTCTCGGGCAGCACCGGCAGCGGCATGGTATTTATCAGAAGCGGCTGCTCTACATCCTTGGCCCTCTCCACCAGCAGCTCCTTGCCCCAGCGGGTCAGGCCGAAGAGCGGCACGGCTGTGCCCACCTGCACCAGAGGCTTTACCTGCTCGCGAATATGCTTTGAGGCGCAGCCGGTAACAATATCGGCTACCGCTAAAAGACTCGCGGCCTCCTCCCGACTTATGCCGGTGAGATGGACTCCTATTATCATTATCTTTACTCCAGCCGCCGTCTCCAGCTCGCGCAGCTTTTCCGCGGACGAGGCATCGGCAACTGTGACGGCAAATTTCTTGTAGCCGGCCGCTGCGGCATAGGCCGCACCTTCTATCTGGTCGATCCTGCCGTCCTGGGGGGAGAGCACATGCCCATCCCTGGCCCGGATGCCCACTATAACCTCAGCTATGGGATCGGTCTTTACGAGCCCGGAGATGTAGCCGCCCATGCCCTGAACCAGATCGGCATTGGCCGTTATCACGCTGCCTGCTCCATCGCAAACCGTAACTGCGGCGTCGATAATTCCTGCCTTCATGCCGGTCATCATGGACTCGGAGGCCCCAAAGCCCACGAAGATGCCCATCTGCAGACGGCGCCGCGCCGAGAACATGCCGTGATTCTTTATCCTAAACTCCATATTTGCGGCCGCCGATTGGGCAGTCACCTTTTTTATGCCCCTGATCTTGTTAAAGAGAGGACACCACTCAATCAAGGGCTCGCTCGCATCCAGCACTTTTTCGCCTTCCACTTTGACGCGAGATTTGCCCAATAGCTCCATTATGTGCATTTAATCCTCCTGGGAGAAGTAGACTCTTCGATTGGCTTTGCCTTTGTTCTCCGCTTTGATCATAATAACCTTGCCTATCTCGCCTGTCAATGGCGGTGCAAAAAGTGGGTCGTGAATCTCTAATAGGTTTTAATTCTGTGATGCGGAAATGTCAATAATTCATCCAGGCTCCAGATATGATCGATTAAGCCAGCTCGCTTCGCGGGGCAGTTGAACTTTGTTATCCCCTGATCATCCTGTGTAGTCCCGAAACCTTTGACTTTATATACCCATATCATTCGGGCCAAAAAGAGAGGCGATAGCACCAAGAGAATCGCGGAGGATATGAAGTTGAGTCCATCCTCTGTGAAACGTGTCTGGATGCACTGGACGAAAACCAAGATGCATGTGAACCGCAACAAATCGAAGCGCAGAAACCCCTGGATCAGGTTCGAACGCAAGCACAGCCTGTCCATGGTGCATCTGGACCGGCATACCAGCATTCACGACGGGAAAAAGGCGTACGTCTGCGTGGTCCTCGATGATAGTTCGCGGCGCATTCTCGCGGGCGGGGAGTTCGATGCCGAAACAACAGATAACGCCTTACAGCTCCTCAATGAAGCTATGGGCAGATTTGGC
>Ga0247842_10002814_pt1 | contig 24786 bp, 28 predicted proteins | sample LaCruzMarch2015__3_FD_192411 | JGI IMG/M metagenome (GOLD analysis project Ga0247842, IMG submission 192411) | Freshwater microbial communities from meromictic Lake La Cruz, Castile-La Mancha, Spain - LaCruzMarch2015_19m | ecosystem: Environmental > Aquatic > Freshwater > Lake | place: Spain...
GATTTATTAATTTGCAGGAAGATCACTTTCCCACGCAGAAAGTAACTCGTGTTTAGGATCAGGTAGTTATAAGTTCGAGGTACAAATGGGGTACAAATTGAAGCATAAAACTACTCACTCAGTCATACTTGTTTGGAATAGCAATTCTATAATAACCTTTGACTAAATGAATAAAATAGGGCAGAGGGATATTCCTTCGGAAAAATCGGTTGCTTATTCTTTTTTGATTTTATCATAATCATGTAAAGCCAGTTTAATACTTGAAATTACCAGATCGGGTTCATCCGCCTGAACAAAATGGCTTGAGTTTGAACAATAAAAGAGCTTCCCATATTTCAGGGGATATAAAAGTTCTAACCACCGTTTCATTTGGATATTACTATTAATTCTCCACATCTTTTCCCTGTCATAAATTGTTGGTGGTTCAGAATTAGAAAAACCACCTGCTTTAATAAAATGTACCGGTACGTCTGGCAATGGATTACGGTCGCACTCTTCAAAATCTGTTTTGGTCAATTGTCTTGATATTTTTACTTCTTCTACATAATACCTTGGCATTTCTGTAAATAGTTTTTCAATAAAATTCTTATACGGTTGCCCAAATATAGAATCAATCTGATGCTGGGTAAGTCCAATTTCCAGATAAGGCAGGTCGCCCATATCCCCCTTTTTTGTGAAATCAATAGGATCAATAAAAATAAGACCCGCAATTTCATTGGGATAGGATGAGGCAAAACTTCTGATATAGGCTCCGCCAAAAGAATGTGATACCAGTAAATAAGGAGGTTTTAGTCCCTTCTCCAATAGCATTTCTCTTAAATTATTAATAATATGTTCAGTTGTAGGAGGCAGGCGGTCGTCTTCGGACTCTCCGATCCTTGGACGGTTATAGGCAAAAACAGCATTTGTTTTTGAAACTTCATCAATAATAGCTTTCCACCTGTCATAAGTATCAGCCATTCCATTTTCAAATACGATTACTGGTTTATTATTTTGATTATTCTTCATACCAGTTGTATATACTTCAACCTTATTTCCATTTAAAGTAATAAAGTCCAAGCTGGCAAATGCTTTGTCTTTGTTTGCTTTAACTATTTCAATAAGGGGTTCCCATCTGCTATCCGTGTACAACGATTTTAAATCCGGGTCAGACTTTATATGCCCGTAATTGGTGTAATTCATTGATAATGTAAGGTAATTTAAATAAAAGAATGCGCTATCCGCATTGTTTGCTAAGGCATAAGAACATGCGGCATTATAACGATGGTTCATTGTTATTTTACCATCAGGCATTTTAAATGCTTCAGAAAATGCAAAAGCAGATTTCTCAAACTCTTTTACCCGGTATAAAGAGTCTGCTTTTTTGATAAGAACGTCATACCGGCCTGTGTTGGTCTGGCCAAATAGCGATGCAGTGCATAGCAAAAGGGCTAAAAATAAAATTGTTGATTTCATATGTATGTAGCTTTTACATTTATTAATCTCCTATCAATGAACCACGGAAACCCAACTTGAGGGTAATTTGTTGTCGGGCACAACGGACTGTCGTTTTTTCATCGCGATATAAGCAGTCAGGAATCGACCCTCAATCCTTGATTCTTTATAAATGTCAAATCCATTATTGGCCAACATGCATTTAAATTCTTTAAAACTCCATTTATTTACAACCTTAAATCCACTCAATGATCCGATGATTGTCGCCATGATTTTGCTTTTAGTATTTTCCCCAACACAAAGCGTCGGGGCAATAAAAATTCCGTCGTCTTTCATCACTCTGCTAATCTCTTTTAGTGGCTTTTCCGGCTCGTAAAGCAGATGGAACAGATTGGAAGCTATCACTACGTCAAATGATTTATCAGGGAAAGTCAGGTCATATGAATCCTGGATTTGAAAATCTATGTTTGTGATTCTTGATTTCAGTAATTTTTGATTCGCAACACGAATCATCTCAGGTGAAATGTCTGTTGCTATGATCGACAACACTGTTGAGTAAATTGAAAAAGGAATAATCCCTGTTCCTGTTCCTATCTCAAGAACATTTTGACTCAGGTTCAGGTCTGAATCCAAGTTTTCAAGAATAGTCCCATATGTTTTTTTAAAAACTGTATTTATGAAAGAATCATAGTAATTTGCAAACCTGTCCCAAAATCTTCTCTCTTTACGCTGTCTGTTCGCCATATTATTTTTCAGATTAATAATATTGCAAATGTTCAGACTTATATTTTAAAGAACGGTTGCCATTTGACAGGAAATTACTTTGTGGCTATTTCTTTTCTGATCCTGCTTAATGATGTGTCAGTTACCCCCAGATATGATGCAATGTGTTTAACAGAAGCGTTTTGAATAATTTCCTGTTTGGATTTCAACAATGACTCATACCTTTTGTCGGCTGTAAGGGTAATCATTGATAGTGTTCTCTCTTTTAAAGCAACAAAACTGTTTACCAAAACAGCCCTTACAAATCCTCTGAATTCTGGGATGGTTTGAAATAATTCCTGAAGTTTAGTATGATGCCCTTTCCAACCAAAACATTCTGTTAATGCTTGAATATTTTCCTGGGAAGGTGTTCTTTTAATATAGGAAGCAACTTCAAAAACAATAGAGTTGCTGCCATAAAAATCAGTTGTCACCTCATTGCCTTCTGTGTCAAAGGCATATGATCTCATGAACCCTTTCTCAAGAAAAAGGTATTCGTTGCATATATTCCCTTCTTTTAACAGATAGTCATGTTTCAGGAAAGATATTGGTTCAAAATTGCCTGCAATAATCTGTGCGGTATTGTCAGACATGGGCATTGTCTGCTTAATGAAATTAATCAGATTTTGTCGCTCTGATATCATATTGATAAGGTTAGAAGGGTTTTTCAAGTACAGTAAGATTTAAGTAATAGATTACAATCATAACAGTTACGGCAAATTTTTAACCGGTCTACATTCCCATTTTAAAGGTTGTATCAAAACTTTGATTAAACTTCATCAGGATGAATATTGTTGAATTCACCTGCTCAGTTAAACTTCCCCCGTTGATTCCCATGGCCATGTTGCCCTTGCCTTCCCCTGTACTGATGCATCATACCCTTGCCTTTGCCCATTCCCTTCCCCTGTCCCTGGAAACCATACAGTTCAAAGTAGAGTGATGACAACCTTTCGCATTGCATTGGCGTACAGATTTGTTTGAGGGCCATGTACTGTTTAACAGAAGCTTTTTGCATTTGCTTCTGAAGATCACAAATATCTTCCATATGCTTGTTTATCAAACTCGTATCAGGATTACTGGTCGCAAGCTCCTCCAGAAGTTGGGCACGATTGCTCTGGATATTGAGTCTGATTGGCTCTGTTGAAGTTCTATATTCTCGGAGGATGGCATCAACCTTTCCCGATTGCGCTGGAGTTAAAGATAATTCCTGGTTAAACCTTCTTCCTGTGTTTTCAGAAGTTTGCTGATTCAAAGAATCGGATTTGCTGGAAAAGAAAATGATCAGGCTGATCAATGCGGTAAGCAACACAATAACCAAAAAGACCAGGACCCATAGAATAACCTTATTTTTCGAAAAGTAGTTCATGGCATTTATTTTAATGATTGTCAAAAAAGGCATTATCCTCATCTGTGAAGTCGGTGATATACAGATCTGATTTCATGAACTGTATATCATTCTGACGGGACAGATTCATGGAAAATTCTGAATCAACCTGCTTCCCTATAGCTAAACCGATAACCACGGCAGTTAAAATAATGGTTGTCAGCATTAATGGCTGAAGAATTCTTTTGGGGAAAGCAAAGTAGAGCCTGTTCCCCCGTTCAAGTTCGGATTCAATTTTCTGGATCGTTCGGGTCTGAATGAATGGATTTGGTTCATCGGCTCTTCTTGCAACGATTGATGCTGAAACTGAATGAAAATTGAGTACAAGTTCTCGACATCTTTTACATGTCTTGAGATGATCTTCAAATTTTTGATTCTTTTCCCCTGACAATTTTTTCTCCTGGTAGGAGAAAAGATTGTCGCGAATGAAAACGCAATCTGGGTTATTTGATGTCTTTTGCATATTCTGAAAAGTAGTTTGCTAACTTATTTTGAAGGTTCTTTTTTGCCCTGTGGATAAGCGATTCAACAGATGAAAGCGACAGGTTCATGATCTCAGATATTTCTTTATAGGCCAGGTCATCATATTTGCTCAGTATAAATGCGATTCTTTGATTTTGAGGCAATGAATTGACAGCCGTGTCAAGGATTTTTCTTTTCTCTCTGTCATCATTCGTGCTATCTGTCATTGAGGGTTCATTGTTGCTTTTGATCTTTCCCTGGGTATCGTTTATAAAGAATGATCCCAATGTCTGAAAAATATTTCTTCTTTTTTGCTTTCTCAGATGATCCAAAGATTTATTCACTGTAATTCTGTAGATCCAGGTATTGAGAGAAGAATCTTTTTTATAGTGTCCGATGGATCTTAGGATTTCAAGCAGCACATCCTGTGAAAGATCTTCAGCATCTTGCATATTGGAAACAAAATAATAGGCTGTTTTAATGATATTTTTCTGATGGTTATTTACGAGATATAGAATTGCTTCTTTATTCTGATTGATAAGTCCATCTATCAGTGCCTGTTCCATCATTCTTTGATGCATTTGGGGAAATGAAAGAAAGCCAAAATATCCCGGAAATTTAGGAATATTTTGGCTTCTTTCTTCATTAAGCCTGGCTAATTCTTATCGTTTGGTTTCTGAGGTCCAGTTGCGGGTGAATTTTGATTCCCCTGACCATGCCTGTGCTGATAACCGTTTCCACCTCTGTGGCAATTTCCTTGTCCATGACCATGGCGATGCTGATTGCCCATCCTGCATCCATTGGGATTGCCTCTTCCCTGGCCTGCATTCGAACGGTTATCACAAATGCCATCCCCGTTTTTATCTACGAAATTTACGCCACGTCCATTTTTAATTCTTGACTGGTAATTGTCGCAAACTCCGTCTTTATTGTTATCAACAAAATTACCAGGAGCAGCGTTCGTTGAAGTTTGTACGACCTGGGAGTTCGTCTGGGTCGTATTGGTCGATCCGTTTTGGGCAAGTCCCTGATATGCCATAAATGACATAATGGCGAATAATACAGTAATGCTTCTCAGTGCTTTCATTTTCTTAGTTATTATTTGGTTAAACATCTGGATTTATAAATTAGACGTACCAGAGAATGAAAACTTGCGCTCAAATTTCAGATTAGGAAATTAAACTATAAAAATACAATGCTGCAAGCACAAGAAAGAAAATCATTGTTGCAACTCTTTTAATTTGAAACATCCTCATACGATCAGATACATTTAAACAATTAGTTTGTACGTAAATACTCAATGGCACTCAATGCGGCAATCGTACCATCACTAACAGCAGTGGTCACCTGACGGTATCGTTTTACAATACTATCTCCAGCTGCAAAAACTCCCGGGACATTTGTCTGCATTTCCGATCCTACAATAATTTCACCCCGGTCATTCAAATGGACACATTTTTCAAATCCCTGTGTTTTTGCGACATATCCAATGAAAATAAAGATTCCGTCTACAGTTAGCATCGTTTTATCTCCTGTTGGAAGATGTTCAATTTCAACTTGTTTTACAGAATCTTCGCCAAAAATATTCCGGACTTGTGATTCCATAAAAAACTTAATCTTGGGATTGGCTTTGGCCTCTTCCACAGCATATGGAAAAGCCTGAAATTGATCAAACTGGTGGACCACAGAAACATTCCGGGCATATTTTGTCAGGGAAACTGCCTCTTCAAGAGCCGAATTACCACCACCTACAACTACGATATCTTTACCGGTGAAGAAATCCCCGTCACAGGTTGCACAATAGGAAACACCGCGGCCTTTGAATTCGGCTTCACCTGGTACATGGATCATCCTTGGCTCTCCTCCCGGTGCCAGAATGACAGTCCTGCCAAAGAATTGTTCGTTGCCATTGATCTCAACCATCTTCGGGTTTGCTGAATATTCATACGCAGTGACCTGAATATTTGACTTGATTTTACAGCCAAAGGTCAGGGCCTGCTTTTTCATGATATTCCCCAGCTGAAAGCCGCTTGTTGATTCAACTCCCGGGTAATTTGCAATCTCGTGGGTTAACACGAGTTGCCCCCCGACTGTTCCCTCATTCAAAATCAACGTCTTCATCCGCGCTCGGGAAGCATAAATGCCGGCAGTCAGGCCGGCAGGTCCTCCTCCAATAATGATGATATCGAATATCTCTGGCATCATTGTTCTTTTAAGAGGCCGCATCAGATCCTCGCAGTAAAGAGTCAATCACTAAACCCATGAAAACTTTCTCCTTGCCTGCAGAGGATCTGGCGAACCTGATTTTTATTGCTATTTTTTATCGAATTGTGCATCGAGGATTGATTTTACCTGCGGCATCGACTGGATGCTGGAAGTTGCTTTTACGAGTTTTCCATTCTTGTAATAGACTGTAAATGGAATTCCCATAAAACCTTTGCACTCGGGTGCATTTCGAATTGGATGTGATTCCGGGTTGTCAAATTCCATATCGGCGAATTTAACATGGGGGTACTCCGGTTCCAGGTCTTCCATGATGCCATATACCGGGATGCACATAGGCCCCATTCTTCCACAGCAGATCATTACGTTTTCATTCTCTTCAATAAGTTTCTGATGACCTGAGGCAGTCAGAATGTGTGTCAAATTTGTTTGTAGCATAAGTTTAAGTTTTTATATGTCATGTTTTGCTTGTGTCAAACACCGTGCCAGGATAAAGCGCATAAATATCACTAATTCAAATTTTATTCGTTACTTTGCAAAAGAATTTGGTTTTTGGATTATTTATAAGCTTAAACCGATTTAAACAAGTTGTTAAAGCGTTGATTTAAAACATCGAAATATCATGTCAGATACATGCAAGACAAACACAGAGCCTTTGCCAATTAAGGAAAGACTTAAAACCTGGACTTTTTGGAAGCCGCTCTTTTTTACCATAATAGGAGGTATAGGAGGTTTTTTATATTATCATTTTGTCGGATGTGCCTCAGGAACTTGTGCCATCACGAGTAATCCATATGCCAGTATTGCATTCGGGGGATTTTTAGGTTACTTCATGGTCAACCGTCCCTGCGCATGTTAAAGTTGCTAAAAAAAATGTGCCGGAGAGTTTATTGCTCCCCGGCACAAAAGTATTCCTAGTATTACGAGTTAGTTACAGTGGCAATTTCCGGTGCCGGTTTCATGTTTCGAATTCACGATCGCGTCAAAATCTTCCTGTGTCAGGTATTGCGGTGTATAGGTTCCACCTGTGAATTTAATATTAGCATAAAATGAACGCAAATGGTTTCGTGAACCACGCATAAGGTTATTGAATACGCAGGTGATATCCTGGTTGTCAATGGTCAGCAAATGATCCTTCAGATCTTTTATATCCAGATCTTCGATCGTGGCGCCTACTATTAGCCCATTAAGTAAGGAACTAGAGCCAAGGGTTACCAGTGAATTGTAAAGAGTCTGAAGGTCCTGGTTCGTAAAAACACCAGTTATATGGTTCGCTGCAGGATCATTCAAAGAGTATTTATTAATTAGGGCCTTGATCGCATCAGTATGCCGCTGCTCACTGCGAGCAATGTTTCTGAATATAGGTTTGGTGTACAGTTGGCTGAGGGTAAGGTATACGTCATGTGCAAGGAATTCTTCTTCGCGCATAATGACAAGGGCTTCAGATTCAGAAGCATTTAACGATTCAAATGGCAAGGAATCGACACACGACAGACATCCTGTCAGAGAAGTATCGGCAATCGTGTAGTTAAGGATGTCTTCCTTATACTGGGAGTCTGCTGATGCTGGTACAGTAGTGGTTTCTTTTGTGCATCCGTTCAGGGACAGTACCATAAATGATACACCCATCACCAGGAACATCCCGAAGGCTAAATTTTTTCTTGCTTTCATAATAGATAGTTTTAGAAGGGTTAGATGAGAATGCATTCTTCGAAAACAAAAGTATATACATGTACGTATATAACTATTATGATATTTTGCTTTACTTGTATAAGATTTTAAGGTGATGGTTTAGGTAGTTTGGATTTCCGGATTTCCCGGAATATAAATTAAATGTGTGGCTGGATGATGCTCCGCAATTGGTCTTTACTTACCACGCCTGATTGCCTCCACACCAATTCACCGTTTTTAAAAATAATCACGGTTGGAACACCTTGAATATGGTATCTACTTGCCAAACCAGGGTTTTGGTCCACATCAATTTTAATTACCCTGACACGCTCCCCGAATTCGGATGCTATTTCTGATAGAATAGGTGACTGGACTTTACACGGGCCACACCACAAAGCATGAAAATCAACAATAACGGGACGGGTATCGTTGATTATTGAATCAAAGTTGCCTTTCATTATTCTTAAATTTTATAGGTTAAACTGCCATTCGGACAAGCTGCCACACACTCGAGGCATTTTGAGCAGGTGTAACTCATGCCAGGTTTTTCCATAGCTGGTTTGTAGAGACTGAATTTGGTTGGTTCCATGGCCACAATATAGCATTTTTTATCGCAAATTCCGCAATTCATGCAGCTTTCAGAGTTCAGTTTGATTTTAAAAAATGAAAACCGGTTTAACCAACCTGAAATCCAGGCAATGGGACATCCTACTTTATGATACTGATACATCTGGCGGATCTTGCCGTCGGGGCTCATGCTCATCATAAGTTCCATGATAAGCCCCATCGGGCATACCCACCGGCAAAAAACTTTCCCGAACACCACACCGAGCAATGTTCCTGCAAGAAGCACGAACCAAAGCGAAATGTGAAAGTAGGAAATCGAAATATAAATTCCGATGCCCAGTACTGCCAGGATCATAACCCTTTTATCAACCAGCAATTTTAACGTATTTCGCATTTTGATTGTATAAAATCATGAGTTTATAAGCCTGGCAACCTTGGGAATTGGCCTGTTTTCGACAGCCGGGAATAAACACCCCAGCCTTTTTTCATCCAATGTCCGACAATGGGCAGGGGAATCATAAATGCTTTGTTGCCGTTCCTGAACACAAAGGCAGCGCCGTTTCCGGTATCCATCACACAAAGAATGTTAAGATGTTCCTGGTAACCTTTCCGTTTGCTGCTCCCTTTTTCAATTTCCAGAATATTATAGGCTGCGTTACGACCCATCAGTTCGGCAATATGCCCTTGTTTGGCGATCCATTCAGGCCCTTCAAGGGCGGCAATGTCACCAATTGCAAAAACATTCTGACTTCCCTGTACCTGCCCGGTATCATCAATTTTGATAAACCCGGCCTCTGACAGGGGCAGATCGGAATTCTTAAGAACTGACGGGCCTGTTCCTGCGGCAATAAACATTGTAAAATCGGACTCCAGTTTTGAATCATCTTCAAAGATTACTCCATCGCTTACAAACTCTGTAATCTTCTTCCCAAATCGTTTCTTTATATTGTATTGAGTAAACATTTTATCCATCATGGCCAACGCACCTTTTCCCATGCGGGCTCCGGGCTCATCCATGGGGGCGAAAAATGTCAGTTCAAACTTATCTCTAAGCTTTTTGGATTTCAGATAGTTGTGAATGTTGAACAATAATTCAAATGCAGGTCCGCCCCGAACAGCAGATTTGTCCTTTGGGTTACCGCCAAAACCGATTGCGATTTTGCCGCTGCCTTTTTGAACCAGCGCATCTACTTTATTTCGGATTTCAACCGCCATTTCAGGTTTACCACAAATGGACAAGGTATGGTTGATCCCCTTGTGCTGAAGTTTATCAGCTCCGAACGCTACCACCAGATAATCGTAGGTCAGTGTGTGGTTTTCACAAACTACCTTATTCTCTGTTGAATGAATTTCAATAACTTTATCCAGAACAAGCTTAAACGGATACTTATTTTGAATTTTCGCCAAAGGCAATTTTACATCGTTGAATTCCTTCATATGAACAGGAATCCAAATGGATATTGGGAAAAGGTACAAATAGTCACGATCAGAAATCAGGGTGATCTCAAAGCCACCTTTTTTCTGTAGTGCAATTGCAGTTTGCAAACCGGCAAATCCGCCCCCAAGAACAAGAACTTTCTTCATCTGTGTTAGTATTGGTTAATTCAATTCATTTGCAATGTTGATGGCAGCGCTGGGATTATGATCGTGAACCCTGTCTTTTACAATCAGCGTTGTAGTGTAAGATTTGATATGCTTGTTGAACAAAATATCATGTCCCACGCAAAGTCCAACCGTTATTGTAAAATCAACTGATTCGATGTTCAGTTGTTCTGCCTGGGCCAATGGATTGCAGGATACTTTTTCAATATTACTCCCGTGATTGACCTCTGATTGTTTAAATCCTCCGGTTGTGCAGGAAACCGGGTATGTTTTAAAGCCAGACTCCCGGAAAATCGTTGTAATCAGCGCAGATTCTATCTCCATGCCATAGCAGTAGGCTATGCCAATTCGCTGAAAGTTCATGATTTTCGAAAATTCAATTACCTCCTGAAGCCGGGATAAAGTTCCAGCTCTCCCTTTGTCAACAAGGTTGGCAGCCGCCTGAACAATTTTCATGTTTTCGGGCAGGTGGTAGGTTTTTATTAACGCGTCAGCATCAAACTTTTGAGCGTGACACGGTTCTGCTGTCCGGCAACTTTTTGTTGTACACTTAATGCAATCCATTTTTATTGATTTTTTGTGCCATTGCAAAATTAAGGACTATTTTTAATGAATCGCATAAATATCACTAATTAAATTACCTGATCATTAAATTTAGTAAATTTATCAGGTTAGTCCAGCCTGCCGACTTAAGGTTTTTCATCTTGTGGCAGGTCATCCGAGGTTTGCAAAAACAGAAGCCGAACCTTTAACAAGCAGCCTGTTGTTAAAGGAATTTTCTGGAAATGAAGAGAGTAGGGCGTCCGTTGGCTGGAACGGAGAGGGAATGAAATAGGGTTTAATATCTGATTTAACCTGTCTCGCTGATCCTTTTCAATCGGATAGGGTCCAGCAGACTGAATGACTTGCCTTCCATCCGGATTAATCCGTCATCATTGAATTTCTTCAAAATCCTGATGACCGTTTCAGGACTCATCCCAGACAATTCTGCTAGCTCTTTTCGGGAAAGTAGAAGTTCGAAATCATATTTTCTGAAAATCCTTTCTGATAGGCAAAGCAGGATATCAGCGAGCCTTCCGTAGGATTGCTTATGTGTAAGGCAGAAAAACCGGCCATTGATCTGTACACTGTTTGACCCTAAGATGCTGATTACTTCCTGTGCAAAGCGAGGGTTTTGGTTTAAAATCGTCTTGAAGAAGATGATGTCAATCTGTTTGATCACCGAATCAATATATGCCATGGACGAATATTGATAGGTGTTGTTTTCAGAATTTACCGAAGAGAGACCGAGCATATTCCCATCGGGAATAACTTTCAGAATAAGGGAATTTATTCCATCGTCAATGTAAACCTTAGCCAGTCCTCGCTCCATATACATGACGTGTGAAGCCAAGGCTCCTTGTTTGCAGATAATCTCACCTTTTTTATACACCACTATAACCGAATGGGATTCCAGGAGACTCAATTCTTCCTCCGTAAGCATTTCAAAACATTTACAGTGATGCGGACTGATTGTACAACCGGAAAAGTGGTCTTTGCCTTCCATGGAATTTTACTTATATAAAAAGGCAAATATACAATAAAATCGTAAAAAACCTGATGCAGATCATGTTTCAGCCTGTGCAATAACAACCTTTTCATGTAGTTGTGACAGGCCCGCATGGTTTGCAGGGGTATATAAAACCACCATCTTTACATCAGGAAAACAAAACATAAAATACATTGATTATGAGAATTTTGAATAGAACCGGCATCATGTTCCTGTTACTGTTGATCCCAATGATAACTTTCATAAGCTGCTCAAAAAAGGATTCGGCGGATCCGGCCTCGAACAGTGTTGCATCCTGCGAAGGATGCCATACCAACTACGCTCACCTGCAAAAGGTTTACAGCCCGGATACGGCGGCCCCTCCTGGCGGTTGTGGCGGCGAAGCCCCACATTATGAACCATATGACAGGGTATATATGGGTGGCGATGGTTTTAAAGCATACAAGGCTTCAAGCCATTATAAAACAGGGTGTGTTGGATGCCATAAGGGAACCGACAATACTGATGATAAAACACTTGCACACTCAGGTGATTTCATCAGGCATCCTTCACTCTTTTCAGAGGAAACTTGCGGAACATGTCACAAGGCCATTGTAGATAATTTCAAGACAAGCATACACCACGGAATGGGTCAGAAAAGGAAAGTGACCCTTCGCAGCGGGTTGTCTGGCCCCGATGATTTTGACAAACTACCGGCCCACCAAATTGAAGGTTATAATAAAAACTGTGCAACCTGCCATGCCTCCTGCGGTGAATGTCATATTGTCCGACCTCCCATTGGTGGTGGCGGCCTTTCAAACGGACATTCCTTTAACAAAACTCCCGACATGGTTACAGTTTGTGTTACATGTCACGTTTCCCGGGGTGGACATGCTTACCTGGGAGTGGCTTCAGGCACATCTCCGGATGTCCATTTGACCAAAGCCGGATATAAGTGTATCGATTGTCACAATGCTGATGAACTTCACGGAGATGGCACAAAAGTCGAGCAGCGTTATGCCTACACGAAATTGCCGACCTGCGAAAAATGTCATACCAGCATCGCGACGAAGAACACCTACCATGCAATGCATTATAAAAGCTTCAATTGCCAAACCTGTCACTCTCAGGATTACAACAATTGTGGAAGTTGCCACATCCACGGTGACGGGGCCAGAGTCCCATCATATCTGGGATTTAAAATTGCCGTGAACCCTCTTCCCCTGATCAAGAAGGATTTCGATTTTACCCTGGTCCGTCGCACCCTTGCAGCTCCGGATAACTGGGATAAATACGGAGTGCCAGCGTATGCCAATTTCAATGTACTACCAACCTACAACTATACATCTCCGCATAATATTTTAAGATGGACATCACGTACAAAAATAACCAGTGGACAGTCGTGCTACTCAAATTGTCATATCCGGAATGAGGGCGGTACCCTGGTCAACAAAAACCTTTATCTCTTTGCCGACGACTTGCTCGCATGGGAAGCGGTTGCTTCAGCCAGCATTGTTGTTGATGGCAAATTGCCTCCATCCTGGTTTGCAAAATAAATATCAAACTCCATATTAACTCACACTTTAACATAAAACCTAAAACAAACAACATGAAAAAATCAAGATTACTGATGCTCAGCATCCTTTTTGCAATCTTCTTTGTCACCTCCTGTAAAAAAGATGATGAAGTGGTAACCCCGCAAATCAACGAATCCGAAACCCTTGCCACCTATATGGAATCGGCCAGTTCCCCTTCGGGAAAGGATTATGTGAATACCGATATGCCTTCAATGATTGCGGCAACGGAGGTGAAAACCCTGAATGAAACAAACCAGGTGTATATCATCGATGTCCGTTCAGCTGCTGATTATGCACTGGGGCACATCCACAATGCTCACAATGTGGCTTTCGCCGATCTGCTCAGCCATATCAAAGGGGTTGACATGACACCCTATACAAAAATTGCCATTGTTTGCTACACCGGACAAACCGCCAGTTACGGAGCCTCTTTACTGCGCCTGATGGGTTACAGCAAAGTATTTGCAATGAAATGGGGCATGTGTTCATGGAATGCCGACTTTGCAGCCAAATGGAACACCGCAATTTCCAATGGAAACGCCTATGCGTCACAATTTACAACGACTGCTTCTGCCAAAGGTGCAACCGGATCGATGCCTGTTTTATCAACAGGAAAAACAACCGGCCAGGAGATACTGGAAGCACGTGTGGCAACCTTGCTTACCGAAGGCTTTACGCCTGGATCAGTGACAAACGCAACCGTTTTCGGCAGCCTTGCTTCCTATTACATTATTAATTACTGGCCTGCTGCCCAGTACGCTGATCCCGGTCACATTCCAGGTGCAATGCAGTATGAGCCAAAGCTGTCAATGAAAGTGGCTGCCGATCTGAAGACCTTGCCAACCAATAAACCTATTGCGGTATATTGTTACACCGGTCAAACCAGTGCCTATCTGAGCGCCTATTTAAGGTTGTTGGGCTATGATGCCAAATCAATTTTATATGGCGGAAATGCAATGATTTACGACTTGATGGTTGCAAAAAGCATGACCGTATTCAGTGCGACCCAGATCATGGGATATGATTATGATCATTGATCCTTTAATGGAACTAAGTGCAAGGCTGTCCTATCCGGATGGCCTTTTTTATTATTTTTTTATCACAGATATCTTAAATTCCATCTATGCAATCAAAATGATGTCTAACTTTGAAAGACATTCCTAAACTATCCCAATAATTTCAAATTAAACACCGCCTCCCATGAAAAAACTTATCGTGTTAATTCTTGCAGTGTTTGCAATGGTTTCCTGCAAGCAGAATGAAGACAAAAAAGTTGCCATAGACAACATGGGCATGAAAACCGATTCGGCCATGTCGTGCTGTAACAAAGACGGGATATTCCTGCATATCTCCTCAGGGTATGATAATCCTCACAAAGTACTCATGGCGCTGAAGATGGCGGTAATGATGTCGATGGATAAAGATGTGCTGGTTTACATCGATATCGAGGGTGTGAAGATGTTGGTTAAAGAATCAAAGGATATGAAGTTCAAGGATTTTCCAACCCTTTTTGAATTACTTGATCAGCTCGCCGCCAAAAAAGTGACGGTGATGGCCTGTCCTACCTGTTTGAAAATCGCCGGGTTTAAACCGGAAGATCTTCGACCGGGGATTATTATCGCACAAAAGGATAAGTTTTTCAACTTCACAAAGGGAAGGATTGTGACACTGGACTATTAATTTCCGGGCTGAAACTTTATTGAAAAAACATCCCATCCATTTTCTTTTGCCATTTGCATGGCAGGTTGGTTTTGCATAATGGCGCCGCCCCAGTAATTAAAGTCGAATATATGCGGGTTTTCAAACCATTTTTCAATGTTCATTGAAAGGTTTAAAGTCAATGTATCCTGGTCGTTCATGGTGAAACCTGAACCTGGTAAATGAACTGTGAAATAGTTCTGAACGAAAGCATAGATCGAATCAACATTGGTCGTGTTTCCATGATAGAGTTGTCCGATCCCAAGGTGGAAATTAAATGGTTGATTGACTCCTGTGGTATCTTTCCATTTTCCATTGATCATCATGTAATGATATCCTCCGCCGAGGACTTCCGGCCAGAACATATCCACCTCCGGCGGGTTCACATACATATAGGATTTGTTTTTTTGTTCAGATATACCGAAGGTCAATGATATTGAATCATAGGTTCCGGTCGGGATATTATCAAAGAACCGGATTGTTTTTGTTTCCGGGATATTTTCATCCACGTAAAAAATATCCTTCCAATCTCCGATAACTATTTTTGATCCGTCATTCTTGTAAAAGGTAATATCAGAAATAAAATATTTTACTTCGGTGATCAGGTATACATTGCCGGCTGCATTGGTGTAAATCAAATCATTTTCGGTTAGCGTTTGACCGTTCACCTGATGGTTGATTGAAAAAATAATTTTCCCGGATGGTGAAGGAGGTGTTGTTTTATCATCTTTCTTGCAGCCGGTTAAATAATTCGCCAGTAATATCAGGAATAATGTCTTGAGAAAAAACCGGAACTTCTCCTTCATGGCCATTAAATTTTAAATATCACCGTAAAATAGAAAACCCGGCCCGGCTCATACAACCGTTGTGTAGTCCCGACCATTCTCCGGTTGAGATGCTCATAATAGGGCGTATTAAACATATTTTCAACACCGGCAACGAATGAGGCAAACCTGCAGGGTGCATAACTGACCGATGTCGCAGCCGTTATAAACCCGGGTGTTTTTGATTCCCCATACGATTGTGAAATTCGGTTTTGCTCACTTACCATTCTCACGGAAGCATTGGGAATGAGTTTGCCCCTGAAGAATTTATAGGAGAACCTCACAGTGCCTTCCAACGGAGGGATTTCCGGCAACGGATCATTTTTAACTGACTCTTCGCCTGTAACCTGTCCGCCTGAAACAATGTATTTAACAGCTTCAGGTTGGGTTCCGTAGGTTGCAGCCACCTGGGCCAGCAATCCCCATTTTTTCACTGTTGGAGATTGATACGATACTTCAAACCCGGTGAGATACACCTTGTCGGTATTGGAAAATTGCTTAACACCCGGCGCCCCTTGGGTGGAGGGTTTGATAACTGATGGTGGCACTATCTTGCCAATGATGTAATCGGTAACGAGGGAAACGAACCCTCCAACCGACAAACTGCCAAAGTCTGGTTCAAGAAATTCAAAAGAGGCATCAGCCTGGTAATTGTTTTCGGGTTTAAGCTGGGGATTCCCCAGGTAATCATAAGAATCATACTGCACCGGCATGAGTTTGATAAAGCGTTCCAGCACTGATGGACTGCGGGTGCCCTTGCCAAGAGAGGCGCTTAGATAAAGCCATGAAACAAGTTGTTTTTTCAGGCCCAGGCTGAAGCTCACATTTAAATAATTTGAATTCAGATCGTCAAAGTAAGCGATTCCGTTTTTAACCAGCCGGAAAGTATCACTTGAAGTTGCCTGGTTATAATCAAGCCTCAGAGCTGCTGTGAAATCAAGTTTCCTGAAAGGCACCTTGTATTCAGCAAAGGCCCCGGCATTATTGACATTTGCATTCAACCAGACATTGGCATGTTTGACAGAAATAAAGGTATCACCCTCCATCACCATCTTCATGGTCATCTGCTTGTCGCCGTCCTTGTAAACATGCTCAAAATCGAGCCCAACCAGGAATTTATGGGCACCTTTCTGCAGATTACCCGTCAGTTTTCCCCCTCCATTCCATGCATCCACGATGGTAACCGACTGCATGGTTTTAGCGGTAGGCCTTTTCAGATTGTCCATCACATGATGAACCGGTGAAAAATAGCCCTGGAATTCCACTGATTGCCAAATTTTTCCAAGATTTCTTCCGGTATAGTTGAACGATCCGACATGGGTTTGGTCAAGCCGCTCGTCCATGGGCAGAGCAGGGAAAAGAATGTTTTTTCCCTGGTCATAAGCATAACTGAGTATGATCTGATGGTTTTTGCTTATGGCAAAACCTGCGCCGGCTGTACCATATAGCTTTTGAAAGGAGGTGTTATACAGGATATCATTTCCTGCCGTATAGCTTCCATATCCCTTGAAACCTCCGCTGGCGTTAAAAAAGAATTTGTCGTTCCCCCCTTCAAGCGCTATGTGTTCCCGCTGACCGTTCCAGTTTGTTTCAAACCCATACAATACCTCGCCATGGATTTCAGGTTTGGCGTACGGATGCGGCAAGGTTGTTTCCAGGTTGATCAAGGCACCCAATACAGGACCATATTTCAAAACATACGGACCTTTGATGATCTCTATTTTTTTAATATTCTCACTCTCTACGTGTGCTGCCACCGGGTCCATGCGGTTCGGGCAGCCTCCCTCGATTTTGACACCGCTGTTTAACAGCACAGTAACCTGGCTGTATTTGAAACCCCTTACAACAGGATCAATGCCGACACCCCCCTTGCGGATTCCCGAAACGTTGGTTTCCTGGCGCAGGAAATCGCCGATATCCCTGACCGCCTCAAATTTAAAGGTTTTGGCTGGTATGACTGTAATGGGGTAGAAATTTACGGATTTACCATAAACTTCCACTTCGCTGAGTTGCAGAGTGTCCTGGGCAGATGTCTCCTGAGCATTCATGAAAATGGGAATTTCAATAAGAGAACCCAGAAATCCTATATAGAAGAATCTTTTAAAATGATTCAGAGATTTTTTCTTCATGAGAAATAAATTTTAAAACAGATGTAACCAGTTCCATGGCAAAAAAACATGAATGAACATATGTTCGCTAAGTTACAAAAAAAGCAATTCCAATGATGTTTGAAAACTGCCTATTTTTTTTCCGGCCAACTAATCTCGATGGTACGATAAACCATCGACTCGTTTCCGGCCTGATCGAGACAATAGACCATATAATGGTAGTGGGCTGTGTCGGCTCTGTTAAAATGGGAAATATCAATATCAAAATCCACAATCCGGCTTTTCCCATCAAGGGATTGAATGATAGTGGTATCCCATGTGGCGAAGGTTGACTTATGGCCATGCCCTGCTGCATTATGAATATTGATCTTATACTCTTTAAGTTGCACGTTATCGCTGAATACAGCATTCAGGCAAATGATGCTGGTATCGGTTCCGGCGAGGATCACTTCGCCTTCAACCGGCGAGTTCAAAGTAATTGTAGGTTTTGCATTGTCCTGGTCATCCTTTTTACATCCTGAAAAAGCGATGATCGCTGCAAAAATTATTGCTGAGAAATGAAGGGTTGTTTTCATAATTTGGTATTTAATGATTGATTTGAATGATTAGTTTGATTTTTGAGGTAATAAAAATTGTAACGGAATATTTACAACCAGGATGAAGTTGATACCCGGATCATAAAGATCGAGCATCCTGTATAGGCTCATGTGGTTGAGATACTTCTTATTGGTTAGGTTTTGAACCTGAAACATGACTTCAAGGGGTTGTTTTCCAACAAGGAATGTGGAACCGGCTGAAAAGTTGAGCAGGTTATATCCCGGGGTTTTAAGCTCATTCCTGGCTACCCGATTTTGTGAGGCAGAAGTTTGAATCTCAATTTCTGCATAAATATTCATGAAATTTTTCCCGGCTATTGGCAATTCATAACGTATAGAATTCAGCATGGACGCCGCCGGTATAAAGGGAAGCGGATACCCATCATCGAGATTACCGGCATAGACGTACTGGCTTTGGTTGTGATAAACAAGGTTTTTGAACAGCACGACTGAAAATGTGATCTCGCCTCCTGTAAACATAGCCTCACTCTGCCTGTATCGGTAAACTTGTCCTGCATCGGGCAGAAAGGAGAATTCACCTGTTGGAGAAAGGTAGATGAAGTTCGGAAACCAGGTAACAAATGGACTCAACCCCGCTGAAATCATTTTTGATTCGTACAAAAGCCCAATGTCAAGTTGGAACGAACGCTCGGAAGTAAGTGTTGAATCACCCATTTCATGGCGAAAGGTTCCGTGATGAACCCCGTTGGAAGAGAGTTCAGGGGCTGTTGGGATCTTGTAGCCTGTTCCCAGGTTCATCTTGAGACTAAGCGTCGGGTTTATCTGCCATGAACTGCCTAACCCACCGGAAAAATTGAAAAAGTTTTTCCGGATTAAGGGACTTCGCTCTACATAACCCGTGATAGTCTGCGGATCCTTATACACCGGTTCAAGGAACTGCTGTGTGTGAACATGGCCAACATCGACCCGGGCGCTGCAATTGAAATGCCATCCCGGAGAAAACAACCATTGTCGGAAGTAATATGCCCCGGCTGACCATGCATCATAATCGGGAAGGAGAAAGTAATATCCCCCGCGATTATTCTGCTGGTATTGCCCTGAAATGCCGACCACCTGGCTGCGGTCTTCTGATTTGTCGAAGTAGTACCTGACATTTCCAGAAAGGGTATTTAACTTAAGGTCAATTTCCAGATTCCCCTCAGGTTGTGGACCAAGACCGTGAGTGTGCGGGAAGGAGAACTCCTGCCGGTGGTTCAATTGGTATCCCACGTCGGCCTCCAGCCAGCGATTCTTCATTCGGATCCTGGTGTTGGCGATCGCTTTAAAGTGGTTTACCTTCTGATAAGGAAAATCGATATTTCTGTTTTTCCTGTCATCCTGCAGATTATAGATGTCGGGCATCCCGTGGGACCCGCTGAAAAAACCCACTTTCTGGAAGTAATCACTCAGTGTTACAGACCAGGTTCCCCAATGATCCACCATCCCAGTGCTCAATTTGATACCATAGTCTTTCCCGGCAGTGTTTTTTAGTCGTTTCCCGTTTACCGGCAATTGCCAGCCGTTATAATAAAAACTATCAGCAGGAACTTTCACATCGCCATAATCATCCATGGTCAGCCGTACCTTGAAAAAACCCTTATTCTCCCTGATGGCTGAATAGGCAGAAATACCAATCAGATCATTGTTCGATTTTCCGGTTACAACCACAGAACCATCTATTGAATGTGGCACCGGGTAGGGTTGATCCGACAGGATGATCACCCCGCCGATGGCATCTGATCCGTACCTGAACGATAAAGGGCCTTTGATCACATCCACTTTCCCAACACCATACTGATCAATCTCAAGTCCATGGTCAATTCCCCATTGCTGCCCCTCTTGTTTGACCCCATTCTCTACCACCGCTACCCGGTTAAAACTCAGTCCCCGGATAACAGGTTTTGCCACCCCTGAAGTGATATTGATGGAAGCCAATCCGGGCAACTTCCCGATGGATTGCACCAGGCTTCCTGAAATAGTCTGAAAAATGGACGTTTGACTGATCGTTGTGATCTGAACGGATTGCATCTGCCTGATCGCCTTTGAACGGTTCTCCACAATGTTAACCTCGTCCATCTGCATGATATCCCGTTGTAACTTGATCTCCAATAAGGTATCCATTGCCAAAAACACGGCCAGTGATGGTTGCTGAAATCCTACAAATGTGACCTTCACGGTATATTTCCCGGGATTCAGTCCTGTAAAAAGAAACCGTCCGCTGGTATCAGTAAGGGTTCTCCGAAATGCGCCATTCAAGTAAATAGTTGCATTGAATAAAGGAGAGCCATTGTCATCTTTTATAAACCCGCTGATACGCAAGTTTCCGGTTTGAGCTTTCAACGCAGGAGATAGAACCCAAAAAATAAGCATGAGGAAAATCAACGTAACGCGTTGCCTCACCTTAATTAATGGTTAAATAATTATTACTCTCTGTAAATGAAAAGGAACCGTTCGATAAACCCGTCGGATTTATCAGGCTATGGAATTAATCGGCGGACCGCGAAGATGAATAGATTCATTATTCTCAGGCTTAAAGCAGGTGAAAAGCGCTTCAGAAAGGATTGAAAATAATATTGTGTGAAAAGAAACAGGCAAAGGCTTTTCAATCAGAAAAACCGCTTCGCTCAATTGGAGAATCTTACAGTGATGATGTCGAGGTTCTAAAGTCAACAAAGCCCCTGGATGGCAATGGGTATCCTCATGGCCATATAATTCATGAACGTAATACCTTGGGGAGAGGTAAACAGATAAAACCAGCAACAGTGCGATGGATATATATTTGTTGGCTGGTCTCAAACCATGATAGATTTAATCTGCAAATATAGGTTTTTTCCTATTGCAATGGGAAATCCTTAAAAAGCGATCCCGATAGAACATACTCAGTTTTACACCTTTTCCAATGCCTGCCTCAGGTCGCTGATGATATCCTCCGCGTTTTCAATCCCCACAGAGAACCTTACCAGGTCGTCGGTGATCCCTGCCTGCTTTTTGTTTTCTTTTGAAACGCCGGCATGGGTCATTGAAGCAGGATGTTGGATTAGCGTTTCAACACCACCCAATGATACGGCCAGAACAGCAAGGTGAACATTGTCCATCAGCTTTTTACCCGCTTCAAAACCACCGGATAGCCCGAAACTGATCATTGAGCCGGCACCGGTCATTTGCCGCTTTGCAAGTTCGTACTGCGGGTGGGATTTCAACCCGGGATATTTAATCCAAGATACTTTCGGATGATTTTCAAGATAATCGGCCACTTTTACCGCGTTCTCCTGGTTCCGGTCAACGCGCAATGACAGGGTTTTTACACCCCGTAACACCAGGTAGGCCTGATGGGGATCCATGTTGCAGCCCATATAGACCATGCAGTGCCTGATCTTCTTGTATAAAACAGCTTCTTTGGTAATGATGATCCCACCAACAATGTCAGCATGGCCATTGATGAACTTGGTGACGGAATGAAGCACGACGTCTGCTCCAAGATCCAACGGTTTTTGCAGGTATGGGGTGCAGAAGGTGTTATCCACAACCAATGCCAGGTTATGCTTCTTTGCGATTTGGGCACAAGCAGCAATGTCAGTGATCTCCATCGTGGGATTTGCCGGTGTTTCAATATAAAGCACCTTGGTGTTCTTACGGATTGCTTTTTTGATCTCTTCAATATCAGCAGTGTTGACGAAGGAGGCTTCAACATGAAAACGGCCAAAATCCTGTTCCAGAACACCTCTTGCAGGTCCATAAACCGCATCAGTACTTATAATGTGATCTCCTCCGTTTAACAGTGCCATGTAAACGGTTGTAATGGCGCCCATTCCTGATCCGGTAGCTATGCCGCCATATCCGTTTTCAAGGGCAGCAATATTTTGTTCCAGGGCATGAATCGTCGGATTTCCGATCCTCGTATAAATATAGCCATCACTGGCCCCGGAAAAACAATCAGCCCCATGCTGAGCGCTTTTAAACCGAAAGGTTGAAGTTTGATAAATGGGAACAGTTGCACTACCGAATTGATCCTCGATTTCCCCGGCATGAATGAGTTTGGTGTCGAAACCAGCATTTTTTAAATCCATAGTGTTGTTTTTTTGCAAAGTTAATGAACATATGTTCGCATTTTTCTATATTTGTAAAAATATTTCAATGGAACACTGCATCGAAGATTCCCACTCAACAACACAGCAATACCGGGTGGTTTTCCCAAAACACCTGAACTCGAACGGGACATTTTTTGGCGGAGAGGCCATGCAATGGCTCGACGAGGTGGCTTTTATCACAGCAACACGGTATTCACGCCAGCGGATGATGACCGTTAAAATTGAAGCCATCCGTTTTATTAAACCAATCCTGCCCAATACCATTGTTGAAATTACCGGGGAAATTGTCAAGGCAGGAAATGTAAAATTGTATATTAAAATTGAGGTGTACTCCGAGGACATGTATTCACAACACCGCGAAAAAGCCATGGAGGCCGATTTTGTGTTTGCTTCATGCAATAATGATTTATCGCCGGTTCCGCTGAAAAAACCGATTAAATAATAACTTTATCTCCTGATTAATATAACAAATGAAAAACCTCATCATTTTTCTGATTGCACTGGCCTTTACCATCCAGAGCCATGCCCAAACCGCTCCCTTTCAGGTCGCCATCGAACCTGTCAACATAAGTGGACTGGAAGGGCTCCAGGCATTTGCTTATGGCCGGCATAACGGGAAATGGCTTCTCATGGGCGGCCGTTTAGACGGATTGCACCGCCGGCAACCCTGGGCCACCTTTGATTCAGCTGGACAAAATGATCATTTGACCGTGGTTGACCCGGTTACACAACAAAACTGGTCTGCCCCACTATCGTCATTACCTGTAAATATGCAGGAGCAGCTAAGCTCAACCAACATGGAATTTCATCAGGACGGGGAATACCTGTATGTTGTCGGCGGCTATGGTTACAGCATCACGGCCGACGACCATATTACCCATCCCTCATTGATCGCGGTAAAAATACCCGATGTAATCAATGCCATTATCAGCGGAACACCATTTACTGCGTATTTCAGGTATATAGCCGATGAACAGTTCGCAGTAACCGGCGGCTACCTGAATAAAATTTACAATACGTATTACCTCACCGGCGGTCAGCGTTTCGACGGCAGGTATAACCCCATGAACAACCCCACCTTTACCCAGGAATACACCAATTCAATCCGGAAATTTCAAATTGCAGACGACGGGACCAATTTAACGATAACTCATCTGGCCGCCATCACGGATACGCTCAACCTGCATCGTCGTGATTACAATGTGGCTCCGCAGATTATGCCCGACGGGCAGGAGGGACTGACTGCATTTTCAGGGGTATTTCGGGTTGATGCCGATTTACCGTTCCTGAATTGTGTGAATATCGACAGTACAGGGCATTTCGTTAACAATGCGTTTTCACAATACTACAACCATTACCATTGTGCAAATATCCCGTTATACAGCGCCTCGGCGAATGAAATGCACAATTTGTTTTTTGGCGGGATTGCCCAATATTACGACAGTACTGGCATCCTGGTTCAGGACACGAATGTGCCATTTGTCAAAACCATTGCCAGGGTAACCAGAAACGGGATTGGAATCATGGCTGAATATAAATTACCCGTTGAAATGCCCGGGTTGTTGGGTGCGGGATCGGAATTTATCCGTGCTGAAAATCTGCCGGAATACAACAATGAGGTTTTGATATTGGATGATATTACCGCCGATTCAACACTAATCGGCTATATTTTTGGAGGCATAAACAGTTCAGCCGCTAACATTTTCTGGATCAATAACGGCACACAAAGCAATGCAAGCAGTACGGTGTTCAAAGTTTATCTCCTGAATAACCCGCAAACCGGCGTTGATGCGCTGAATGTGCAAAGTACAGGGACGTTGCATATGCAGGTTTATCCCAATCCCAATGATGGAAACGTTGCGCTCTGGTTCGACCTGAAGGCTCCGGCAGAAACAAGGCTTACCATCTATGACGGGAACGGAAAAATATTTGAAAATTCCGTTTTGCCTGATTTGCATCCGGGCAGGAATTCAGTCATCCGAAATCTGAAAAACTTCTCTGATGGCCGTGTTTTCTTCATCTCCCTTGAAACCTCCAGCGAAAAAGCGACTCAAAAAATAATAATCGAGCAATAGTTTGCCTGCCGCATCAGAGTATTGTCGCTGAAATCAGCCTGACCGCAATTTTTTCAAAGGTTTCTATCACCACCTTATTCCCCTGGTTGAAGATACTTTTTCCATGGTCGGCTGCTTCACCAACCTCCATGACAAGCGGAATTTGTCCAATTAGCTGTGAATTATATTCGGCAGCCATCTTTTCTCC
>Ga0247842_10002818_pt1 | contig 24757 bp, 35 predicted proteins | sample LaCruzMarch2015__3_FD_192411 | JGI IMG/M metagenome (GOLD analysis project Ga0247842, IMG submission 192411) | Freshwater microbial communities from meromictic Lake La Cruz, Castile-La Mancha, Spain - LaCruzMarch2015_19m | ecosystem: Environmental > Aquatic > Freshwater > Lake | place: Spain...
CTTCGTTTCAGATAAAAGATTAGTTGAAAAATCTTTTGGAGATGATGCGAAAAAATATTTAAGGCATCAGGCCGGCGCCTCCATGGAAAATTTTCTGCTCAAGCTAACTGAGTTAAAATTATCAACCTGCTGGGTTGGTTTATTTGAAGAAGAGCACATAAAAAGACTTCTAAAAATTCCCGATGCATTTCAAGTCGAAGCAATTTTTCCGATTGGTTACGACGGAGAAAATAAACCGCAAAAGAAAAAATCAACTCTAGAAGCAATGATTCATTTCAACACATTCGGCAATAAAAAGATGAAAGAAATAAAACAGGTCGAGCCGCTTGATTAATTATTCTTCAGAATCTTCGTCTTCATCAAAATCTTCATCTAGATGTTTTTCTTTTTTCTTAACTCTATTTTGAAAATTTTTCTGCTTTTCTTTTCTATAATTTTCTTTTGGCTCGATTATTCCTAAAGATTCTTCTTTCATTCTTCGACGGCATTCTTCAAGGAATTTGTAAACGTTTGCGTGTTTTGTTCCGCGAATTAAAGATTCTATTGCGTGTTCTAAATTTCCGAAATGTTCCACCGGAGCGATTAGCGCGACGGTGTTGTCATGTAAGATTATATATGACTCGGTTAAAGCCATTAAGGTTTGAAGAACGCGGCCCTCACGACCGATTACTAGCCCACGTACTTGCTCAATATTTTCTCTTTGAGTTATGGATTTTATTTTAATTTCTTCGTACATAAAATCGTCGCGCAAAAGCAGCAATGCTTCTTCGGGTTTGAAGCCCATGCTTAATGCCATGAGAACTTTTTCCGCGAAATATTCGTCGTCCGCTTCTCCGTCAATAGTCACTAAACGACCCTGGAGAATTATTTTTACTTTTAGCTTTTTCTCTAATTCTTTTTGATTTTGTCTTATCTGTGCCGTTTTTTCTAGATTAAATTTTTTCATTTTTATTCTCAATTAGAATTCGTTTTCTTGAATATTGAGATGGCCGTTGTTTTTTAGCCAGTCTACTTGTGGAGGAGTATATTTGAAAAGAACATCTCCTTTCGTTTCGTCAAGTTCCCAAGGCTCGACAATTACGACGTCGTTTTCACGCAGCCATAAACTTCTTTTTAATGCGCCGGGAACACGGCAATTTCTTATTTTTCCGTCGGAACATTTAATTAACATTCTCGCGCCGCCGACTCTTTGTTCGATTATTCCGAGCACTTCTTTATTTTTTGGAAGTCTAACTCGTGTTACAACTTGCGGAACGTGTGGAGTGAAACTGCTGTTTTTCTTGTTATGATTTTTATACTGGGCCATGTTTTTCTTTATACTTTTGAGTTTATAAATTTGATTTTTATTGTTTTGAATATAAATTTTTAAAAATCAACTTTTGTCTTGGGTTTTATGAAAATTTTATCTGGTGAGGAAGAAAGGAACGCAATTAGATTTTTAATAGAGGCTAGAACGTCGGCGCTCGAATCAACATGTGAACGTTCTTGCTGCGGATCAATTATCGTTTCTGACAAAGAAATAATCGGAAGAGGATTTAATAGTCCTCCGAGAAATTTGGAAGGGCAGAGACGATGTTCCTGTTCTAAAGATTCTTATCACAGAAAAGTTACGGACAAAACTTGCTGTGTTCATGCGGAGCAGAGAGCGATGATTGACGCTTTGATAAAAAATTCTCAACGGATTTCTGGTTCAAGATTATATTTTGTTCGTCTTGATTCTAACGGAGCGCCCAAGCGTTCTGGAGAACCATACTGTACAATTTGCAGCAAGATGGCGCTCGACGTCGGAATTGGAGAATTTGTTTTGTGGCAAGAAAAAGGAATTTGTGTTTACGGAACTGAAGAGTATAATGAGCTTTCTTTTGCATATAGGGAATGAGAATTAGTAAATTTGATTTTTTATCTGGAGGACAGGTCAACACAAAATTCTTTTGACGCAAGAAGATTGAAATCATATATTGCGTTTTGAGGGTGTTCTCTTCTGTTTCTTGTATACCATCCGATCCATTTTCCTCTTTCGTCATATATGCATAATGGTGTGATGAACTTTCCATTTACTCTTCCAAGAAGATATCTTTCCGAGCTTTCTTGATTTTCTGTTTTTTGTTGTTCTGTGTTCATATTAAAACTAGGGCAATAGGAACGTTTTTAATTGTTATTATTCCGGATTTTTCTATTAAACCCATTTCTAATGTGAGAGCGACGGATTTTTTTCCTACGATGTTGAATGTTGAATCTTCGATTATTGCTTTTTCAATTTGCTTTTTTATCTCTTCTTTCGGAAGTTCTTCGCCTTTGAAAAAATTTTCTCTAACATTCAAGCACATTTTTCCTTCTTTGAATGTTTTTCCGATTAGTTCTTTGTCGCAGAGAGAGACGACGTCGCGATATGAGCTATGGACTTTTATGTACATGAGAATTAGAATTGAACGGAGTATAAAATGATTTCTATTGTTGAATTTCGGAATATATACTTTTTGGCACAATAATGTTTAAAAGTAAAATTACTTGAGGTTTATATGCCCGAAAGTATACAAAATGCTTATGAACGATTTGCTAATTGCGCGATTAATGTTTTAACTATTCCTGGTCAAAATATTTACTCTTCGGATGTTGCTGACCGAGTTCGCGAGAGAGTTGGAACAGATGCTTATTTGATTGCTGAGGGGGATGGTCACAAAAGAGATTCGCTTTTTTATAGAAATGTTGCGGTTCAAAATTTGGTTCATAGTTTGTTCAAGACACTTTCTCAGCATAGAGCTCTTGGTATTAGCCGAGGGATGTTTGAGTTTTTTGAAAATTTTAGGCCTTGTCAAAACTTAACGGAGAATCTAACGCCCTGGGAAGGAGATGTTGGACTCGCTTTAGCAATTATTGATCAGAGTGAAAGAGTTTTTACACAGAAATAATTTCTATCCCGATTAATCTTTCACTGCTTTGCGCCCACAATTTTGCGCGCCATTGATTTACGTCCTGCTCAAAATACTCGCGCAAAATTGCCTGGGGCGCTCCGCTAAAATCTACTGAGAATTAATGAAACTGACGAGTTAGGTTCGGATGAGGAAAATTTACCTTTGGTTGATGAAAATTGCAAATAAAAAAATTCTTCAAATGGGAAAAATATAGAACTCGACTAAACAAAATTAAATAAAATTAAAATAAAACTTAAATGGGATTTTATCCCTTCTTTGCGCCTGCTTTGATTGCTTTGTCTGCATTTTCCTTAGACATCATAGCACACATTGTAGTGCCGCACTTCGGACATTTTCCTTTAGCCATGTATCCGCCCCTCGCGGTTTGGTTGATTACAGGGTCTTTCATTTCAACGTCCTTTTTTTTACACTTAACACAATAAGCTGTTACCATTTTACCTCCAAATTTATTTGAGAAACTTATTAAGTTTCAGTTATTCAATATTTAATACGTTTTTAAAGATATGTAATCAATTCAAAATGATAAACTTGTTAGAAATTTGATTAAGAGAATAGAAATTTTGAAAAAATTAAAATCGGTATAACTTTTATTACCTGCTCGGCTTCGCCTCGCAGAAGTTATTTGCTCGATTTCCTCGGGGCTCGGAAATCTCGCGAAGAAGATAAAGGATGAATGAGACGGACGAGGTTGGGTTCGGAGGAGGGAAATTTTATTTCTTAAATCTGCAACAAAATAAGAATTTGCAAACCAGAATTTAGATTTTCGTTATTAACTCTCGGTCGAGCAACTTTACAATTTAAAAAATAGCTATAAAAAGTTGCGAGAAAACGGAGCGCCCTGCTCTTGAGCGGGCGCGGAGCAGTAATATCACACAAAAAATTTACAGTTTCGCTCTTACGCTGTGTTTCGCGCCGCATGCAAAACATTTTATGAATGTGAACTCGCCTTCTTTGATTAATTCTGTGTCGGGTTTTCCGCACTCTCGGCAAATTACGAATTCTTTCGCGTAGGCCTCGATTTTTTCGTTTATTTTTGAGCTGGGAATTTTATTTTGCAAAATAAATCTGTCGGCTTTTATTGCGCCGTATGAGGCCAAATCTTTTTGAAGAAATCTTGCGAGATGTTCTGGAGAGCGACGCAATTGAGAAGCAATCTGGTTTAAGTTTGTTATAATTGTTTTAGTTCCTTCGATCTGGCCTTGGACTTTTGGGATCTCGAATCTTTCGCCTGTTTCGACTAGTTTTACTTTCTTGTATGCTTTTTCCAAAAGATTTTCGTAGTTTTCCATAAAAATAAACCAAGAGTAGAGTTTATAAACTTTTAACTGTTTAATGGGTGATGGGAATGAAGAATGTTGTTTTAGGAATTGGAATTTTTATTGTGTTTATGTTTTTGTTGCATAATGGAATTCGCGCGTTTTACGATGCGCCGCAGTATGAAAAATTTTGCAATAATAGTTACACCCCTTATATCGATAAACCATATATCATAACAACAAATTGCAGTTATGGTCGTGAGCTTCAGGAACAGGAGAGGGCATGTTATAATCAGCGAGGCCAACCGGTTTATGACTATTATGAAAACGGATGCATGAAAGGAGTTAGTTTTTGTGATTTTTGTCAGAGGGATTTTGATGATGCGATGAAAGAATATAATCGAAATGTTTTTGTTATCGCGTTAATTATCGGCATAATTGTTTTGCTCGTCGGATTTTTTATTCTTTCAATTGAACCTGTCGGAAGTTCACTGATGGCGTCGGGAATTGGCGCGATAGTTTATGGAACAATTATCAATTGGGAAAATCTCGGAAATATCGGAAGATTTTTGCTTTTGCTTTTGGCCTTAATTATTTTGATATGGATTGCTGTTAGGATAAATAAGAGGATTGATGACAAGAACAAAAAGAAATTTTTCGGATTTCTGAAAAGTTAAAATAAGATTTGAATATAAATTTTTATATTGAGGGAAGAGAAATGGCCGATGAACTTGTTAGAAGAGCGTCGGCGGAATTAGGATAATTTCATCCCAGGTATCTGACTTTTCCTGGGCGTGGTTCGAAAATTATTCCGTCTTCGAGAAGTTTTTGAATTTCTGCATTGATTATTTCTGCTGACGCGTCAAGAGACATAATTAATTTTTCTAAATCGATTCCGCCTTCTTCATCAGAAGATTTTATTCGGTCAATTATTTTATCGCGGATTGCGGAAGGTTTTTTTAGTGAGTCTTGCATCGGCTCGGCTAGCGTTTGTTTTTCTGTTTCTAATTTTCTTATTAATAGATATTTTATGTCTGCTGGCTGAATTGTTTCCAGTAGAACATATAATTCATTGTTGAAGAAACGCATCGTGCCGATTATCATTATTGTTGCGCCTTGCATCGCGTTTTGAATTTTTGAAATGTCTTCGCCAAAAACACGCAAACGAATTTGGCCGGACGCGTCGTCGATTGTTAAAGTTCCGAATTTTCTTTCTCCGTCAGAAATATATTTTTCAATTATGTTGCCAACTATATTAACACGAATAATTTGTTTGTTTCCCAATTCCAAAAACTTAAATTTGTCGCCTTCGAAAATTGGTTTTCCCTGAAGCAAGTCACCGATTTTTATTTTGTGTGCGACGGCTCTTTTGAATTGTTTGTCTGGTTGTAATACCTCTTCCATATTCTGAGAAAAATTGTGGGGTTTTTAAGGTTTTATGGTGTTGAGAAGACGGATTATTTTTGTTCTTGGTTGGATTGATTGGAACATTTTTTTATTTTAGAAGAAGAAAAGATAATTTTTAATCGTCTCCTGTTCCACTCGCAATTTTGTTCGTTATTGTCTTACGTCCCACCCAGCCCGCCCAAAAATCTCTCGCAAAATTGTTTTGCTCAATTTCCTCGGAGCTCGGAAATCTCGCTAAAAAATACGGAGAATGAATTTTACCAACGATATTAGGTTCTGATTTTCAAAATTTTTAGTTTTATAACCTATGAACAAAGAAAAATAAAAAATCTGCAAACCAGAATTTATTTTTACATCAACTGAACGTAGCCTTTTCGTGGGTGAAATAAATCTCCGGAGGTGGTGAGCTTTTGTAAAATTTCATCAAGCTCGGCTTTGGAAATATTTCCTTCGACTTCTTTTTCTACTTCTTCTAACGGGAGAAGCTTCCCAAGTTTTGATTCCATTTTTTGCAAAGTGTCTTTGACCAAAAGAATTTTTCCTCTTTGTGATGAAGAAAATCCAGTGGTAATTCTGTCGATGTCGAAACTGTTTGATTCGTAATCATAGCCGACTTGCATTAAACAAAATTTCATCATTTCAATTGCAGTCAGGGCATCGTGTTTTTCAACCTTTTCACTTAATCTTATTCGCGCTGAGGCTTCGGCCATTCTTACTAAAGCTTCCAACTGTCTCGCTGAAATTGGAATTGGTCTGGTTAGAGAGTCGGTTGAAACCGGTTTATTTCTAAGGGCAACGTAAAAATCTTCAATTTCTTTTATTGCGCCGTCAGTTAGTTTTGGAATAATTTTTTGTTTTGAATATGCAGTATATTTTCTTAAAAGTTCTTTATCAACTAATAATTCTTTTGAGCCTTCTTTATGTTCTTGGAGAACGTGGCTTGCAATTGCGCGATCGGTTTTTTCGTCGGGCATATCTTTTATTGTAAAAATAAAATCAAATCTGTTCAATAACGTCGGGGGCAAATCAATTTGCTGCGCGATTGGTTGATATGGATCGAAACGGCCGAACTTGGGATTTCCTGCTGCGAGAACTGATGCTTCTGCTCTTAAAGTTGCTTGGACGTTTGCTTTTGAGATTGTTACGGTTTGCTGTTCCATCGCTTCATGCATCGAGCTTCTATCCTCCGGATTCATTTTTTCAATTTCATCTATACAAACCATTCCTTTATGCGCCAGAACCATCGCTCCCGCTTCGAGAGACCAGCCTTTAAGATATTCATCGCGTACGACTGTTGCGGTTAAACCAGCGCCGGTTGCGGATTTTCCGACGACATAACGGCCTTTCGGAGCAATTCCGGAGATGAATTTTAACATTTGTGATTTTGCAACTCCCGGATCACCGATAAGAAGAACGTGAATGTCTCCTCTTTTTGTTGTGCCGTTCTCATAAACTTTTTTTACTCCGCCGAACAATTGCAAGGTTAGAGCTTTTTTAATTTCATTATGGCCATAAATGCTCGGGGCAATGTTTGAAGCTATCGTGTTGAAAACGTGAGGGTCCTGCGCGAGCTCTAGAATTTGTCTTTCATCTTCATCGCTAATTTTTAAATCGTTAAAATTTTCTTCTAACGGAATAACATTATTTGCATCAATAGATAAATCGTATCGCGTTGAAATTCCCCCGGTTTGCAATGGGACAGGAACTTCTTTTAAAATTCCAATGACTCGAACTTTGCTTCCAGGGGTTGTTTTTTCTTCCATTCTTGGTTCTACTAAATCTTCTTTTAGAAAAACATTTATTCTTCTTGGCTGTTCTCCGCCGATAAGAGAGTCTGGAGATTCCTCTACAATCAGTCTTTGTGCGTCGACCATGTCTTTGCTTATCAGTTTGAAAAATCCTTTTCTTCCGCATGAGCATCTTGAAGGTTCGCGAAATTTTTTCTCTAATTGTAACATTGAAATAATCGTCCCGCAGGACGGACATTCGAATTTTGCGCTTACTGCTTGCGGACGGACTTCTGATGCCTGACGAATAATTCCGTCGAAAAATAAAAAATTGTTTAGATGTTTTGAACGAATGTTTCTTATTCTTACTTCGAGAGAGGCGGGCAAATTTGTAAATCTGACACGTGGATTTTTTACGAGACTTCCTTCGTCCAATGAAAGCTCTAGAAGCTGACTCATTTCTTCCGGACTTGAAATTAATTTTTCTGAAAGTATTGGAGAGAACTCAGATAATTTTTCAAAATCTAGGTAAACGACATTTTTTCCTTCTTTTATTGATTCTCCAATTTCACGCTTATACGTGTTGAAAAAATTCTTTGCTTCTATTAAAAGTTCCTCTGTTTTCTCTTTTCCCATGTAATTTCAAGAAGCGATTTCTTTTTATAGGTTACCTTCGGCGAGAATTATTTTTGAGGGGTAAAAATAGTTTGAATTTAAACATACATATTTTTTTAAAGTTAAAAATACGCTGAAAATTATGGTTAAAGTTTTTTATCATGGGACTGTTTTGGAATATATTGATGAAATGTTTGAGAGATATGGGTGTTATAAACATAATAATGGCAAACCAGTGTTCTTATCTAGGCGTCGGGGTTATGCAATAGAAATTGCTCTTGTAAGGGCGGAACAATGTGGTGGAACTCCCGCATTAATGGTCATTGATGAATCTTTATTGAGAAATGTTAGAATTGAACATGAAAAAGGAGAAATATGGCCTTGTGTTGATGAAATTCCAGAAAAGTCTTTTGCAGTTGGAAAAATAATTCGAGAAGTGAAAAGTTCGTAGAAAATTATTTTTGAGGGGTAAAAATTCTGCATTTGAAAAATTAATTTGCGAATCCTTCAGATATTCTAACTGCGATTTCAATTGCTTGTGCTTGGGGAATGCATTGAGTTATTGCTTCTTGATAAGCTATATTATACTTCTGTTCTTTTGAACCATTAATAAAATTTTCAAGACTCATTATTTTATTATATACCCCATAACAATCTCGTGTGACTTTGCTTAATTTTTTTATATCCTCTATTACTTTTTGGGCTCTTTGATTGCATGTTCTATAATGAGCTCTTACCTGAGTTCCGTTTTGCTTATTATAATTTTTAACGCTAGTTTTCATTTCTAAAATAATTGGGTGAATTTATTCTTCACAGGTAACCATTTTCTTACACCAAGGGCACCTGACCTTTATTTTTCCTTTTTTATTAAGCACATTATCTTCTAGCTTTGTTAGTGTAAATTTTTTGTCGCAAAAATCACAGTCAAAATATTCTTCATCGTCTTCTTCCATAAATTCATTACAATCATGATTATTTATATGGCCTCGACAAAAATATTTCTTACAGGATTTACATTTTATAGCACAATCTTTACACATAACATTTTCACATTCTATTTTTCCAAAAAAACTCTTTGTATTTCCACAACATTTTGCTTGAATACTTCCTATACCCCCACAATCATTGCAAATTTCTTTACCTTCTTTTTCTTCTTCATACTCCCGTTTTTCTTTATAATAACCCATAAAATTAAGAAAATACTGAACCTTTTAATTCTTTCCAAAAGAATATAAACTAGCGATTATTATTTTGTTTATGGCGGAATTGGGAAAAAGCATATTTTGGGGTGCAGTCTTTGGTGCGGTCGCTGAATTAGGTATTATAATTTGTAGCGTCATGATTGGATCAGAAATGGTAAAGGGAGGAATAGTCTGGCCATTTTGGCTTCTTCTTATTGTCCTATTAGTATCTGTTCTGTTAAGATTTGTTTCTGAAGCTTTCAAAACTGGAGAAAAAATTTAATTGAATCTCTTTTAGTGATTTCGATTTTTCATATTAAAAACATTCTTTCATACATTGTTGAATATAAATTGGTTGATACTGATTATCGCAATCTTTAACGCAATTATACTCTCTTTTGTTTTTCCAACTTAATTTATCTATAAATGCCTGTTCATTTAAAGGGCTTGAAAGATCAAATTGGTTGCAATCAATATTATTTTTTAATTTAAATGCTACGTCTATGATGCATAAAGTAAATTCTTGATTTGTTTGCAAATTTGTACAAGTTTCCATATATTCTAATATTATACTCGCACATTTATTCTCGGGACTCTGGCCAGACAGTTTTACAAATTGTTTTTCTTCATTAATTTTAATTGCAATAAAAATGAGGACACATATTGCAACGAAGATAAATAAAAAACCATACCATCTCGCTTTTTTCTTTCTTACGGATTCTTCCATATAACTAAGAAATAACAAGGTATTTAATTCTTGTGCATGAATAAAATTATTTCTTCTGCTCTCTTAGAACGGCGCGGATATTTTTTTGCAGGAGAACCATGCTTTCGTCAAGCTGCTGTTTGTTTTTTGTTCCGGTGCAAACTAATTTTCCGTTGCTGAAAAGCAAAAATGTTGCGTTTGGCTCAATTAGTTTGTAAACTAAACCGGGAAATTGTTCGGGTTCATACTCAACGTTTTCCAAAGCTAATGCAAGATAATTTAAATTTAATTTCATGTCAATTGTTCCGGAGGCGACAATGTTCTGAACGGTTATTTTTGGAGTGATTGTTACTTTGACTCCGACTTTTCTTAGAATTTTTATTACTTGCTGGACGACGTCTTTTACTTGTGCAACACTTTTTGTTCCGGTGCAAACCAAGTTTCCTGACGAGAAAACTAAAACCGCAGACTTTGGTTCTTTGATTCTTAGGACTAAACCTGGAAAAGTTTCTGGATTGTATTCTGTATTTGACTGAGTTTGCGCGAGTTTTACCAGAGGAACGTCTTTTTCAAGAGAAGTAGTCGCTACAATATTTTGTATTTTAAGAGATGTTTCTCCCATATTCTATTTATAAATGGGCGGTTTATAAACCTTTTTGAGGGGATTTTAGAGGTTTTTACCACTTGTTATCTTTGATATGCTCGGCATCTCGCTTATTATCTGTATTCAAACTCGAATTTTCGCTCGTAAATAGTTGTCTCACCCAAACTCAACATCTCGCTCGTAATTGGTCTCCCGCCCAGCCCACCCCAATTCTCTCGCGAGATGTTTCGCCTGCCCCAATTCTCTCGCGAAAATTCTTGTTACTTTCATTTCTCTGTATTTGAGAATTAATACGAAATGTATTAAATTTCCTTGCGGAAATTTTTATATGTTGTTAATCTCGTGTTCCTGAATTTGTTCTGGCACGGAGTTGGTTTGGAGTGCAATATAATTATAACGCGACGTTGCGGGAAAGTTTATAAACGCTTTCTTCATTTATACAGTATGGCGAAAAAGAGGAGAAGGGAGAGGAAAGAAAATCTTTCTTGCGATGCGTCTTTAGTTTACAAAGAAATTTTTAGGAAATTTCTTCAAGTTGTCGCGTTTTTATTAATAATTTTAATTATTATTTTTGCTATAAAATTAATTTTGTGGGGAGAGGGTGTTACTGGCCATGCAATAAGAGACAGTTCAGAAAGTCTCCTTCCAAATGATCTTTCCGTCGATATTTTGGGATTTAGTAATAATCAAATGTTGTTAAAAAGTATAAATGATAATTTGCAGATACCGTTTAGCGTGGATAATTCTGTTGTGAAAAAAGTTTCGGTTTTTGTTGAATATAAAGATTTAGCGAAAAATAGTTATGCACCTTTATGCGGAATAGAAAATTTTACTATTTTTGATGCAGTTCAAGATGGAGGAAATTCAAACCAGATTTATTACAAATATTCTGATTACGGGAGTGTTATAACTTATTATTATAATTGTAGCTGGACTTCTGCCGTCGCGAAAAAAGATATATATTATAATCTGGGAATAAATGTTTTTAACGGGAGTTATGGTTCTTATGGTTACAAATATCTCACCAGAGTTTTATTATTGACAAATCGCTCTGATTGCAAGATTAGTTCTCCGACGAGCGTTGTTGCAAAAAATTTTAGTGATTCAATTACAGTTGGATTTAATTATGACTCGACGAATCCGCGGTTGGCAAATTATTTTGCAAATATAACTCGTTCGGCGGTTAGCGGCGCGAGAGTTGTAAATCTTTGCAGCTCAAATGGAAGTTTAACTGGAAATGGAAATATGAGTTTTGTTTGTTCATGGGATGAAAGTGTTCCACGAATAGAAAATGGAACTTATGATATTTCTATTTCGTTGTATAATAATACTGCCGGTGGCGACTTGGGTTCTTGCTTAAGCAAAGAAATAATTAGACTTTCTGGAAATGTTGCGCAAACTCCTTATCATTTTTGCGGAAACGGAATTTGTGAATTCAATGAGAGCGATAGCAATTGTCCACAAGACTGTTTGAATGTTGGGCCTACTTGTGGTGATAAAGTTTGCAATGGCGACGAAGATGAGTGTAGCTGTCCTTCGGATTGTCCTGGCGAGTGTAAACCTGAATTATTTTGCGGAGATGGAATTTGCAGTGAAGGTGAAACTTGTGGAACGACTGATGACGCACCAGAGTGTGTTAGCGATTGCGGAAAATGTCCGGTTGATAACGGTTGGCTTATTTATGTAATTGTTGGAGCTTCAATATTCGTAGTTGTTGTTTTGATTATTTTAATCTTGATAATATTTTTAGGAAAAAGAGATAAGGGTACTTCAAGTTCGTCTAGTGGAAGAGCTCCGCCAAGTGTTATGAGGCCGATGCCTCCACGAGCGCCGCCGACGGCAGGAATGATGAGGCCAGTTAATTTTCCTACGAGGGCTCCGCCTCAAAGAAATCCTAGCGTGCCGAGGCCGACGAACGCGCCGACATTTAGGGTTGTTAAGAGATAAAATTTAGTTTAGAAAAATTCTATTTATTATTGAAAAATTAATTTCCCTGTCTGTTGTGAGCTCTCAAGCTCGGACGACTTTTCAATTCTGGAGTTTTATTTCTTAATCCTCGGGATTTTTTTCCGGCAGAAGTTAAACCGCGCATTGCACGATTTTTGTTTCGTGGTTTGCAAATCCAATTAATATCTTTGTCGTTTTTTATTTCTGGTCTTGTTGGATCAACCATGATAACTTCAAAATAATAATATATTCCGTCTTTTCCGATCAGGTATGAATTTAAAACTTCGAGGTTTGTGAATCTTTTTGCCGCTCTTTGTTCAGCGACGGTTCGGTAATTCATACTTAAAGTTTTTCTGATTGTCATATTCTTGCTCATTCTTGCTTTTCTTGGACGAGCTCTTTGTCTTCCGCCTCGTGGAAGTCTTACTCTTAGAATTAAAAACCCAACCTTTGCTTTATATCCTAAAGAATGTGCTCTATCAAGTCTTAAAGGTTTTTCAACTCGCACGACAGCATCGCTGTTTCGCCAGACATTCATTCGTTCACGCATCAAAGCGTCGTCAGGCTTTTTCCATGCTTGTTTCAAATAGTGACTTAATCCTTGTACCATTTTTATTTTATTGAAAAACGGTTTTTAAAGGTTTGCCATCCTAGAATTTTCGTCTGGATAACTTTTATAAATGAACTTTTTGTGAATTCAGTATGAGCCCGTAGCGCAGCCCGGTAGCGCACCGCTCTGATATTAAATTAGGAACTTTGAGAAGTTCAATCAGAACGGCGGGGGTCCCAGGTTCAAATCCTGGCGGGCTCATTTATATTTTTTAATCTTCTAAAACTTAACACTTACCAAACAACACCCTGCCCGCCACCCCCACCACCTCCCGACGTGTGAGAATTAATACTACGATCATAGACTCCCTTTCAAGAATTTTTTTGCCAATAGTTTTTCAGAAGAATTTATATATTTTATTTGTTTTTTAACAATAACTTTATTAACACTTAAAATTTTTGAGGGGCGTTGATTTGCGATGGAAGAAAAAAAAGAAATACAAAAAAAAATTATTGAAAAGCCGATTTCTGATGATAGAGTTACACAGGAAGAATTTTTTATTGTTTTGAGGGCGGTTGCTCCAGGAACAAATTTAAGAACTTCTTTGGATGGCGCTTTGAAAATTGGAAAGGGCGCTTTGATTGTCGTCGAAAATGAAAATTTAATTCCTTTACTTGATGGCGGATTTAAAATTAACACGAGGTTTACGCCGCAAAAATTAATGGAGTTAACAAAAATGGATGGAGCGATTGTTTTAAGTTCAGATATGAAAAGAATAAATTACGCGAATGTAATGCTTGTTCCAGAAAGTTCTATTTTGACGAGGGAAACTGGGACGAGGCATAAAGCGGCAGAGAGAACGGCGAAACAAACTGGAACTTTAGCGATTGCAATTTCAGAAAGGAAAAATGAAATTACTCTTTATTATAAAAATTTGAGATATCCTTTAGTAAGAACGGAAGAACTTTTGAGAAAGGCGAATGAACAGATTCAGCTTCTGGAAAAACAGAGAGAACTTTTTGATAAAGCTGTAGAAAAACTGAATAAGCTAGAATTAAGAAATTATTTTAATCTGAAGCAGGCAATATTAGCGATTCAGAAAGGAAGAATCATTCAAAAAATTTCCGATGACCTGGATAAATATTCTATTGAACTGGGTAAAGAAGGAACTTTACTTAACATGCGTTTAAAGGAAATTACTTTTGGCGTCGATAAAGAGGTTGAATTGATTTTGAAAGATTACACAAAAACAGATTTGAAAAAGTCTAAATGGATTTTAGATAATTTATCTTATGAAGAAATTCTGGATGAGGAAAACATAAGAAAACTTTTGGATTATGAAATAATTAATGTTGATGGGTTGGTTCGCGGGTGGAGAATGTTGGAGAAAACCTCTCTTAGTGAGCATGAAATTGCGGAAGTTGTTCGCGCTGCAGAAAATTTAGAGAACGCAGTTAACCAGGATAAATCTTTTTATGTTACTCTTTTTGGTCCTGAAAGAGCTGAAGCAATAAAAGAAGAGATTTCGAGATTGAAGGTTAGTTACTGATTAAAATATTATAAAATCTATTTTTAATTTCCCTTTAGTTCAAGAGTTAGAACGTCGTCGGCAATTTTGTAATCTAATATTGGTAGTTTAACCGGAAGAATTTTGAAATAAACATTTTCTTTTCCGATTGCTTTTATTTCGATGCTGTTTTCTAATTGGTTAATTATAACATCTTCGACTGATTTTACGCCGGGCATTTTCATTTCATAAATAACTTTTTCAGACATTCTTCTTATTTTTGTTTCTGCTTCTTTTCTTGGAAGCTTTGATAATCTTTTTAGATTTTCTTCTGAAATAATATTTTTTATTTTAATTGGTTTTTCTTGCTGGATTTGTCTGCCTTGTGCCAGACTTCTCCCATTTCCCAAGTCTCTTATTTGTATTTTTGGATTTTGGCCAAACCCGGAACTTATGTTAATGCTTATTCCGTTTGTTCTTACTCGAGGATTTTTCTGAACTCTTTTTTCGTCGGAGAATTCTTGGTCCATCTGGCGCATTTGTTTTTCTAATTCCATAAAAAGAGAATTAAACAGATTTCCAAACGGAGAAATATTTCTTCCTACTCCAGAAATTGTCGGTTCAATTATATCATTTTTTCCGAGCATACCATAATCTTCAGGAGCATCTTGATTTGAAAATCTTTTTATATTAAAACCACAGGTAGGACAAAATTCAAATTCTTTTGATATTTTATTATGGCAACGAGGACATTTTTTTCCGAACATAATTGATTTAATTCTGTTTTGTTTATATAGTTTATGGATTCGAAATCGATAACAAAAAAATAAAAATAAAAAATAAAAAAAATAAATTTTGGTTTATCCGACTAAGATGCTTCGTTCTTCGTCGCGTTTTCTTGAAAGTTTTCGGCTTATGTCCATTAGTTCTGGATAAAGTCTCTGTGCGGTTGTTTCTGTAAAGCCCATAGAGGTCATTACGCCCATGTAATCGCCTTCAGTTAGTCTGCAACCTTCATTCATTCCGAAATAAAGAGTTGGTTCACGAGAAACTCTTTCTTCTGCAATCATGCCCTGCAAAATTGCTCCGTGTTTCGGATATTGCGCACTGAAAGTTTTTATTCCTTCGGCCATTCCTCGAGCTTTCGTTCCCTCTTCATCCTTAACTCTTGCATAAACTCTTTCACCATGAAAGTTTCCGTCGTAATTACCTAGATCTACTGCACCGGCAATTTTTGGCTTTTGTCTTTTTAACTTTCCTGACATGCTTGAAATTGGAATTTCAATTCTGTCTGTAGCAATAAGCTTTATCAGTTGTCTTTCGAGTTGTTCTGTCATTTTTTACTCCGTTAAATTTAGTTAATAGAGAGAATCAGATTGACTAAATAATTTTATGAGGTGATATTCTTCACCACAATATTTATATAATAAATTTTATTGATTAGTTTATGGTAACTCATCATGATTTGCGGTCGGCTGGATTGACTGAAAATGAATCAAAAGTTTATCTTGCTTTGCTTGATTTGGGGCCGTCGCTGGCCGGGCAAATTTCTCGTAGAGCTGGATTGCATAGAAGAACGGTTTATGATACAACTGAAATGCTGATTAAGAAAGGTTTGATTGGATATATTTTAAAAAATAATCGCCGAATTTTTCAGGCGTCGAATCCGAAGCGAATTTTGGAAATGCTTCAGGAAAAACAGAATTTTCTTGAGCCGTTTATATTTGAGTTGGGGCAAAAATTTGTAAAAACGCAAGAAAAAGAAGAAACAAATTTCTACAAAGGCAAAGAAGGACTGAAAACGGTTTTTGAGGATCAGTTGAACAGCAAAGAAATTTTAATTCTCGGCGGAAGTTACAAGGCCTATGACGTCTTAAGATTTTATTTCAAATGGTATGACAAGGCGAGAAAAAGCAAGAAAATAAATGTTCGAATTATTGCACAAGATAAAAGAATAAAAAATATTCCGCTCGCGGATATAAGATATATTCCCGAAAAATATCAGAATCTCGTTTCGGTTAATATTTATGGAGATAAAACCGCGATAATTTTGTGGGCAGAAAAGCCGCTGGCAATTGTAATAAAGAATAAGGAAATTTCTGAAGGATATAAGAATTATTTTGAACTGCTGTGGAAAATAGCTAGGAAATAATTAGCTCTGGAATTTATATTCGCTTGGAATTTCTTCTTCGGGAAATAAGTCTTCTAAAGAGGTCATTGGTAAAGTTAAGATATCTCTTCTATACCCATAAAGTTGGATAAGATGTAAACCTCCATCAGTTTCATTGTCTGTCGAGGCACAATAAATTAATCTTACAAACTGACCTACATCATAATTTGCTTCTAGAACATTTAATTGCGGAGCTAATTTTTCTAGAAGTTGAATTAACTCCTTTCTTTTGCTCATGTCCCCAACAGGGTACCCCTGTTTTATCCGAGCGTATTCTTTTAGTGCTTCTAAATGTTGTGATCTGATTTGTTGTTCCATTGTGTTCTGCTGTTTATTCTATTTTTAACTTTGGGGGTCTCCCGGGGGGGCTACTATAGTAACTTTTAAATAGGATATATTCTTAGAATAATTATGATTGAAAAACTGCAAGAAATAGGATTAACGGCTGGAGAAATAAAAGTTTATGAAGCATTGCTTGAACTTGGTGATTCTACGAAGACACCTATTGCGAAAAGATCGGGAATATCGCCCGGAAAAGTTTATGATGTCTTAGAAAGACTGATTAGAAAGGGATTAGTTTCAACAGCTAAAAAAGAAAGAATAATGCATTTCCATGTTGCGAATCCTAAACAGATACTCGAGTATGTAAATAAAAAGAAAAATAAAATAATTGAAGAAGAGTCCATTGCAAGAGATATTCTTCCATATCTAATCGAAAAGTATAACTCTAAAATTGAGGAGTCGGATACAGAATTATACCGAGGATGGAACGGTTTGGAGTCTGTTTATGAGGATATAGTAAATACTTTGAGAAAAGGAGAAATAGACTATGTTCTTGGGGGAAATAGCGGAACGAACCCGAAAAAGACAGAGTTGTTCTTTTCAAGATTTAATGAGAAAAGAATTCAAAAAGGAGTCAAGATGAAAATGATATATAATGATTCTGACAAGAGTCATCTTTTAAGTTATTTGCCAAAAGATAAAAAAGTAGAAGAGTTGAAATTTATTAATCTTCAAACACCGGCTGAAATTAATTTGTACAAAAACCGAGTGGTCATAGTTATACTGACCCTAATTCCAATTGCCATTGTCATAAAAAGCAAAGAAGCTTATGAATCTTTTTTATTATACTTTAATGAGTTATGGAAAGTGGCGAAGAAATAGATTTTATTTGAATATAAATCTTTAAAAATGAAATTTGTTTAATTTTAGTATGGCTGAAGAATTAACTCCTGGACGGACAAGAGAAATAGCTGCGGCATTTAGCGCCGGGTTGCGCGGATTGCCCTCGCAAAAAATGTCAGATTGCATAAAAGATGGAAAACATGATACTTCTAGAAGAGATAAATTTGTTTATACTAGTGAATCAAGACAGGTTAGGGGCATTAGATTATCTGGTTATCTAACGGGTGTTGAAGTTTTTGGACACTGCCCTCATTGCGGGGTTAGCTATAATCGAGCACCTACAAAAGAAGAAATGCAAGATTCAATGTATCAAGAGATGATACAAAGAGTAAGAGATTTTCCTGCAGAACTCGAGCGAGAGCTGACTACACCGATGACTATTTAGTTAGTTTTTTATAGCTTGTTTATATTTGATTCTTGGGAGTATTAAAATGACCACAAGAAAAAAATTTTATGTAACGACGGCGATTGATTATCCGAATGCTGAGCCTCATATTGGTCACGCTTATCAAAAAGTTCTGGCCGATGTTTTGGCTAGATGGCACAAGACGTTGGGGGAGGACGTTTGGTTTTTGACTGGGACGGATGAACACGGGAAAAAAATTCAAGAGTGTGCTGAGAAGGAAGGAAAAAAGCCGGAGCAGTTTGTTGATGAACTTGCTGAAAAGTTCAAGAGCGCGTGGAAATCTTTGAATGTTGATTATGATCGATTTATTCGAACGACAGATAGCGATCATCAGAAGTTGGTTCAGGACGCAATAAAAAAGTGTGACAAGAAAGGAGATATTTACAAAGGATTTTACGAAGGGTTTTATTGTGTTGGCTGCGAAGCGTATTATACTGAAAAAGATTTGGTCGACGGAAAATGTCCGTTGCATAATCGTCCTCTGACAAATCTGAAAGAAGAAAGTTATTTTTTTAGGTTGAGTAAATATGAAAAATTTCTCTTGAACTTATATGAAAAAAATCCGGAATTTATTTTGCCAAAAGAAAGAAGAAATGAAATTAAATCACGTGTTAAAGAAGGATTGAAAGATTTGAGCATTTCGCGAACGAGTTTTGATTGGGGAATTCCGTTTCCTTTGAATAAAAAACATATAACTTATGTTTGGTTTGATGCTTTGTTTAATTATGTTTCTGGCGCGGGAAAAAATAAAAAATATTGGCCGGCGAATATTCATTTATTGGGAAAAGATAACGCGTGGTTTCATTGTGTTTATTGGCCCGCGTTTTTGAAATCGGCAGGATATGAATTGCCGAAGACGGTTTATGTTCATGGATTTTTAACATTTAACGGACAAAAAATTTCAAAATCTTTAGGAAATGCAATTTCTCCGGTAACTTTGGTCGAAAACTATGGTTCGGATAGTGTGAGATATTTTATCGCAAGACATTTTGTATTCGGAGAGGACGGAGATTTTTCAGAGAAAGCTTTAGTTGACAGACATAATAATGAACTGGCGGATAAACTTGGAAATTTGGTTGCGAGAGTTTCTAGCTTGATTGAGAAGAATGGAATTAAGAAATGCGAGAATAAACTTTTAAAGAAACTGAAGCTGAAGGAAATTGAAAAGTTAGTTTCTAATTATGAATTTGATAAAGCGTTGAACGAGATTTTTGCTTTTATTGATGTTTGCAATGAGTATGTCCAGAAAACACAGCCATGGAAAGAAGATTGCAAGAATAAAGAACAAATTCTTTACGAGCTGGCCGATTCGATTAAAGCTTCTGCGATTTTGCTTTGGCCCTTTATTCCCTCAACGTCGGAGAAAATTGCGAAACAATTTAGTTTTAAGATCGGAGAAAATAGTTTTAGTGAAATAAAGAAACCATTGAAAATTTCTAAAATTAAAAAGGGAGAAATTTTATTTAAGAAAATTGAGTTTTCTGGAGAGAAAAATCTTGAACAGAAGAAAGTTGAGCAGAAAATAAAATCTGATTTGCATTTTGATAGCTATAAAAGCTATTTAATGGGCGCGTCTAAAATTAATGATCGTGAATTAAAAAATCTAGGAATTAAAATTGTTGAGACTAAGAGCGACGGAGATAGATTGCTTATTATTCCAAACGATAAAATTGAAAATTATCTTAAATTCATTGAGCTTAAACTTGATAAAGGATTCTGGAACGAGGTGGTTGGAAATGAAATTATTTTTGTGTTTAAGTTTGATGATGGAAAAGTAAAAAGATTTGTTCTAAATGATAATAATTCTGAAGAGATTGCAAGACTTTGCTCAAAGTTCAATGGAGAATCATATGAAAAAACTTCAGATTTGCTCGGCTATTTGCTGGATAATGAGTTTTATTCAGATTATGTTGCTAAAATGCGTAATAAAAAAATTAATAAACCCGCACCAATTGAGGGAGTTATGACAACAGGAATGATTGGATTTTCAGACTGGGAGAAGTTGGATTTGAGAGTTGCGCAGATAAAAAAAGTTGAGGATATTGAAGGCGCGGACAAATTGTACAAACTGACTATTGATGTCGGAGAGTTGGGTGAGAGAGTTATTTGTGCTGGAATGAAGCCGTATTATGCGAAGGAGAAACTTAAAGATAAAAAAATAATTATCGTCGCGAATCTCGAGCCGAGAACGTTGAGGGGAATTGAGAGCAAGGGAATGCTTTTGGCAGCAGGAAGAAAAGAAGAAAATAAGTGCGTTCTTTTGACGCCGGACGCGGATATTTCTAACGGAAGTAAGATAAGTTAGTTTCTTTTTTGAATATAAATCTTTTTTAAGGGTTAATTTATGCTTGAAACATGACAAGTTCACAGTATGATTTTGAAACTGAATATGATCTGAGTACGCGAAGAGTTGCTCCTGAAAATATTTATTCAACAGATCCGAAGCGAGGCGGACGGTTTTTGGACTGGAGAAAAATGAAAGAAAAAATTCCTGAAAGTTTGGCTAGTCTGACTTTTTGTGGTTCTGCTGAAAGACTTGTAACAAATGATAAGCTTCGGGTTTTTCTGTCAGAAGTTGTTTGGCCGGAAGTTAAACTGAGACTGAGAAAAGATGCGCCGATACATAGAAAAATTTTGCCGGTGCATGGAGATCCGTTTCCAGAAATTAAAATAAGAGATGAAATGATTAGTACGATGAGAAAATATAAGCTGGGACAGAGAGTCGCCGTTGTAACTTTATTGCAAGATACTTTATCTGAATTAGGTTTGGTGAGGTATTATCCGACTTATTCTGCATTCCGAGCGGGTCAGGGTTATATTTAATTATGAATTATTACTGAGATATTAATCAGAATTAGTTAATTATTTAGTCAAAAATTTTTTTCCAGAGAGATCTTTTTCGAGGAGTTTTGAATTCTTTTCCGGTGATTCTTTCTGCGATTTCCATATATGCGCGGGCCATTTTGCTTTTTGGATACGAGTGGATGACGGCGTCTTTTTTTGCGAGTGATTTTTGCGCTGAATTGTCTTCTGGAATAATTCCTAAGATAGGAACCTCGAGCATTTCTTTTATATTTTGTGATGGCATTTCAGTTCTTACTTTTCTAACTCTTGAAATTATAACTCCTCTGACTGGAATGTTTAACTTTTCTGCGAGTTTTATTGTTTTTAGTGCATCCGTTACGGCAGGGATTTCTGGATTTGTTACAACGATTAATTCATCAGAAGATTCTATTGCTGCTTTTGCTTCTTCACCTAAACCTGCTGCGGAGTCAAGGATTATGTAGTCGGCCATTTGTTTTAAGTCATTTGAGAGATTCTTTAACTCGTTGTAACGGATTCTTCCCAAGTCTTCGTTGGATATTGATGCGGGAATTAATCTTATTCCGGATTCGTGCTCGTAAACTGCTTCGCTTAGAGTTGCTTTTTTATTTAGAACATGATTTAAACTTACGGGCACAATCGGAGAACCGAAATGCAAGCCGATGTTTGGCGTCGTCAGATTTGCTTCCACGATTAAAGTGTCTTTTTTCATTGCGTTCAAAGCGGCGGCTAGATTGATAGCTGTCGTTGTTTTGCCAACACCCCCCTTTCCAGATGATATTACTATTATTTTTCCCATTATAAATCTCTAAGAATTTACATTCTTAATTAAGACTAGATAGAATGAGAATTTTTTGTTTAAAAAGCTTACCTTTTTATTTTTTTGAAGAATGATATCTTTTTACGAACTCGACGAAGTTATCTATTATGTCGTTGTATTCTTTTAGTTTTTCCAGATTAACATTTATTTCTTTTCCTTTATAGAAAATTTTTAGAGTTACATTTTTTCTAAATTCATTTTCCCGAAGTTTTTTCAGGCATTCAACTTTTTTGAACATATCTTGGAGTTCTAATGCCTTTGTAAGTATTGGTTCTCTCGAAAAAATTTCCTGAGCTTTCATAATTCTCATAACGGGGGTGGTAGGAATAGATTTTAATTTTTTTCTTTTTTTAGCATCTTGCAGAATTATGTCGGTTCCATCAGTTATTATTCTGGCCCATTTCTCTAGAAGATTTATCATCACCCCGCACGTTTTTGTATATTTCAGACTTACGAACATCAAATGATCGGCGCTAATCTTCTCCTGAATCAAATTCTCCATATTTTCTCGTGAAATTTGAGAGGCATAACAAGTATATATATCTTTCGCCAGCGAGGAGAGAATGAAAAATTTTAACTCAGTTCCATTATTGCTTCAGCGATATCTCCGTTTGCTTTTTCTAAAGCGGACTTTGCCTCTTCTTTTGTGCAGGAAGTTTTTTCCATAACCATTTTTATGTCTTCAGGAGTTATTTTTTCTTCTTTTGAAACTTCTTTTGATTCGCCCGTAATCTGCCAGCTTTCTTGGCCTTGCATTTTTATTCTCATCACGTCAGGATTTTCGATTATTATGTTTTTATCAGAACATTCAATTATAACTCGTTTCGCTGGAATTTCGGTTTGTGCGATTCCCATTTGTTTCACCATCGCTTGCATTTGTTTTGGGTTAACGCCAGGAAACATTTTAGGATTAGGCCGTTGCCACTGCTGGCATAGGGAAGAATAAATTTAATCCAATAACGAAGGCAATTATTACAATTACAAATATTACTACATGAATCGGTTTTAGTTTCAGTTTACTGTCGTATTCTTCGTTGAACCTTGTGAGTCCACCGAATCCTGATGGAACGTTTATGCCGGCCATGATTTTTGAAGAAAACTTGACTATAAAAATGTTTTTAATGTGAGGTTTCTATCAGGGTAATATGGGGACAAATAAGTTTATGGTTTTTTATTTTATTATTCCCAATTCTCTTAGTTTTTCAACCTGCTTTTTTCTCGTCGAATAAACTCTTCCAAAACGAACCAAAATGTAGTTTATTGAAATCCAGTAATTTCTTGGAAATAAATTTTCTAAATCTTTTTCTATTTTATGTTTGTCTTTATTTTTTGTCCAGCCCAGAATTCCAGAGAGGAAAGCGACGTGAGTATCAACGCCAATTGCAGGTTTTTTATGCGCGACGGCGAGAAAAACATTCGCGGTTTTTCTTCCAACACCGGGAAATTTGATTAGCTCTTCTATTTTGTTTGATAGTCCGCGCTCGGAAATCATTTTCGATGTTGCCAGAACGTTTTTTGCTTTTGTTTTGTAGAAATTCACTTTTTTTATTATTTTTTTAATATCTGAAAGTTTTGCTTGCGAAAGTTTTTTTGGAGATGGGTATTTTTTGAAAAGCTCTTCTGCAATAGGAATTGTTGTTTCATCGCGCGTCTGCGCGGATAACATAGTTGAGATTAAAATTTGCCAGGGCTCTTCGAAATCTGCAGCGAGACGCATTGATTTATGCTCTTTTGGAATCGAGCGTTCGATTTTTTGAAGTTGGAGGATTGCGAGATTTGGGGTTATCTGTAATTTTTCATTTTTATCCGTTTCCTGAAAATGCTCTCCACCACCGACTCCCGCCCTCCCGCCCAAACGAGACGAAGAATTAATAAAAATCCTACTTTCGTTTTGAGGTTTATTTCCTAATTGAATCATAGCTATTTTAGTATATCAAAATTTATAAGCTTTACATTCACTATAAAATTATGTTTGAGAGAATTAGAAATTATTTTTTTGGAAAACATGCAGAGAATAGATTAGTTTATGCTGGAGAGAGTGGAAATTATGGGTATATGGATGTTGTTGATTCTGATGGGAAAGTTGTTGGAAGAAATCGAGTTAGGACAGAAGCTTGCATAAGGCGGGCAATGAATGACGGCTGGTGGCCAAGTCAAAAATAAATTAGCAATAAATATTATCGTGATGGTCGTAGTCAAGGATTTTTACAATTTTTTCGTTTTCAAGGATTTCATAAGTCAAAACGAAATGCCGAATGTGAACTCGCCATTGGCCGGCCATATTTGCCGTCAGAGGTTTTCCAACTTTTGGATTTTCTAAAATTTCATTTAATTTTTTGGTCAAAATGTCAAGAATTGTTTTTTCGAAGTTTGTATCAATTCTTGAGCATGCTCAAGAACTTACCACTCATTAAAGAAAGTTCTTGACATTTCAAATTGAAGTTTATCTCTCTTGGAAAGTTTTGAAAAAATTCGGTCGAGATGTTCGGGAATTACGAGTTCGTAGGGCATAAAGGATTAAGCATACCTCTTCTTGAAGTTCTCTATGCTTCCAACTTTAATAAAGTTTCCTTTCTTTATCATTTCAAGTTTCTGAAGATATTCTTCGCGGACTTTTGGTTTTGTTTCTATTTGCGCTTTTATGAAGATATTTATCTGGTTGCTCATGCTCAGGCCGTGAGCTTTGCAATATTCGGAAAACTGATTGTAAACTTCTTCGTCAATGTTGAATGTTTTTATTGCCATTTTATTATATAAGGTTATATAATGTTATTTAAATAGTTTTCGGATGGTGAAATAATTTTAGTTTTATCATTAGTAATCTTTATAAGATTTGCATTTTTGTAGTTTTATGGTAGAGTTTGATTTTAAGGAAGTTGAGGAACGGACGCGGAAGTTTTGGGAGAGCAAAAAAATTTAT
>Ga0247842_10002821_pt1 | contig 24743 bp, 15 predicted proteins | sample LaCruzMarch2015__3_FD_192411 | JGI IMG/M metagenome (GOLD analysis project Ga0247842, IMG submission 192411) | Freshwater microbial communities from meromictic Lake La Cruz, Castile-La Mancha, Spain - LaCruzMarch2015_19m | ecosystem: Environmental > Aquatic > Freshwater > Lake | place: Spain...
AACTCGTCGACCGCGTGTCTCCACCTCGCGTCGACCGCGTCCTCCTCGTCATCCTCGACGGCCTCGGCTACCGCCGCCTCGCGGAGCTCGCCGCGGAAGGAGCGCGCAGTGACTTCGACGCTCTCGCCGCCCCGGGGATGTGCATCCCCCTGACGACCGTCTTCCCGTCCACGACCGTGGCGGCGTTGACAACCTACAGCACCGGACTGACGCCGGCGGCGCACGGAATGCTCGGGTACCGGCTGTACCTGCGCGAAGTCTCGGCCGTCGTCAACATGATCCAGCTCTCCGTCGTCGGCGGTCGCAGCGAAGCTCCACTGCCGGAAGCGTTCGCGGTCGACACGCTCCTGCCCTGCCCGACGGTGTACGAACGTCTTGCCGACTGCGGCGTGGATACCCACGTTCTCCTCCCGCGCGGAATCGCCGGAAGCGGCCTGTCGCGTCTCCTGTACCGCGGCGCGACCCACATTTACCCGGCCATCGGGCTGTCCGACATGCTGGCCCTTGCGCGCCAGACTCTGAATCAGGCGCGGTCGCGCACTGTCGTCACCGTCTATTGGCCGGGACTCGACTCGATTGCCCACCCGCGCGGCTCGCAATCCGAGGCGTACGTTGCCGAAGCAGCGTCCGTCGCCGCCGCGCTGCGGCGCGAATTGGCCGGCCGCGTCGGTCGGACCCTCCTCCTCTTGTCTTCGGATCACGGCTTTGCGTCCATGACCGCGTCGGACTACGTTCCGACGACCCATTTCCCCAAGCTCCACGATCGGCGTCTCCTCTTTCCTGTCGGAGAGCCGCGCGCCTCGTACCTCTTCCTACGTCCAGACGGCGGCCCGGCTGCGAACGCTTCGCCATTGCCCGCCCTCGAAGGAGACCTCCTGTTCGTCGACACGGACGAGGCTCTCTCGCTCGGCCTCTTCGGCTCGGGTCAGATTCACCCCGAGACGCGACACCGCCTCGGCGACCTCCTCGTGGCCTCGACGGGCCGGCGAGGCTTGCTCCACCCGTACCCGGATGCTCCGTTCCTGCAAGGCATGCACGGCGGGCTCACCGCGGACGAGATGATTGTCCCGCTCGTTGTGAGTTCGCTCTGAGAAAGGACAGACATGGTGACCGTCGGCAAGAAAGACACAGTCCTTCCCCGTATCTATGACGACGCCCCCGCCGTGCGCGGCGTCGAAAAGCGCGTCCTCATCGGCCCCAAGCAGGGGGCGCCGCGGTTCGTCATGCGCCACTTCACTCTGGCGCCGCGCGGGTACAGTCCCGAGCACGCGCATCCTTGGGAACACGAGCTCTACATCCTGTCGGGCAAAGGTCGCGTGCGCTTCAGTGACGGGGCCGCGGAGCTTGGGGCCGGCGACTTCGTCTTCGTCCCCCCCCTGGACCGGCACCAGTTCCTGAACACAGGTGACGAGCCGTTTGAGTTCCTCTGCGTTGTCCCCGTCTCGGGAGACGATGGGTAGATGGCGAAGTCCGTCCTCGTCTGCATGAGTGGCGGCGTCGACAGCACGGTGGCCGCCCTGCTGCTCAAGAGACAAGGATACGACATTGCTGGGCTCACGTTCTGGTTCTGGTCGTTCCCGAAGGCCCCCGCGTTCCATGGCATGACGAAGTGCTGCTCGATCGACTCCGCCTCGCTGGCTGCGCATGAGGTCGGCATTCCCCACGACGTCGTCGATGCCAGCGACGCGTTTCAGCGCCTCGTCCTTGACGACTTCGTGGCTCGACTCCGCGGCGGAGAGACGCCCAACCCCTGCGGACGGTGCAATCGACTCGTTCGATTCGGGCTTGCCGTTGCATACGCGAACGAGCACGGATTCGACTACATTGCGACTGGCCATCACGCGCGGCTCTCCTTCGACGAGAAGGGGTGTTACTCCCTCCTCCGCGGCCGGGACCCTCGCAAGGACCAGACGTACTTCTTGTACGGCCTTGAACAGGGCGTCCTCTCGCGCCTCCTTCTGCCGGTCGGCGAACTCGAAAAAGAAGAGGTGTTCGCCATCGCGCGGCGCGATCAGCTGACCGCGGCCAAGCTTCCAGAGAGCCAGGATCTGTGCTTCGCCGTCGGGGACGACGTATCGTTCCTCTTTGACGACCGAGACTACGCGCCCGGCCCCATCCTCGACCGCGACGGACACGAGGTCGGTCGTCACCGCGGGCTTCCGCGGTACACGGTCGGTCAGCGCCAAGGCCTCGGCATCGCGTCTCCCCAGCCCCTCTACGTCATCCATCTAGATCCCAGCCGCAACGCCGTCATCGTCGGGGGCAAGGACGATCTCATGCGGGATACCCTGATCGCCACCGACGCCGTCTACGCCTGCGGCGAACCGCCGACAGATGGAGTGGACATCGAGGCGAAGATCCGCTATCGCTCCCCCGCGAGCAGCGCTCGCTTCGCGGCCACGGGGGAGGCAGCGTTCCGCCTCACGTTCGAGGTGCCACAGCGCGCCGTGACCCCCGGCCAGCTCGCCGTCCTTTACGACGGCGAGTGTCTGCTCGGCGGCGGGATCATCTCGCGCGAGTAGACCGCCGCCACCGCGGCGTGCGTATACTCTGCGCGTCGGAGGGGTGGGTGAGCGGACGAAACCACCGGTCTTGAAAACCGGCAGGCCACAAGCCTCGCGGGTTCGAATCCTGCCCCCTCCGCCAGTGGCTGAGCGGCCGCTGCCGCTCAGCTAGGGAGTTCCATCGCGTTGTCCTGGAACCCCTGGATGGAGCCGCAGGGCGCCGAGGAGCTTGGGAGTTCTGCCGTCTCAGGTGGTTGCAGAACTCCCGCACGAGCCCGAAGGTGTCGAGCCGCTGGGGACTCCCCCCTTACTCCGCTGGTTGCAGGACTCCATGGGAGGGCCAGGAGTTGCACGCCGGCCCAGCCCGTGCAAGTCCCTAGCGACACTCCAAGAGACTGCCAGGAGTTGCACGCCAGTCCAGCCCGTGCAACTCCCCAGCGACACTCCAAGAGACTGCCAGGAGTTGCACGCCAGTCCAGCCCGTGCAACTCCCCAGCGACACTCCAAGAGACTGCCAGGAGTTGCACGCCAGCCCAACCTGTGCAACTCCCTAGCGACTCCCGCGGAGTCGCCAGGCGCCCATTTGCCGGCCCTTCCGAGGCGCGGTAGAATCCGGGCGTCGGAGAGGTAGTCAAGCGGTCAAAGACAACGGTTTGCTAAACCGTCGAGGGGTTCACGCTCCTCCGCGGGTTCAAATCCCGCCCTCTCCGCCAGTGGCTACTCGCTGCAGTGCGGCGAGTAGCTTGGGAGTTCCAAGGGACCGCCCGGGAACTCCTTGACGGGAGCCGCATGCCGGAGAAGCGGATTCCCAACCTGAAGAAGAAATGAAGCCAGGAGTTTCACAACGGATACATCGGTGAAACTCCCTAGCTACTCGGCTGCCACAGGAGCAGCCGAGTAGCCCGCGCCCGTAGCTCAGTGGATTAGAGCGTTGGCCTCCGGCGCCAAAGGTCACAGGTTCGAATCCTGTCGGGCGTAGAAGCGGGATGGGCAGGCGTGCCCATCCCGCTTCTACTTCCGGCGGTGAGAGCCTGTCGGAGTTCGCGAACGCGAACTCCCAAGCTGTCCAGAGAGCATAGGTTGGCCTCTGGACAGCCCAGGTTACGAATCCTGTCGGGCGTATAGAATGCTGTCTTCAAGGGTCTTTGCTTGCAGGACCCGACGGGACTGCCTCGCCACCCTTGTTCCTCTTCGACAGGAGTCTCCCGGGCACTCGATGGACCCAGATGCCGGTGTTCGGATCCTGCACTCCAAACCAACAAGCTACACCGCTCTTCCTGTCTGCGCGTCCTCGCCCCTATTCTCCATGGCATATCTCCTCCTTCCGGAGAGACCACCCTTCACGAAGCCTGCCGACCGGCGTAGCCTTCTTCTGCTATCCTCTCTGCCAACGCGATGATCGGTCAACTGAAGAGGAGGTCGCTGTGGTGCGGCGGGCTTTCGCTCTGGTCATGCTAGGAGTTGTGGTCCTTGTCTGTACTGCGCTGGCTGCTTCGGAGTATCTCACCAACCGCACCGGGAAGACAGCCACGGCCGTCACCGTGACCTTCTCGGAAGAGGTCCGCGTCACGAGCCACGATGAGTCAGTCTTCCCAGATCAAGAGCCGACAGGGCGAGCCGAGACGTTCACGTTCAGTGGCGGGGAGTTGGCGAACGGCGGGCGATTCAAGCTCTCCTGGACGCCGAGCAGCGCTGAGATCTCGAATGTGAAGTGGGAGACAAGCGCGAGCGCCGCGGCTAGCTTGACAGGCACAAACGCGCCGTTGACCTACGATCAGATCATGGCGCAGGTTGCTCATTATCCGAGCCCCGATGAACCCCTCTACGTCCCTGCCGACGGCGAGCAGATCTGGCTAACAGATCTCGAGGGCCACGCCGACATCTACGACAACGACTCGATCAAGATCAACTACGCGGCGGGCTTCGACAAGACCCAGATCACGAAGATCGCGGTGTACAGAAATGGGGTTAGGCTCTGGTTCGTGCCTGCGGTGTTTGATGTCCTCACAAACGAGCAGATGAAGACGTTCGAGAAGACGTTCAATGGGATGACCGAGACCACTCCGAAGAGCAGCCACACCGACCATGCGATCTACGGCTACGAATACGAGCTCCGCTTCCTGGACAGCGAAGGTGTGCCTGTCTACAGGATGTTGGCAGTGGTATCCAGCCCTGTCTTACTCTCTGGCAGGCGAACGGTGAACATCGCGGACACCTTTGACCTCCTTGGGCAGTTGTCTGACGCGGAGTTCGTGAGGCGACTCTCGGCATTGAGGAGCCTGGGCTTCGAAGCCGTGCAGTTCAGCGTTTGCTACTGCAGCGAGTCTCCGAAATCAAACAGGATCATCCCTGTCTACGAGAAAGGCACGCCGTTGACTCCGAGTTGGGCGAGAACGATGACCAATGACGAGATTGCACGGCAGCTGAGGTTGATTCGGGAGGCCGGACTCGAGAGCGAGATCCGCCTCGTGTGCATCAATCTTAGCTCCGCGGGAACGTGGGACGGCGACGTCAATCCCAGCGATGCCGATGCATGGTTCAGGAGCTACTCAGCCGTGTGTGTGGACCTCGGGCGGATTGCCGAGGCTGAACACGCCTCGGTCTTCTATGTGGCCGTCGAAGTGGACTTGATGGAGGGCTACACCAGACAGTGGAGGGCCATCGCAGCGGGTACTCGTGCCGTTTTCTCCGGCCAGATATCGATTGTCGAGTCCACAGGGACCTGGCTGGCGTTGGAGAACTGCTACGCAGGAGAGTCGTTCACGAGTCGTGTTGGGCAGTTCTGGGATGCCTTCGACTTCATTGCGGTGGACCACTGGCCGAATCACTGCCACAACCTTGAGACCCAGACTGATCAGCGCTTCAATGTCGTAGTCGAGCGTTTCGCGAACGAATGGCGAAGAGCATTCGACTACTACCGCGCCATGTATCCGGGCAAGAGGATAGTGTTCGGTGAGTTCGGAACCTACAACCTCGACGGAGCCCTTGCGAACGGCGAGGCCGAGGACACGTCGACCTACTTGCAGGATCTACAGGAGATGAGTGACGCGTGGGCCGCGCTTCTCATCGGTGCATCTGCTGTTGGTGCAGATGGCATCACAGTCTGGGCTTATTCGCTGATCGACCAAACAGGTACGGCCGAAGGGGGCCACTTTCTGAACAACACTCCAGCATGGAACGTCGTAAAATCCAGCCTCGGAGAGAAGCGCGTCGTTGCCACCCAATCGCTCGCGATCTCTCCGCTGTTTGACTTCGACTGGGAGCAGCTCCCCGGTGTGCTTTCCTACTCCACCACGCCGAACGTCTGGTCCAGCGCATCTGGGCCTGATGGCAAGGCGAAGTACTGGGGGCAGCCTGGCTGTGAGGTCAAGGCGGTGAAAGCCGCAGTCTACGACAACGCTGTCATTGTCCGTGTTGAGCTGTACGAGCCGGGCTTACTTGTCGGACACTACCTCTACACCGTCACGTTCACGCCCTGGCAGTCGCCTGTGCCTGAGTCCTTCTGCGTGAACCTGGACCCCGGCACCAGCTCCGCCTTTGTCGGAATCCATGTCCGCGGTGTCTGGACGGATATCTGGAGCTCGACGAATGTCTGGAGCTCGACGGGAGAGGAGTTCGCGGCTAGCGACTCGACCGTGTCGGTGGTCATCAGAAACGAGCTCTTCTCGCGATACATGACGCCCGCCACCCTCCTGCAGTCATCGGTGCACCTCCAGATCTACTATGTGGCAGCCGACGGCGAGTTCTTCGACTTCCCCAGCGAGTCAAATCCACCGACTGACCGCTCGGGGCAGGACTTCCTCGTGCCTTGAGACCTTCATTGGACTGACCCCTCCGGCAAGCCGTGAACCACCCCGACTCTCCCGAAGGCTCCACTACCTGAGACCGGCAACTATCCGATCCACGATGCCAACCAATGCGGCTTTCACGTCAATCACCGGGGGTTCGAAAGTTGTCCAGTAGGGCGTATAGAAGAGCCTTCTGTAGGGCCTTTGCTCGCGAGGCTCGACAGGACGGCTCAGCCGTCCGAGTGGTCCGTCGACAGAATCCATCGGTCACTCCGTGCGGACGTTGGCGAGTCCGGGTCCTGCGCTCCGGCCGGCGGCTGCAGAGCTCTCCCACTTGGCCGTACAAATATCGCGGGCCTTCGCCTCCCCCAGACCCCTGCGGTCGGAGGACTTGCCTCATGAGGGAGTCGATGGAGGCGCACAGCTTTGACGCGAGGCAAACCCTAGCACTAGGATCGAGGCATGAGACACACACGGCTAGTCCTTGCTGCGGCGCTGGCCCTCGTTGCTCCGTCCATGGCGAGCATCGCCGGCGGGGCCCTCACGATCTCGATCGCACAGAACGCAGAAGCGTTGCCGATTCTTGTCGAGGTCTCCATCACAGGCGGGAGCCCGCCGTTCCAGCTTCATCTGACCACAGATACAACCTTCGAAACCCCACTTGACGAACAGCTGATCGCAGAGCAGCGGGACGTAACAGTCCACATTCTGTCGAACCGAGTACAGACGATCACTGCGACGGTTTCGGATGCCACGGGCGCCTCCTGCACCGGACAGCAACTGATCGGACGTCAAGTATCCCAGGATGAGGAGTTCCTTCTCGATGCGGCTCGGTTTGGCGGCGACTCCGCTACTGGAGCATGGACGCAGGTGACAGACCTGGGAGACGAAACCTACTGCTCGACCACGCCACTTCTCATGGAGATGGTGGATGGCAAGGTGAGGACGCGAGCCACATGGCCAGGTGCATACTTCTTTCGAGCTGGTCCAGATGGGGCCCTGGTCAAGGTAGTGGTGAAGCCAAAGAGCGGAGTCGCGACGGAGATTCGCGGGATGTGTCAGAGTAGCAACCCTCACCCCCTCGGGTTCTCCTACGTGGACGACCATCTCAGCCGAATGGCGCGCGACGGAGTCAACGCCATCCAGTTCATCAAGGTGTTCGAGATGAAGAGTGTGACGGACACAGAGATACAGGACCCCGCTGGGTTTCCGTCCTGGGATGAGTCCCTTTTCTGCGCCATCCGACAGGTGAAGGCCGCAGGCTTCACTGTGATGCTACGCATCATGTTGTGCCTCGATGCACCTTGGCCTCAATCTGACAACCTGATGACGGGCCTCCATCCGCGGGACTGGGAAGCATGGTTCACGAACTACGAAGGGATCATCCTGCGCTACGCAGCACTGGCTCAGGATGCCGGTGTCGACATCTACCTGTTTGCAGACTCGCTCTACACAACCTTCGCGTTTGAGGCGAGGTATCGGGATCTCGTAGCCCGCATGCGGCAGGTCTTCGGCGGGGCCCTCGTCGTTGCGTCGGGTCCTTGGGTCGAGGGAGGACTGAATAGCGTGCGGTTCTGGGATGCGCTCGACTACGTATGCATCACCGGTAGCCTCCTGTCTATGGGAGATGTCCCATACGAGGAAGCTCTGGAGCTCAACACGGATGGGCTCACCGCAATCTACCTTGGGCAGTTCGAACGAGAGATCGCTCCGGTGGCCAGACGCTTCCAGAAACCGATCCTCTGGGCCGAGGTCTACTACAGCTCCGTCGTCGGTAGCACGTACTCGCCCAATGGAGTCCCGTTCTGGGGGGCAGGTATTCAGAATGCTGAGTACGAGATGACTCCGAGCTACCGTGAGCAGGCAAAGGGCTATGACGCGATGTTCCGGGTCATCGAGGCCAACAAGGAGTTGTTTGCCGGGGTGTTCTGCCTCGACTGGCCGTTCTGGGATCCAGTGGAGCTTCTCTGCTGCTCGAAAGGAACGTTCATTATCCGCAGCACACCAGCGGAAGAGGTTTTCGACACCTGGTGGGGTGCAGATAGCCCGGGACTGCTACCAGGGTCTTCGCAGTCAGGCGAATGTCTGGTCATCGACGAGTTCGCGCCGGGGGCCAGAGGCGGATGGGAGCTGGATGGCCCTCGGGGCACGTGGGAAGAGGAAGTCCTCCACCAGGGCCAGCCGGAAGAGATGTCGAGAATCAGAGTCGATTTCTCAAACCCCGGCGGGAACTTCTTTCGGCTTCGGTACACTCTGTACGAAGGCCGTGACCTCAGTCGGTACCAGGGAATCGCTATCGCAGCCAGTGCCGTGACTCCCATGCTCGTGCGGATCGAGTTGGCGATGGAGTTGCCTGATCACGAATGGATAGGTGGCTTCTTTTCCGATTTCGCGGAGTTGGGACCTGAGACGCGTCTCATCACGCTCCCCTTCAGCTCCTTCCACATCACGACAGAACTCCATGACAGCTGGATGTTGGGGCATCATGACCTCAACACCGCAGGGATATGCGGGATCAGCATCTGGCCAGTAGACAGCTCCGGGACTTTCTTCGTCTGGAGCTGGGGCGTCGGCGCGTACCGGTGAGTGCGTGCACCCTGGAGTGAACCGCCCCGGCCTCTCCGGAGGCTCCACGACCTGAGTCCGGCGGCTATATGATCCAAAAGGCCAACCGAAGCGGCTTTCATGTCAATCGCCGGGAGTTCGAAAGTTGTCCAGTAGGGCGTATAGAAGGGCCTTGCAAAGGGCCTTTGCTCGCAAGGCCAGACGCGATGGCATAGCCACTTCAGTCACACTCTGGCAGGGATCCATCGGTCACGCTGAGGAGTTCCGCGTCTGCATTCGCATCCTCTGCCGCCAACCGGCAGCGGTATGCACGTTGTACACATAGCTACAGCGTCAGTCCTCACGGCTGAGACGGACCTGGGCGTCGCATCCCTCTAGCACCGGGAGGACACGCACGCACATCGCCGCGCTCGAGTCTTTTGATTGACCTTCCGAGAAACCCTTGACTCCACAGAACATCCGAACTGCGCTAGACTGCGCCTAGAGAGTCCCTCAGCGGTGTCAGGGCAGGATTGGCCATCCGCTCTCGCTCTCTCTAGGGGCTCGCGGGGAAAGGAGGTTGCCGTATGATCGTACGCTGGAGAGTGGCCGGACTGGGTCTTGCGCTTTGTCTCGCAGTGGTCCCTGCGAGCGGCGTTCGATCTGCTGAATCGGGACCGTGTCAGACGGAAGGTCAGGCGCCAGTGCCCTTCGGTACATTGCCTGTCGCCACGTTGGAGTTCTCCAACGCCCAGTACGAAGCGGAATGGTTCGTTGCCCCTGGTCCGTTCAACATGCCGCAGCAGGTGATCCTGACCCCGGCAGGCGAGCTAGTCGTCATGTCCGTCCGAAGTAGGACGCTCTACAAGATCGGGAACGACGGCACGGTGCATGTCTTCGTTCAAGACGTCGACGGTTACCTCGGCGACATTGACAAACAAGGGAACATCTACCTCTACCTAGACGTCGCAGGAGAGATCACGTGTGTCGCACCCAACGGGACTGTGAGAATCGTCACAGAAGCCAGGAGCCTTCAACCTGACTACGTCGGTGGTGGAGGTTTCGGTGTCGGCCCCGACGGAAACTTGTACGCTTCAGTGAGCATCGGCGGGGATCAGTGCAATCTTCTCCGTGTCACTCCCCAGGGACAACTGACCTGCGTGGCAAGGGGAGTCCCCGAGTTATGGGCCATTCGTACTGCGCCAGATGGTCGGTTCCTGGGGGCTTCTTGGGACACTGTCTACGAAATCTCGCTGCGCGACTACTCACTGACCGAACTAGGCCGAACGCCCAGTTCAGACGCGATGTCTCCTGGAGGAATGGCTGTTGATCCCAGCGGCAACATCTACATCTCCAGAGGTCTACGCGGCGCGAGCGGTAGGCTCTTTCGCATTGATCCTAGCGGGAAGACGACGCTCATCGCGACGATTGCGCACGAGGGTCTTTCGGGTATCGAGTGGAGACAAGCTACCGGCGAGATCGTGGGTGGGCAGGTGATGCAGGGCGCGCTGGTCGCCGTCCGCCCCGACGGCAGCTCTCGCGAGTTGGTCTCTGGAAATGGGCTCGTGAACCCGGGAGCGATGGCGTTTTCGCCCAGCGGCAATCTCGCTGTCGTGACTGGGGAAGCCGGGATGGCCGCCCTTCTCGGCCAGCAAGGACAGGCTTGTCCCTGGTTCCACTACAACTCGTTCTCTCCGCCCATTCCTTTCCTCGCGTACGCCCCAGACGGGACCATCTATGCCACGGAAGCCGCTCCCGGCGAAGTGCCGGTGCGAGTTCTGATGGTGCGCCCCGGGGGCAGCCCCGAGACTTACGCTCTTCCTGTCAGCCCAAGCGACATGCCGTGTGGGGTTGTTCGCGACCGTGACGGCTCGCTGATCGTTTCCGAGACTGGAGCCAACCGCATCGTTCGGTGCCTCGCTAACGGCTCAAGAGTGGTCCTGGCGGCTGGAGTCCAGTTCCCCCAAGCTCTTGCGCTAGACGAGGATGGGAACCTCTACGCAGTCACCGGAGTCGGAGAGATGGCCTGGCCTGGCCGACTTCCGATCGCAGGAGATGCAATCGTTTGCATCTCGAAGACCGGCCAAGTCTCGACGGTGACACGCCTGCAAGGCGTCACCGCTCTTGTGATCTCCCCGACGGGTGCGCTCTTCGCCACAGCCAACCGACGCGTCGTCAGGGTTTCCCTCGATGGGACAACGACACCGCTCTGTACTGGTTTCACGCGAGCGTGGGGATTGGCTTTCGATCTAGCAGGCATGCTCTACGTGAGTGACAACGCCCAGTGCGGAATCGTTCGCATAGATGGATTCCCACACGGCGAGCTCGCCGGTGTTGTCAGGAGCCAGGCTGGCGCGCCCGTGGAAGGATCTCGCGTCACGGTTGTCTCGGACTGGCCGATCACGGTGGGGCAAGAAGTGACCACGGATGCCGAAGGCAGATTCAGTCTACGGGCTGCGCCGCGGACGTACACAGTGACTGCTCAAGCTCCAGATGGGACAACGTCTGCAGTAAGGGACATTCGAGTCGCCGACGGACAAGTCCTGGACCTCGAAATCACTCCGGGCCACTGAGTCCGAAACGACCGCGCTTCATTCCGTTGACGGACGCAGAAGAGGACTCCTCGCATGGCAGCGAACCGCGCCACGCACACCGAACTGCGCTATGCTCGCGCTAGCGAATCGCTCAGCAGCGTCAAGGGCTGGCTTGGCCGAGCCGCTCTCCGCTCTCTCCAAGGGACCAAGGCAAGGAGGCTGTCGTATGACCGCGCGCTGGGGACTGGCAGGACTTGGTCTTGCGCTCTGTCTTATGGTGGGCCTTCCAAGTGCCGTTCGCAGTGCCGGATCGGGACCGTGCCAGATGGAAGGCCAAGCGCCAGTGCCCTTCGGTACATTGCCTGTCGCCACGTTGGAGTTCTCCAACGCCCAGTACGAAGCGGAGTGGTTCGTTGCCCCTGGGCCACTCAACATGCCGCATGAGGTGATACTTACCCCGGCAGGCGAGCTAGTCGTGCTGTCCGTGCGGAACAGGACACTCTACAAGGTTGGGAGCGATGGCACAGCGCGCGTCTTCGTCCAGGGCGTTGACGGCTACCACGGTGTCGTTGACAAACAGGGGAACATCTACCTCTATTGCTCCCCCGGGGGGCAGGTCAGCTGCGTTGCGCCCAACGGAACTGTAAGGATCGTCATCACGGAAGCATGGAGTCTTCGATCTGACTACGCCGGCGGCGAAGGCTTTGCTCTCGGGTCAGACGGGGATCTATACGCTGCCGTGAGTGTCGCCGGGGATCGGTCCAACCTCTTCCGCATCACTCCCCAGGGGCAACTGACTTGCGTAGCGAGGGGAGTCCCGAATCTCTGGGCCCTTTGCACGGCGCCTGATGGCCGTCTGCTGGGGGCATCTTGGGACACCGTCTACGAGATCTCACTGCGTGATTACTCACTGACCGTGCTTGGGCAAACCCCCGCTTCAGACACGATGTCTCTCGGAGGAGTGACCGTTGATCCCAGCGGCAACATCTACATTTCCAGAGGTGCACGGGGCACAAGCGGGCGGCTCTTTCGCATCGACTCCGGTGGCAAGACGACACTCCTCGCGACGATCCCGCATGAGGGCCTCACGGGCATCGAGTGGAGACAAGCGACCGGAGAGATCGTGGGGGCGCAGCTGCGGGAGGGCGCGCTGGTTGCCGTTCGTCCCGACGGCAGCTCCCGCGAACTGGTCTCCGGAAATGGGCTCGTGACTCCTGAGGCGTTGGCGTTTTCGCCCAGCGGGAATCTCGCTGTAGTGAATTCGGAAGCTGGAATGGCCGCCCTTCTCGACCCGCAAGGGCAGGGTTGTCCCTGGTTCCACTACAAATCGTTCGTGCCGCCCATTTCCTTCCTCGCGTACGCCCCAGACGGGACCATCTATGCCACGGAAGCCGCTCCCGGCGAAGTGCCGGTGCGGGTCTTGATGGTACGTCCGGGTGGGAGCCCTGAGACATACGCTCTTCCTGTCAACCCAAGCGATATGCCCTGTGGAGTTGTTCGCGACCGTGACGGTTCGCTGATCGTTTCCGAGACCGGAGCCAACCGCATTGTTCGCCTTCTCCCCGACGGCTCGAGAGCGATCCTAGCAGCTGGACTCCAGTTCCCCCAAGCTCTTGCGCTGGACGCGGACGGGAACCTCTATGCAGTGACTGGGATCGGAGAGATACCCTCGCCGGGCCAGCTGCCAATCGGAGGAGACGCAATCACTCGCATCTCGAAGACCGGCCAAGTCACGACGGTGACCCACCTGCAAGGGGTCACCGCTCTTGTGATCTCCCCGACGGGCGCGCTCTTTGCCACAGCCAACCGACGCGTCGTCAGGGTCTCCCTCGATGGGACAACGGCACCGCTCTGCACTGGTCTCATGCGAGCGTGGGGATTGGCGTTCGACCTAGCAGGCATGCTCTACGTGAGTGACAACGCCCAGTGCGGAATCGTTCGCATCGATGGGTTCCCGTACGGCACGCTTGCCGGTGTTGTCAAGAACCAGGCTGGCGCGCCCGTGGAAGGCGCGCGCGTCGCGGTCGTTTCGGACTGGCCGATCACCGTGGGGCAGGAAATCGCCACAGATGCCGAAGGCAGATTCAGCCTACGGGCTGCGCCGCGGACGTACACAGTGACTGCTCAAGCTCCAGATGGGACAACGTCTGCAGCAAGGGACATTCGAATCGCCGACGGACAAGCGCTGCAGCTCGAAATAACTCTGGGCCACTGAGTCCGATCTGAACCACCCCGGCTTTTCCGGAGGCTCCGATACGTGAGCCCGGCGACTATCTGACCCAAGTTGCCAACTGATGTGACTTTCATGTCAATCGACCGGAGTTCGAAAGTTGTCCAGTAGGGCGTATAGAAGATCCTTCTGAAGGCTCTTTCCTCGCGAGGCCAAGAAACACAGCTGAGCCATCTCACACACTCTGCCGGGAATCCATCACCCGCTCGAAGGATTCCCGCAGCGTCGTTCGAATCCTCCCGCCCCAATAGCCAAAGTCAGCACGTGCGGACTTTCCCTGAAGGCCTAGCGGCCGCCGGCCGCTGGAAATGAAGCTCCCGATAGCGTTGCGGAAGGCAACGCCACGAGCCTCGACTCCGCGCGCTAGAGCCGAGACGAAGGTGGGAACGCTTCCGCCGACCCCTCTGCTTGTGGTTGCCTCGTGGTCTCGCGCAAGTGTAGGCTGGAGCCAGCTCCCAACAGAAGTGGGGCGGAGGAGTGCCTATGAGCGCCCGTCAGCTGCTGGTTCTGTCTCCGATTCTCATCCTGGTGTGCGCATCCTCGGTTCTAGCTCAGAACGCTACTCACCACACAGGGGACATCGTCATCACTGGGAATGAGAGTCTCACAATAGCAGACGCAACGTACTACCAGCGTGGGAACGTCTCCATCACGGGCAGGGGCCAGCTCATTCTCCGCAACGCGACTCTGTACGTAGAGCAGGAGTATTACCAGCAATACGTTGTCGTTGTGCAAGACGAAGGAAGGCTGGTTGCTGATTCGTCGCGGATCGACTCCAACTACCGAATTGCGGTTCAGATCTTTGACCAAGCAGAGGCAACCCTGACGGACTTTACGACGGGTTGGCTGGTTCCAGGCGGTGAGGCGGCGGTCCGATGCGAGAATGTACACCTTCTGAACGAACTGATCGTCTTCGACAACCCTCGAGTACAGATGTCCAATTCGACCATAGCAGCGCTCGACGTCTTCCTTTCGGGCAAGACGCCTGCGACACTTCGGAACGTGCGGCCAGGGAAATGGGCTTCGGTTGACTTCGGGGCGATGTTTGAGATTGGCGAGCACCCTGCGCTCACCTTCGAGAACACAGAAGTCGGGTATGTGAATCTTGCGGTTCCCTATCCGGGAGCCGCCCTCACTTGTTTTGACTGTCAGCTTGGTGTCACGATAGACACTGAGGCTCCCCCAACGCTCGTACTCGACGGGTTGACTCGGGGCCAATACGACGATCTCAGCGTTGGCGATGTGAGACTGGTGCGCTGCCAGGTCGAATTCTGGTTGATCCACCCCAACGCGACGCATGCGGAACTGCAGGTCAAGGCGTGTTCAGACCTGATGACGCATTTCACTGCCGGGAACACGCATGCAGTGATTTCTGACTCGACCGTCAACCTGTGCGCTCTCTCATACCATGGCGACATTGAGTTCCAGAACTCCATTCTGCAGGGTGGTATGGTCTTTAAGAATTCGGGGTTCGAGATGTCAGGTAGCGTACGGTTCGCTGCGGGTGTGGAATTCATAACCTGGTACAACACGACGGTCGAGCGTTCCTATGACGTCGTAGCTAGAAACCGCCAGGGGATTCCTATTCCTGGGGTTGAGATCACCCTAACGCAGGGCGGTGGGGAGCCTCTTGCCTTCGCGACCACCGACCGAGATGGCAGGGCGGTGCTCAAGATTTCGTTCAGCGACAAGAACCGCGGGGCCGCCTGGCAACTCAAGGCCACTTACCCAGATAGGACATCAGTGACTCGGACCATTGCGTTCTTCACTCCCTCGCCGATCGTTGTTGTCGCCAGCTAGGCGCAGCGGGCATGACGAGTGGGATGCTACGATTGCGGACCGCGGCAGACGAACTGCATCGGAGTGACCTCTAGCGACGTGTGGGCGCACACTGAAACTGCATCTTCGGAAAACACGAGGAGGTCCGCAGTGGGACAACGCCAGCCGCCCACTTTGGCCTCGTGTGTCTTGTTGAGCGTTGAACCGCCCGGGTTCTCCGGAGGCCCCACTACCTGAGCCCGGCAACTATCTGATCCAAGAGGCCAAGCGATGCGGATTTCATGTCAATCGCTGGGAGTTCGAAAGTTGTCCAATAGGGCGTATAGAATAGCCTTCTGAAGGGTCTTTGCTCGCGAGGCCCGACAGGATGGCCTCGTCACCTCTGTTCCCCGTTGACAAGACTCACCGGGCACTCGATGGACCCAGATGCCGTTGTTCGCATCCCGCGCTCCACACAAGCAAGCTACACCGCTCTTCCTGCCTGCGTGTCCTCGCTAACTATTCTCACTGGCATGTCTTATCCTTCCGGAGAGACCACCCTTCACGAAGCCTGCCGACCTCGCGGCGCCTCTTCTGCTATCCTCCCTGACAATGCGATGATGGGTTAGCTGAAGAGGAGGTCGCTGTGGTGCGGCGGGCTTTCGCTCTGGTCGTGCTAGGAGTTGTGGTCCTTGTCTGTACTGCGCTGGCTGCTTCGGAATACCTCACGAACCGCACCGGGAAGACAGCCACGGCCGTCACCGTGACCTTCTCGGAAGAGGTCCGCATCACGAGCCACGATGAGTTGGTCTTCCCGGATCAAGAGCCGGCGGGACGAGCCGAGACGTTCACTTTCAGCGGCGGGGAGCTGGCGAATGGCGGGCGATTCAAGCTCTCCTGGACGCCGTCGTCAGCCGAAGTGACAGTCTGCGACTGGACTACGAGTAGCCCCGCATCAGCATCCGACAAGCAGCCCGTGGTTCCACTCCCGACCAGCATGGTCTGCGGTCTTCAAATTGGGGGCAATTGGGGGCTGAACACCATCACAGCCCCGCGTCCACCGGTGGAGTGGTTTGAGTACAACGTCGGGATGAACGCGAACTGGATCGGCCTGCAAATCAGCCTGGGTCTCGACGACTCGATGGACTCAACCGTTGAGCCGAGACACGGAACCATTCCTGGCATGATCGTCGCCTTCGACGATGACGTGCTGCGAAGTCTGATCCGCCAGCTCCGCAGTTGGGGATTCCATGTCTACGTCGTCCTCGCGTTCGAGAACCTCGCCGACAATATCGGTCCCCAAACTCCACCCGGGAAGAACCTACTGCGTTTCACCCTGGGTGACCCGCGCGTGCCGGTACGGTATGGCACGCTCCCGGAGTACTGGCCATGGTCACCGACGCATCCAGATCACGCTCGTTTCGTCGAGGAGTTCTTCCGCACCTACACGGATGTCGCCGTCTACTACGGAAAACTCCTCCAGGAGGAGGGCGTAGAGCTCTATGCCCTCGGTTCCGAGACGGAGTACCTGTTCCGTACGCGCCCCGAGCCGCCGCTGCTTCCTGTGGCCTACAACTCGGAGCTCAAGGGGATGGTCGAAGCAGTGCGCGCGGTCTATCACGGCTCGCTCACCTACGACATGAACTGGTACTCCATAGTTGGTCCCGAGGATACGAAGCAGGTGGACAAGGTCTGGGGCGACCTCGGTCTCGACGTTATCGGCGTATCGGCGTACTTTCCGATTAGCGAGAACGACCTTAGGGCAGGATGGGAAAGGATATTCTCGAAGTACCTTCAGCCGTTGAACGCAGCGTACCCGAACAAGCCGATTGTATTCACCGAATTCGGCTACCTAGATACGCCGGACGCCCGGCATTGGATGTATACGCCGTTTGAGACCTTCGATCCGGCGTGGGTCGATAAGGACGGCGATCACCTCGATGACGGCCAAGAAGAACAGGCTGCGATCCTTGCGGCACTCTTCGAAACGACCGCTGCGCACCCTGGCGTCGTGCGGGGACTGTTCGACTGGGAGATGGCGGTCGGCTCAGACGCGGATTGGGCCAGCCCAAACGGCTACGCTGGGGAGAGGACCTGGGCTGTCCGCGGGAAGCTAGCAGAGGATGTTGTTCGCAACTGGTTCGGAACATGGCTCGCGGGAGATGTGTCTCGCCCGGCTGCGCCTGCCGCGCTGACTGACACAGTGCCCGACGTGGCCGCTAGTGAGATCGACTGGGATTCCATCCCCGTCTGCGTTGGTTATCCATATTCCCCTGGCTGGGTGGCCTTCTACTGCGACGGTGACCAGAACCTCGCGCATGCGCGGTTCTGGGGACAGGACGGTCTCCACGTCAAGGCATTCCGGGTTGGCGTGTCCGACGCCGGCCTCGCAGTGAGCGCCGAGTTGTACGAGAACGACAGAATGGGCTGGTACGGCTACATCATGTCATTCGGGATGTCGGACTCCGTGTCCTTCCACATATTCCTCTACCCGCGAGGCCCGCAGGCAAGGCTTGCGGCGAGGGTGAACGGGCAGTGGCTGGAACTCGGGACGACCTCTCTTCAATCCATTGCGGTGACGGACTCGACAATAAGAGCGTGGTTCCCGAGCGATATGTACTCTGAACGCTTCACGGCAGAAACCCTGCTGGCTACACCGGTGGATCTGAGCCTTGATCACATCGAACAGCACCCGGTGTTTAGAAGGGAGCTGTTCGGGTTCCCCGGCAGCGGTGAAGCGGCCTGGGTCGGAGGGAAGCGCGCCGTTGCCACCCAATCACTCGCGGTGTCTTCGTTGCTTGACTTCGATTGGGAGCAACTTCCCCCCGTGCTGTCCTACTCCAACACGCCGGACGTCGAGTACACATTCGCAAGTGAGTACGCCAGCCAATTTGGGCCTGGCGGCGCGGCGCAGTATTGGGGGCAGCCTGGCTGCAAGGTCAAGGCGGTAAGGGCCGCGCTCTACCGCGACGCTGTCATCGTCCATGTTGAGCTGTACGAGCCGGACACACTCGGGCACTATCGCTACATCGTCGCTTTCAGGTCCTCGATAGGGGACTTCTACGTGTTCATGGACCCCGTCACCAGCTCCGCCGGTCTCTGGCTGGATGCCCACGGTGTCTGGGCGTTTATCGCGTACGTGACTGACGAGGGGTTCGTGGCTGGCGACTCGACCGTGTCGGTGGTCATCAGAGATGAGCTCTTCTCGGCATACGTAGCTCCAGCCACCCTCCTGCAATCATCGGTGGACCTCCACATCGACTATGTGACAGCTGAACGCCGCGAGCTCTTCAACTTCCCCGGCCAGGCATTTTCACCGACCGACCGCTCGGGGCAGGACTTCCTCGTGCCTTGAGACTGAACGGCCTCGGCTCTTCCGGGGGCTCCACTACCTCAGCCCGGCGACTACCCGATCCAAGATGCCAACCGATGCGGCTTTCATGTCAGTCGCCGGGAGTTCGAAAGTTGTCCAATAGGGCGTATAGAAGTGCCTTCTGAAGGGACTTTGCTCGCATGGCACGACAAGGCGGCTTCGCCACGTCAGTCATACTCTGGCAGGAATCCATCGGTCATTCTAGGAACTCCGCCGTCGGCCCTTCGCCTCCTCCTCCGCCAAACAGCAGCGGAATGGACTGTGCATTCGCCACTGCAATGTCCGCACTGACCGCTCAGACGGATCGGGGGCCCGAACCCGTCTGGCTCCCAGGATACGTACATGCACACTGCTGCGCTCGAGTCTCTCAATTGACCTTTCCGAGACGCCCTCGACTCCGCAGAGCATCCGAATTGCGCTAGACTGACCCCAGGGAGCCGCTCAGCGGTATCGGGTCGGCTTGGCTAGCCGCTCTCATTCTCTCTAAGGAATCGAGTGGAAGGTGGTTGTCATATGATCGCGTGCCGGAGACTGGCAGGACTGGGTCTTGCGCTCTGTCTTGTAGTAGGCCTTGCTAGCGCTGTTCCGTCTGCTGCGTCGGGACCGTGGCAGACGGAAAGCCAGGTGCCAGTACTCTTCGGCACATTGCCTGTCGCCCCGCTGGAGTTCGCCGACGGTCATCAGTACGAGGCGGAGTGGTTCGTCGCCCCTGGTCCGTTCAACATGCCCCAAGAGGTGATCCTCACCCCAACGGGCGAGCTAGTTGTTATGTCCACGCGGAGCAGGACGCTCTACAAGGTGGGGAGTGACGGCACAGTGCGTGTCTTCGTCGAGGACGTTGAGGGTTACCTCGGCGACGTCGACAAACAGGGGAACATCTACCTCTACCAACCCCCGTTTGGAAAGGTCACCTGCGTCGCACCCAATGGAGCTGTGAGAATCGTCGTCGACCAGGCCGGTGATCTCCGATCGGACTGTGACGGAGGCATTGGGGTCGGCCCTGATGGGAACGTGTACGTTGCAGCAAACTTCGCCTGCGCGGATCGATCCAACCTCTTCCGTATCACTCCCCAAGGCCAGCTGACCTGCGTGGCGAGGGCAATCCCCTTCTTTCTCGCCCTTCGTACCGCGCCAGACGGCCGATTCCTAGGGGCGTCTTGGGACACTGTCTACGAAATCTCGCTGCACGACTACTCACTGACCGAACTAGGCCGAACGCCCAGTTCAGACGCGATGTCTCCCGGAGGAATGGCCGTCGATCTCAGCGGCAACATCTACATCTCCAGAGGTGCACGCGGCACGAGCGGCCGGCTCTTTCGCATCGACTCCGGTGGCAAGACGACACTCCTCGCAACGATCCCGCACGAGGGCCTCACGGGCATCGAGTGGAGACAGGCCACCGGAGAGATCGTGGGGGCGCAGCTGAGGGAGGGCGCGCTGGTGGTCGTTCGTCCCGATGGTAGCTCTCGCGAGTTGGTCTCCGGGAATGGGCTTGTGACCCCCGGGGCAATGGCGTTCTCGCCCAACGGCAGTCTTGCTGTCGTGAACGAGGAAGCTGGGAGGGCAGCTCTTGTCGACCTGCAAGGTCAGGTTAGTCCCTGGCTCCACTACAATTCATACGGTCCGCCCATTTCCTTCCTGGCATACGCCCCGGACGGAACCATCTATGCCACAGAAGCTGCTCCCAGCCTCATGCCAGTGAGAGTCGTCTTGGTGCGCCCGGGAGGAGAACCTGAGACACTCGCTCTTTCGTCCAAGCCAAGCGACATGCCGTGTGGCGTTGTTCGCGCCCGCGACGGTTCACTGATCGTTTCTGAGACCGGAGCTAGTCGCATTGTTCGGCTTCTCCCCGACGGCTCAAGGGCGATCCTGGCGGCCGGAGTCCAGTTTCCCCAAGCTCTTGCGCTGGATGCGGACGGGAACCTCTACGCAGTGACCGGGGTCGGAGAGATACCTTCGCCGGGGCAGGTTCCGCTCGGGGGAGATACGATCACTCGCATCTCGAAGACCGGTCAAGTCACGACGGTGGCACGTCTGCAGGGAGTCACCGCTCTTGCGATCTCGCCGACGGGTGAGCTCTTCGCCACGGCCAACCAACGCGTCGTCAGGGTTTCGCTGGATGGAACGACGAGACCTCTCTGCGCTGGGTTCACGCGAGCGTGGGGATTGGCATTCGACCTAGCAGGCATGCTCTACGTGAGTGACATCGCCCGGTGCGGCATCGTCCGCATAGACGGGTTCCCGAACGGCGAACTCACCGGTGTTGTGAAGAGCCAGTCTGGTGCGCCTGTGGAAGGAGCACACGTCACGGTTGTCTCGGACTGGCCGGTCACGGTGGGGCAGGAGGTTACCACCGATGCCGAAGGCAGATTCAGTCTGCGAGTTGCGCCGCGGACGTACACGGTGACTGCTCAAGCTCGGGATGGAGCCACATCAGCTCCAAGAGACGTTCGCGTTGCCGACGGACAAGCGTTGGAGCTCGAAATAGCTCTTGGTCACTGAGTCCGATCTGAACCGCCCCAGCTCTCCCGGAGGCTCCATTACCTAAGTCCGGCGACTACCTGATCCAAGACGCCAACCGATGCGGCTTTCATGTCAATCGACCGGAGTTCGAAAGTTGTCCAGTAGGGCGTATAGAAGTCCCTTGCGAAGAGCATTTGCTCGCGAGGCCCGACAGGACGGCCCAGCCATCCCCACTCTTGGGCTCTGGCAGGAATCTACGGGTCTCCCTGGGAACTCCGGCCTCGGCGTTCAAATCGTCCGCTCCTGTCAGTTCCCATAACGACGTCTCCTTCGGCACTACCTCCGCCACGTGCAGGCCTCGAGGACTCGTTGTCGCCCGTGTCCATGGACCCACTCTCTGTGATCGGGCCAGGTCTCCCCGGCTTCGCCTTGAACCGGGTTCCGGGACTAGCCAGTTCTTGGCTACAGTGTGGCTGTGAGGGAGCAGGGGAGGGATGGGGCGAGACTAGCTGGAGATCGGTCCAGCCCCTGGTGGCGGTTGTCTCCTTCTCATCGTTGATGTATAGGATGAGAGGATGGCTCGCTAACCAAGACGCAACCCGGAAGGAGGCAAGTCGTGAGAAAGAAAGTGACTGGGGTGACGACATCCCTCATGTTGCTCGTCGCGCTGACGTCCAGCCTGGTGCTGGCACAGGGTTTGCCGATCCCGCTCATCTTCGACGACGATGGTAGCCCCGATGGGACGATTGCGCTGATGTACGTCCTCCGGAATCCCGCCTTCGAGTTGAAGGCTCTCACGGTGTCCTGCGGGGAGGCTCACCCGACGATCTTCGCCCAGAACCTGACCCGCGTCCTCGCCCGAGTCGGGCACTCTGGGATTCCCGTCGCCGCCGGCCGGGAACTCCCACTCTCGGGCAAGAACGAGTTTCCCGGCTCGTGGCGAGCGCAATCAGACGGATTCTGGGGACTCGCACTCCCCCAGCCGGTCGACATGGTGCAGACGCTGTCGGCTGCCCAACTGATCGTGAACGTTGTCAAGGCTTCCCCACGACCTGTCACACTCCTGGTTACCGGCACGCACACCAACGTTGCAGAAGCCCTGCGCCTCGACCGCAGCATCGCTTCCAAGATCAAGGAGATCGTGATCATGGGCGGCGCTCTCTACATTCCGGGCAACATCGCGAGCAACGCGCCGGGCTACACCAACACTGTCTCGGAGTGGAACATCTGGGTCGACCCAGTTGCAGCAAACGAGGTATTTGCCTCCGGAATCCCCCTGCGCCTCGCCCCGCTCGATTCGACGGACGATGTCGTTTGGACCAGCCAAGACGCAACGACGTGGAGCGGATCCGGAACCCCCGAAGGCGCGCTAGCAGGTGAGATTCTGCAGATGCTTCTGCAGTGGTGGAACCCTAAGGGGATCTACATTTGGGACCTCGATACCGCGGTTGTGGCATCGAACCCAGGTGTGTGTCCTGGAGAGAGGCTCCATGTGGACGTCATCACCGCTGCCGGCAATCAACAGGGCCGAACGGTGGTGCGGCCGGGCGAGTCCGCCACCGTGAGTGCGTGTCTCCGCCTGGATAGCTACAGCGTCAAGAGCGCGGTAAGGGCGGCTCTCGAACAGAAGTAGGCGCTCCTCGAAGGGGGGCTCTGAGCCGCCCGGGTTTTCCGAGGGCTCCATTGCCTGAGTCCGGCGGCTATCTGATCCAAGGTGCCAACCGATGCGGCTTTCATCTCAACCGCTGGGAGTTCGAAAGTCGTCCAGTAGGGCGTATAGACGACCCTTCCGTAGGGCCTTTGTTCGACAGGCCCGACAGGACGCTCGCACCAGAACGCCATCCACACGGCTCGTCTCCGTACCTCGGGGGAGTACCTGCTTAGTTGTGCCACAGCCCCATCCTCCCAAGGAATTCGGTCTCCGGCAATCCCGGGGCGGTTCAACCGGCCCTTGGCCTAGCACTTCAACGCGCTTAGACTGGTGCAACAGCGGCACTCTCTTCTTAGGTCCGAGTGCGGCGCGTTCTCTCGTTAGAACCGAACGCGTGCGACGCTACAGGGATTCGCGGACGTCGCAGACAAGCTGCGACGCTACACGGGCTGGGGCGCGGCGCCCACCGACGCGCCACCAGCCCACAACATCCACGCACTGCCGTGCCAACTTCCGTTCAGACGGCAAGGTCATGGCGCTGTCCTCACGAGGCGGAAGCCCAGGGAGTCGTACACGTCGACGGGCCAGCAGGCGCGATGCGAGACGCGGCAGCCGAGCGCGCTACCGCTCCAGCAGCCGCCACGAAGCACGCGGCCCGACCCCGACGCCGGGCCACGCGCGTCGCTTCCGGGCGAGGATGCGTAGGTCGACTCGCCATACCAGTCCCAGCACCACTCCCACACACTCCCCGCCATGTCGTACAGCCCATACCCGTTCGGGGCGAAGCTCCCCACAGGGCTCGTGTATGGCTTTGGCTCGTTGTCGTAGTCGGGGTGATAGCCCCGCGTCGGGCTCGTGTCGTAGCTGTAGGAGGAATTGGTGTGGTAGTTCGCCCGACTGTGCTGGATCTCATCCGTATCACTCCACGGGAAGCGGCGCCCCTCGACCCCGCCGCGTGCCGCCTTCTCCCACTCCGCCTCGGTCGGCAGCCGGTATCCGCTCGCGCTCCAGTTGCAGGCAGGGCTGTCGCTCTCTTCCGTGCGGTAGACGCTCCCGTTCACGGAGTAGCAGGGCACCAGCCTCGCCTTCTCGCTGCGCGCATTGGCCCACTTCACCGCTTCGCACCACGAGACGTCGGTCGCGGGATGGGCCGGTCCCTTGCCCTGCGCGCTTCCGGGGCCGATGTCGTAGCCGTTTGCCGCCGCCCAGCTTGCCACCTCGTCCCACAAGGCCTTCGTGATCTCGTAGCGGTCCATGGTGAACGCGCTTACCGCCACCGTGTGCACCGGCAACTCGTCGGCCCACCCCTCGCCGAAGCTGTCGCCCATCCGGAAACTACCTGCCGGGATCAAAACCATCTCCGGCGGTGACGGCGCAGGTGGCAGCGTTCCCGAGTCGGCCGCCGTGGCGATGCACGACACCAGAAGCATCAAGCCGAGAAGCACCGGGAATCTCTTCGTCATGGGCCGAGACCTCCTTGTTCGACGAGCAGAGTAGCGTGCACGGTCGGGCAAGACAAAGCAGAACTGCTGAGCGATGATGAACCGCCCCGGGTTCTCCGGAGGGTGATCTACCTGAGGCCGGCGGCTATCCGATCTACGATGCCAACCGATGCGGCTTTCATGTCAATCGCCGGGAGTTCGAGAGTTGTCCAGTAGGGCGTACTTGGATAGGGAAGAGAAGGCGCGGTAGAGGGTGAGCCATCGTAGAGGGCTTCCCCACTTCAGAGTCAAGAGATCCCGGCCGCGGTGGCCGGATTCAAGTAACTCACCCTCCGGAGAACCCGGGGCGGTTCCGGTTACCACCTGCTTCTCATTCATCGTCAGCCCCATCGGCATCTCCTCGCCGCATTCCCGAGAGACACCGTAGCCTCACCTCCCGATTCGAGTACTTTTCTT
>Ga0247842_10002823_pt1 | contig 24739 bp, 25 predicted proteins | sample LaCruzMarch2015__3_FD_192411 | JGI IMG/M metagenome (GOLD analysis project Ga0247842, IMG submission 192411) | Freshwater microbial communities from meromictic Lake La Cruz, Castile-La Mancha, Spain - LaCruzMarch2015_19m | ecosystem: Environmental > Aquatic > Freshwater > Lake | place: Spain...
ACGCGCGGTGCCCGTCCAGCTGACCAGACCGATCACGATGATGATGTTGAAAATGCTCGGACCGACCAGCGCCACGGCCGTGAGGATGAGGAAAAACGTTGGGAAGCACATGATCGCATCGACGAAGCGCATGATGAGGTTGTCCACCCACTTGCCGAAATAACCCGCCACCGCACCGACCGTCACCCCGATGAAAAGCGAAACGAACACCGCGACAAATCCGACCGTCAGGGAAATGTAGGCCCCGTTGAGCAGACGGCTGAAGACATCGCGTCCGAGATTGTCCGTGCCGAGCCAATTGACCGAATCGGGCGGGAGTAGTTTCCGCTCGAGGTTGGTCGCATCGGGGTCCATCGGCCACGGAATGCCGAGGACATCGAGCACGAAGAAGGCCACGGCAATGACGGCAAGCAGGCCGACCATGCCGAGGGCGCAGAGTCCGATTTTATTCGCGCGAAAACGGCGCAGGGACCGCTCCATCGGGCTAGCGGCGACCTCGAGAGGCTCTGGTGTCGTCGTGATCATTCCAATCGCACCCTCGGATCGACCACCGCGTAAAGCACGTCGGCCAGCAGGTTGCCGAGCAGCACGAGCGCCGCGGTGACAAAGTTCAGCGCGACGAGCGTCGGGTAATCACGTTCCAGCACCGCCTCGTAGCCCAAGCGCCCCATCCCGGGGTAGGCGAAAATGTTTTCGATGATGACCGCCCCGCCGATCAGCGCGGGCAGGAGCATTCCGATGCCGGTGATGAGCGGGCGCACCGAATTGCGCAGGGCATGCCGATAAAACACCGCGTTCTCGTCGAGTCCCTTGGCCCGTGCCGTGCGGATGTAATCCTCGCGCAGAGTTTCAATCATGCTCGCCCGGATGAAGCGCGACTGCACGGCCACACCGCCGATGGCGAGGATCGAGGCCGGCAGCATCACATGCCACCAGCGGTCAAGAAAGACCTCCAGGCCATTGGCGAAAGTGACGCCGATCGTATGCGTCCCGAGGATCGGCACCGCCCCGTAGTTGACGAGGCCGATGGCCAGCAGATAGGAAACCCAGAACCCCGGCAGTGCGATGAAGACAAAGGCCAGGACGCTCGTGATCACATCCGGAGGCCGCCCCGCATGCCGCGCCCCGTAAACGCCGAGCAAAAGACCGAAACTCAAGGACAGCGCCAGCGCCCCGAGGTTGAGAGCGAGGGTGGCGGGGAGGCGCTCGGCGATCTTCGCCAGCACCGGCCGCTCGTCCTTGATGCTGCGCAACTCACCGGTGAAGAGGTCACGCATGATGAACCCGTATTGCTCGTGCAGGGGCTTATCGAGGTGGAATTTCTCGCGAAAGATCCGCTTCACATCCTCCGAGACTTTGGGATTCAACTCGCCCCAGGGATACGGACTCCCCGGCGTCAGCGTGATGATGAAAAATGAAATCAGGCTGATGAAAAACAAGAGCACGACCGAGGCAAGGAGACGGCGGATGATGAAGACGGTCATGGCTTACTCGCTGGCCTCCTTGGCGTATTCCGGGCGGTAAAACCACTCGATGTAGTGACTCCACCCCGCTTTGGTCATTGTCACCGGTTCGTCGATCCAGGTGCCATCCGGCCCCGGCCGCTTCACGCGGAAGGCATCCTTCCACATGACAGATGTTCCCTCGGGCACAAAAAGGAAAAGATACGGTTGGTCGTCGTAGATCAACTGCTGCAATTCGCCGCACTGGCGGATGATCTCGTCGCGGTCGAATTCCTCGCGCACCGATTCGAGCAGGCGGTCGGCTTCCTTGCTCTGGTAGCCGACCATGTTAAGACGCTCGGGCTCGGTCTGGGACGAGTGCCAGATCTGGAACTGGTCGAAGCCCTGCCCCAAGGCCCAGCCGAGCACCACGGCATCGAATTCCCCCTGGTTGACGAAGCGCTTGAGAAAGACCGCCCACTCGTACATCTCGACCGTGACCTCGATCCCGATCGCCCGGAGGTTTTCCTGCACGAGTGTCGCGATGTCGCTGCGGATGACATTCCCGTTGTTCGTGATGAGCGTGAAAGCGAAGCGCTCTCCGTCTTTCACGCGGATCCCGTCTTGGCCCGGAACCCAGCCCGCGGCGTCAAGCAACTGCCTTGCTTCCTCCGGATCGTAAGCGAGCGGCTGGACCCGCGGGTTGAAAAACCACATTTCCGGCGTGAAGATCCCCGTGCTCTGCGTGCCGTATCCGTAGAGGATGTAGCGGATCATCTGGTCGATATTGACCGCGTGGGCCAAGGCCTGGCGGACGCGCAGGTCCTGAAACATGGGGCGCCGCAGATTCCACCCGACGTAGTTGTAGGAATTGCTCGGCGAGGTGAAGAGCGTGAATCGCTCGTCCTCGCGAAAACTCCCCACCGCCCAGGGATCCGCCGACCAAAAATCAACCTGTTGTGTCTCGAAAGCGAGGCGCAGGGTCAGCGGGTCGGGCAAGGTGCGGAAAACAATACCATCCAGATGGGGGAGACCCTTGAAGTAGTCCTCGTTGCGCGCCACGCGCACAAATTGGTTCGTCTTCCACTCGGCGAACTTGAACGGACCCGTTCCGACCGGCGCACGGTTGAAGACCAGCGGCCACTGGTCCGGGGGCACGTCGGCCAGCAAGTGAGCGGGCAAGATGCTCATCATCCAGCTCTCCAGAGCCGGCGAAAAAGGACGACGGTAAACAACCCGCACCGTGCGCGCATCGGGGGTTTCCACCGAGAGCACCAATTCGTAATCCGGCTTGCGCGGCGAGGCCACGCGGTCGTCCATCATCGCCCCGTAGGTGAACTTCACGTCCTGCGAGGTGAACGGCGCGCCGTCGTGCCAGCGGACATCGTCATGCAAAAGGAACTCAACCACCGGCTCGGCCAAAAACTCCGGCGCTAACACCGGCTCGATGACCAGCCCCTTCTCCCCGAGTCGCTCGGCCAGCCAGACCCGCAAACGCTCGCGCGTCTCCTCTTGGTCACCGAGAAAAACAAGTTCGCCCAGGTTGCCACTGCTCCAGACCCGCACGACACGCGCGGACATCTCCTCCGCGGCGAAGCGGGTGAGCGCATCTTCCAGCGGCTTCGGCGCCATGACCGAGAGGGTGCGCACGGGCAGGGGTGTGACCCCGAATTTGGCGGCCAACGCTCGTGAATCGCTTACCCCCGGCAAGGACAATTCCAGCTCCAAACGTTCCCCTTCCACGGCGTAGCGCTGGAGATGCAGCGCCTCCCGATCGACCACTCCGGCCTCGAGGTTGGCTGCCGCGAGGATGGCTTCTTCGGCAGAGTCGAAGAAAAACGTGCTGCGCTGACCCAACTCCCACGCGGCCGCGAGATCGCCGACAATTTCCAGACCGGCATCGTATTTGAGCAGGCCGTTGAAGATCACCCCGGTCACCGCGCCGGATGCCGCATCGGCCGCTTGGACCGGGTTGAGCGTGCTCGGCTCCCCGATGCTGCCGATATACATCTCGTTTTTTTTATCCACCGTGACCCGCGAAACCGTCCAGAGCGCCAACGCGGTGATTGCCGCGAGCAAGAGCGGAATTCCGACAATCAGGGTTCGCAACCGGGGCATCGTGCAGATTTTCTCCGTTAAAAACCCCACCGCGAGCCAAAAGCAAGACCCCGACCCTCTGTTTTCCCTTTGCAGCAGAGGCACCCAACGCGATATTCTCCTCTTTAGATGGTCACGGCAGTCAAGGAAAAGACGGTAGTGCGCAATGACCTCGATTCGGCGCTCCTAGTGCGCGCCTACCGCGTCATGCTTCTGGCTCGCGCGACCGAGGACAAACTCGCCAGCCTTTACCGTGCCGGCATGATCAAAGGCGGCGTCTTTCTCGGCAAAGGACAGGAAGCCCTCAGCACCGCCTCATCCATCTTTCTCCAAAAGGGCGACATTTTCGGTCCGCTCATCCGCGACCAGGCCGGACGTCTCGCCTTCGGGGACACCGTGCTCGACACCTTCCGCACGTATCTCGGATCAGCCAAGGGTCCCATGCGCGGGCGCGATGGCAACATCCACCGCGGACGTCCCCGCGAAGGTTACTACGCCATGATCAGCCACCTCGGTGCCCTCGTGCCCGTGGTCGCTGGCGGGCTCTATGCCCGCCGCCTGCGCGGCGAAACCGGTGTGGTCGGAGTGACCTCGATCGGCGACGGCGGCACCTCCACCGGAGCTTTTCACGAAGGCATCAACTTGGCCGCCGTCGAACACCTTCCGTTGGTCGTGGTCATCGCCAACAACCAATACGCCTACTCCACGCCGAACAGCCGACAATTCGCCTGCGCCGACCTGCTCGACAAAGCGGCCGGATACGGCATCGCCGGCTTCAAATGCGACGGGACCAACCCCGCCGCATGCCTGGAGACCCTCCAACTCGCCGTGCAAGCCGCACGTGAAGGAAACGGACCGCAAATGGTCGTCGCCACCCTCTTGAGACTTGTCGGCCACGGTGAGCATGATGATGCCGGCTACGTGGATGCGGCGCTGCGCCAAGCCAATGTCGGGCGCGACTGCCTCGAAGTCGGCGCGACGCAACTCATCGGCTCGGACCTCGCCACCGCGGAAGAGATCGCCCTTTGGACCAAGGAGGCCCAAGCCGAAGTCGAGGCCGCCTTGAATATCGCCCAGCGGGAAAAGGGCCCGGACCCGGCCGATGAAGACTGGAGAGCCATCTCGACCGAGCGTTTGGTTGATGGTCATCACGATTTGGAGGACGAATGAGCGTCACCTACCTCGAAGCCATCCGCGCCGCGCAGGAGAAAGCGCTGACCGATGACCCGCGCGTCTTCATCTACGGGCAGGACGTCGGGGCTTTTGGCGGGGCCTTCAAGGCGACGAAAAACCTGGCCGCCGAATTTCCCGGACGCGTCATGGACGCCCCGCTCAGCGAGGATGCCATCGTCGGGCTCGCGGTGGGCGCGGCGATCGAAGGCGCCCGCCCCATCGTCGAAATGCAGTTCGCCGATTTTTCCACCGTCGGCTTCAACCAGATCGTCAACCAGGCCGCCACCCTCTACTACCGCACCGAAATCCCCTGCCCCATCGTGGTGCGTCTCCCCAGCGGCGGAACGCTCGGCGCCGGCCCTTTCCACAGCCAAAGCATGGAAGCCGTCTACGCACACTATCCCGGGCTCATCGTCATGACCCCCGCGACCGTGGAGGACGCTTACAGCATGATGCTCGAGGCCGTGGCGATCGACGACCCCGTGATCTTCTGCGAGCACAAACTGCTCTACTACCACCTCAAGGCGGACAAACTTCCCGACACCGCGCAACCCGTGGGCAAAGCGCGTATCGCGCGGGCCGGACGCGACGCCACGGTGGTGACCTACAGCGCCATGCTCCACGAATCCCTGCAAGCTGCCGAGGACCTCGTGGAAGACGGTTGGCAGATTGAAGTCATCGACCTCCGCACGGTCAAACCGCTCGACACCGACACCATTCTCGCCTCCGTGGCGCGCACCGGACGCCTGCTCGTCGTCGGCGAAGCCTGGCCCTGGGGCGGGGTGAACGCCGAGGTCATCTCCCGCGTGGCCACCGAGGGCTTCGGTCTCCTTGATGCCGCACCCATGCGTCTCAACGCAAGGGACACCCCTGTTCCCTACCATCCCGATCTCTGGGCCGCACACCGGCCGACCGCCAGCGTCATTGCCGCGCGCCTCCGTCAACTTCTCACCCAATAAATTTTATGGCCCGCATCCCTCTCCTCATGCCGCAACTCGGTGAATCGATCGCCGAGGCGACTATTGTCCGCCTCATTGCCAAACCCGGCGACGAGGTTGCGGGGGACAATGACCTCATGGAGGTCGAGACGAACAAAGCGGTCATGGGTGTGGTCGCGCCCTGCAGCGGAAAACTTGTCGAACTCCGCGCGGTGGAAGGCGAGAGCTATGCGGTCGGCGCGACGCTCGGCTACCTCGAAGTTTCCGATGCTGATGCCGAGCGCATGGGCTACCTCGAACCGGAAGAAAATGGATCCAACGGCCAGCCCACCGGCTCCATGCCGGCCGGCGCCCCGGACAAACCGAAAAAGAAACGCGTGGCCAAGCCCGAGATCAAACAGTCGGACAAACCGGAGCCGACGATCAAAGGCCTTCCCGTCCCCGCCCACGCCGGCGGCGCCGCTTTCCTTTCCCCGCGCATGAAAGCGCGCATGACCGAACTTGGCCTCAGCGCGGCCGACCTGGCCGGCGTGGCCGGCAGTGGAGCGGGCGGACGCGTCACCATCGAGGACTTCGAGCGCTTCATGGAGAATCTCGACCAGCAAAAAGTCACCGAGGCCTCCTCCATGCGCGTGGCCGTGGCCGATGCCATGCGCCGCAGTTGGACGCGTCCGCTGGCTACCGTCGTCCTGCCGGTCGAACTCGACAAAATGCTCGCCCACCGCAAAGCCTCCGCCGAAAAAGCGGGCGTTTCACTTTACGCGCTGCGGGCGCTGGCCATCGCCTTGTCCGAGAACAGCGCTCCGGCCGGCCGCCTCATCGGCAACCAAGTCATCCACCCCGGATCGATCGATATCGGCTTTGCGGTCGAAGCCGAGGATGGCGTGCTCGTGCCCGTGATCAGGAGTGCGGACAAACACAGCCTCAAAGAACTCATGCCGATGTATGCCCGCCTGGTCGAACTCGCCCGCCAACGCCGCCTCAGCCCCAAAGACATGGGCCAATGCATCTCGACCGTGACAAACTACGGCACCTTCGGACTGACCCTCGCCACCCCAATCCCGCTCCCCGAACAAACCGTCCTTCTCGGCCTCGGCGCCGGGCGCATCGAACCCAAATGGGATAAAGAAAAGCAGCAATTCCTCCCCGTAACCAACGCCTGCTTCACCTTGAGCTTCGACCACCGCGTCCTCGACGGCGGCGCCGCCGGACGCTTGCTGACCAGAATCGCCGAACTCCTCAACAATCCTGAGCAATTATAAGGTCGATCGCGCCGGGACGGCGCGATCCACCCTTCAGCCCCGCAGCGTCGCGCTCAGGCGTTTCTCCACCAGCCCCTCGATGTGCCCGCGCAGGCGGGCATCCGGCAGACGATCGAGCACCGTGTTGAAGAATCCCATGACCAGCAGCTGTTGCGCCGCTTCCGGACGGATGCCGCGCGCCAGGAGGTAGAACAATTCACGATCATCGACCTGCGACGTTGTCGCACCGTGGGTGCAACGCACGTCATCGGCTTCGATCTCGAGACCGGGCATGCTGTTCGCCTCGGCCTCGTCACTCAGGACGATGTTGCGAACTTTTTGATACGCATCGGTCTTGTGCGCGCCGGGTTCGACGCGGATGACCCCGCTGAAGACCGTGCGGCCTTTGCCGGTCAGGGCGTTCTGGTAAAGCAAATCGCTCGTCGCGCTGGGCTTGGCATGGTCTTGAAAGGTGCGCTGATCGATCATCTGCTCGCCGCCGGCAATGTTGACCGAAAGCATGTCGCTGCGTGCGCCTTCCGCGACCATGCGGCTGTAGCTCTCGCCCCGCACGAACTTGCCCCCCAGGTTGACCTGCATGCCGAGACAGGAGGCATCACGTCCGACCGTGGTGGAGTTGAGATGAAACGCGGTGGTGGCGAGGCTCCATTGTTGCACGGCCACGTAGTTGAGCTTGGCGCCTTCCTCGACGACGAGGTCGTTGACCCCGCAGGCGAAAGCGGGCTCATCGTCCGCACTGCGGAAACAATCGACGACGGTCGCCTTGCTGTGACGCTCGCAGACCACGAGGGTGTGCGGGAAGACGGCGGAATTTTCACCCTCGACCCAGTGGAAAATTTCGATCGGCTGCGCGACCTCGAGATTTTTCGGAACGCGGATAAAGACCCCGTTGACCGGACCGGAGCGGTGCAAGGCGGCGTATTTGGCCGAGCCGAGCTTGGCCTCCTGCGCCATGAAATGTTTCTCCACCAGATCGGCGTGTTGGCTCGCGGCCTCCTCAAGGGTCATGACGACCAGACCAGCTTTGACTAACTCCGCGGCGGGCGCGGTAGCGGCCAGAAGGCGGTTGTTGCCGAAGACAAAACGGGCGGCGGACTCGCCGAGGCCGGTCGAGCGTTCGACCAGCGCGGCGGCATCGGCCACTGCGGCCGGGTAGCGGAAGCCGTCCAGGGCGAGGGCTTTGACGTTGGAGAAACGCCACTTTTCGTCCTTCGGCACAGGCGCGGGGAGTTGTTGAAAGTCCGCCCAGCCGCGCTGACGCGAGGCGACGAACCATTCGGGCCACTGGCCCTCGACGAGAGCGCCTTCCATCAAGGGGACGCCGGACACGGATGCGGATGCCATAATCACAATTGTTCCTCCTGACGGGTCAGCCGACCGAACCTTCCATCTCGAGATCGATGAGGCGCTTCAGTTCGACGCTGTATTCCATGGGGAATTGGCGCACGAGGTCATTGACGAATCCGTTCACGCTCAGGCTCATGGCTTGCGCTTCGGTCAGTCCGCGTTGCTGCATGTAGAAGATCTGCTCCGAACTGACCTGGCTGACACTGGCTTCATGCTGGCAGGCATTGCCCGTGCCTCGCACCGAGATGGCCGGATAGGTGTCCGTGCGGCTGCTCGTGTTGATGAGCAGCGCGTCGCACTCGGTGTTGTTTTTGCAACCCTTGAGGTGACGCGGGATTTTGACCAGCCCGCGGTAAGTGGCACGACCGGTGCCGACGCTGATCGACTTCGACACGATGTTGCTCGTGGTTTCGTCGGCCGCGTGGACCATTTTCGCGCCGGTATCCTGGTGCTGGCCGTCACCGGCCAACGCGATGGAGATCACTTCGCCTCGGGCCCGGCGGCCCTTCATGACCACGCCCGGATATTTCATGGTCAGACGCGAACCGATGTTGCAGTCGATCCATTTGACTTCGGCGTCTTCCATAGCGAGGCCGCGCTTGGTCACTAGGTTAAAGACGTTGTTCGACCAGTTTTGCACCGTGATGTATTGGATTTTCGCGCCCTTGAGCGCGACGAGCTCGACTACCGCGCTGTGCAGGGTGGCGGTGTCAAACTTCGGGGCCGTGCAGCCTTCCATGTAGGTCACCTCGGCGCCCTCGTCGGCGATGATCAGGGTGCGCTCGAATTGGCCGAAGTTTTCCGCGTTGATGCGGAAGTAGGCCTGCAGCGGGTGAGAGACCTTGACCCCGGGCGGCACGTAGATGAAGGAACCGCCGCTGAAGGCGGCGCTGTTCAGCGCGCTGAATTTGTTGTCACCCGTGGGGATCACTTTGCCGAACCATTTGCGGAAAATTTCCGGATGCTCTTTCAGCGCGTCCGTGCTGCCCATAAAAATGACACCCTGTTTGCCGACCGCCTCCTTGATGTTCGAGTAGGCTGCTTCGCTGTCGAACTGCGCCTCCACACCCGCGAGGAATTTGCGCTCCTGCTCGGGGATCCCGAGCCGCTCAAAGGTCCGCTTGACGTCCTCTGGTACTTCGTCCCAGGTTTTTTTCGGTTTTTGTCCGCCCTGCGACAGGTAGTAGCGGATCTTGTCGAAAATGATGTTCTCCAGATCATGCGAGGCCCAATGGGTGGGCATGGGTTTCTCGAGGAACTTTTTCAGCGCGTCCTTGCGGAACTGACGGATCCAATCGGGTTCGCCTTTGACGTCGCAAATGTAGTCGATCGTCTTTTCGTTCAGTCCGGTTCCAGCGTCGAATTCGTAATCGACATCGTAGCGGAAGTTCCCCTTCTCGCGGTCGATGTCCAGTTGGGTTTGGGTGTCGCTCATGGTTTTGTTCTCCTTCGGATTCAGACTCCGACCGCTTCGGCTTCGGGTTCGGTCGCCCAGTCGTAGCCTTCGGCCTCCAGTTTGAGGGCAAGTTCTTTCGTGCCGCTCTCGACAATGCGGCCGTTGACCATGACATGGACAAAATCGGGCACAATGTAGTTGAGCAGGCGCTGGTAGTGGGTGATGACGAGCATGCCGGTCTCCGGTCCACGGAGGGAATTGACGCCGTGCGAAACAATTTTCAGCGCGTCGATGTCGAGGCCGGAATCAGTTTCATCGAGCAGGGCGAAGGTCGGTTGCAGCATGGCCATTTGCAGGATCTCGCAGCGCTTTTTCTCGCCGCCGGAGAAGCCCTCGTTGACCGCGCGCGAGGTGAATGTCCGCGGCATCTCAAGGAGATCCATTTTCTCGTAAAGCTTGGCGTAATACTCGGTGGCCTCGAGTTCCTCGCCCTCGGGCAGGCGCGCCTGCAGGGCGGCACGGAGGAAGTTGGCGATGGTCACCCCGGGAATTTCGCTCGGGTATTGGAAGGCGAGGAAAATGCCCTTGCGGGCCCGCGCGTCAGGCTCCATCTCGAGGATGCTCTCGCCGTCGAAAAGGATGTCACCGGAGGTCACGGTGTAATCGGGGTGGCCGGCGATGACTTTGGCCAGCGTGCTTTTGCCCGAACCGTTTGGTCCCATGATGGCGTGCACTTGCCCGGTCGGAAGATCAAGGCTCAGGCCGCGGAGAATTTCGCGGTCGCCGATGCTGACGTGAAGGTTGTCGATTTTGAGGTGTTTCATAAGGTTAAGGGTGGTTTTTCCGGCAGGCTGCGCAGACGCCATGCAGGGAAACTTCCTGCTGGGTCACCGTGTAGCCGCGGGGCAAATGATGGAGCTTTTCCAACTCGGCGCCGGGCAGGAGCGGCACGTCCATGACCGCGCCGCAACCGGTGCAGGTGAAGTGCCCGTGTTTGGCATTGTTCGCGCAATAGCGCGTGGACCCGCTGTCCAGGTGCACTTTGCGGACCAGACCGCGCTCGGCCAGCGTCTCGAGGACATTGTAGACCGTGGCCAGCGAGAGGGATTCCATCTCGGGCTTGGCCCGAAGAAAGACTTCCATGGCTGTCGGGTGGTCTTGCCGTTGGAGCAGTGCCCCGTAAACATGCTTGCGCTGGCGGGTCAGACGCAGACCATCCTGCGCGATCGACTCCTCGTAGCGCTTGAGCTGTTTTTCGGAACTGGCAATCTTGGTGGCCATTGGACCCTGCAATCTCGGGCCAAAAGCAAATTGTTTCAAGAATAATTACTAATAAGAACTGCAGGGTAAGGCCCTGTTGGCGCGTTGACCCCCGCTGTGGTAGGTTCCGCCGCGATGCGTGCTGTTTTCCTTTTGCTTAGTTTGTTGGTTGTCCTGTCCCGCCCGGCTTCCGCCGGATTGCCTTTGGAGCGGACCTTTGTCGGGCAGGACAAATTCCAACAGATCATGGAACGGGGTTACCGCGCCGGTTGGGCCAAGCTGCCGCTCGGGGAGCGGGTGAACAAATTCGCCCTCGCCCTGCGCGGGACGCCTTACGTGAACTACACGCTGGAGTTGCACGATGTGATCGAATCCCCTTCGGTCAACATGAAGGGTATGGACTGCTGGACGCTTTTCGAAATCGCCCTCGGTATGGGGCGCCTCGTCGCCCTGCACTCTCCTCCCTACTCGCCGCAGGAAATGCTGCGCCTCATCGAAATGGACCGCTACCGTGGAGGCCGCTGCACTGGACGGTTCGACTCACGGTTGCACCATCTGGAGGACTGGATCCAAGACAACGAACGCCGTGGATTGGTCAAAGACATCACTCCCTCGCTCGGTGGAAAAAAACTCCACCGGCGCATGGCTTACATGGGGAAAAAGCCGCATCTTTACCGCCAACTGCGCGCCGATCCCTCCATGGTCCCGGAATTCATTCGGGTGGAAAACGAACTCTCCCGCCAGGGTATCACCTACGTCCCGAAGGCCCAGGTGCCCCGCATCGAGTCGCAACTGCGCAATGGCGACATTATCTGCATCGTCACCACCTGGCACGAGACCTACACCTCCCACGTCGGCATCGCCTCGCGGGACAAAAACGGAGTTCTGCGCTTTCTCCATGCGTCGAAAAACCACCGCGAGGTCGTCCTCGATGACCGGCTGAGCGACTATCTGAACAAGTTCGGCAAACACGCCGGCATCTTCGTCGGCCGCCCCCTCGATTTGCCCCGGTAAGGTCAGCCGGCCGCGCCACACAAAGGTGGATCGCGTTGGGACAACGCGATTTCAGCCCAGACAAATCGCGCCGGGACGGCGCGATCCACCTTTGTCTCCGTAGCCTCTGCGCGCCGGCTATCTCCCCGGCACTCTCTCCCCCGCAATCAAATCATCCCAAGTCTGCCGTTCCCGCACCACAACCGCCTTCTCCCCCTCCACCAAAATCTCCGCCGGCAAACGACGCGAATTGTAATTCGACGCCATGACAAACCCGTAGGCTCCCGCGCTCAGTAAGGCAATCTGCTCACCGGCGCTGACCTCGGACAGCTCCCGGTCTTGGGCGAAAAAGTCCCCGCTCTCGCAGACTGGACCGACCACATCGACCGGCCCGCTGGCCGCGGACGGGGCCGGCTCTTTCAACGGAACAATCTCGTGATGCCCCTCGTACAAAGCCGGCCGGATCAAATCGTTCATCCCTGCATCGGTGATAACAAAGTTCTTCGCCGGTGTTTTCTTCACATACAACACGCTGGCCAGAAGCGCTCCCGCATTGCCGACCAGACTGCGGCCCGGTTCGAGCAGGATTTTCAATCCGAGCGGTTTGAGCAGAGGCACGACTGCCCGGGCATAGTCGTCGAATCCGATCCTCTTCCCGCCATCCGCGTCGGCCCGCTGCCACCATTCCGGAGCACCGCTTTCCAACGTGCCATGGTAGACGATCCCCACTCCGCCGCCGATGCTGAAGAATTCAATCGCGTAAGCTTTTTTCAACTCCTCGACGATCGGCACGAGCTTGCCCAGCGCTTCCACAAAGGGCGTCGTCTCGAGAATCTGCGACCCGATGTGCGTCTGGATTCCGCGGATCTGCAAATGCGGCAACTTTGCCGCCTGAGCATAAACTCCGAGAATACGGTCGATCCCGATGCCGAACTTGTTGTGGCTCTTGCCGGTCGAAATGTATTTGTGGGTTTGGGCATCGACGTCCGGATTGACCCGCAAGGCCACCGGCGCCCTCTTGCCCAGTGCCCCCGCCACCTCGTTGATGAATTCCAATTCCGGCTCGGACTCCACATTGAAGGAATAAACACCCTCCTTGAGGGCATATTCGATTTCCTCCCGCGTCTTGCCCACCCCGGCAAAGGTACAAGAGCCCGCCTGCCCGCCGGATTGGAGCACGCGGAAAAGTTCCCCGCCCGACACGATGTCGAATCCCGCCCCCTCGCGGGCCAACAAATCGAGCACCGCAAGATTTGAGTTCGCCTTCATGGCAAAACACACCCGGTGATCGAGCCCCGACAAAGCCTCGTCCAACCGGCGGTAATGGTCGCGAATCGTCTTGGCGCTGTAGACGTAAAGCGGTGTCCCGTGCTTCGCAGCCAAATCCGTCAGTGCCACCCCTTCACAACAAAGCACCCCTTCGCGATAAGAAAACTCATGCATAAGCCGGATATCCTAGCGGGCCACCGGCCGATCCTAACCGCGAAAAGCGCGCAAGATGTAGTGGTCGAAAGAAAAGCGACCCGGACCCGCGATCAAGAGAGCGACAAAGCCGGCGAGGTAAAGGAACGCCATTTCGCCGTTGCCGTCGCCGACCAAACGCCCGCCATGAATGAGGAAAAAAGCCACCGCCATGGTGACAATGAGGGGCACCAAAGCGAACCGAGCGGCCAAACCCGCCACCAGCAAGACCGCGCAGAAGACCTCGGAAAAAATGACCAGGTTCAAACTCATCGCGTTGCCCACCCCCAGTGGATCGGGGAACCCGCCCGAGTTCTCCGCGTGGCTCGCAACCTTCCCCCAGCCATGCAAGAGAAGCATGGCCAATCCCAGCCAGACCCGCAGAACAAGCAAGCCAACGTCCTTCAGCCACTCTCCTCCAGCACCGGTGATCCATTGCGCGTATGATTTGATCATGATCGAAAAAGCCTAACCGCCCCGGACTTGTGCCGCGAAGCAAATAAATCCAGCGTGGCCGCATGAAAACGAAACCGGCCGCGCGCCACGTCCGGCGTTGGGTGCGTCACGCCTCCGCTCACCATGAAGATGCGTGGCGCGAACGACTCGCCTTCCTCGGAACCGGCTTGGTCAGCCTCGCTCGCCCGGGTGGAAGAATGATCCGGCTGGAAGCTTATGGAACAGACGTCATCCTGCGCCATCTGAAGCGGGACTTCGGCGGCAAAATCGAAACCATCGACGCCGCGAAAATTGCCCAACGGGCCAATGCCCCGCGCCGGCCGCTGCAGCTCGCGTCCGACCTGGCCGTCATCGACGCCCACGGACGCTGGCCATCCACGCGCCCCAAGCCCCGCATCCTTCTCCGCATTGCCGGCGCGATGGCTTTCGGGACCGGCGAACATGCCACCACCGCCGCCTGCCTGCGCCTGCTCCGCCGCGAAGCAGCCCGTCAGGAACCGGGATGGACCGCTTTGGATATCGGCACCGGCTCCGGAATTTTGGCCATCACCGCCGAAAAACTCGGTGCCACCCGCGTCGATGCTTTCGACTACGATCCGCGCGCCCTCCCCGCCGCACGTGCCAACCTCCGCCGCAACCGCTGCACCCGCGTCACCTTGACCCGTCGCAATCTCCTCAAATGGCGCCCGACCCGCCGCTATCCCGTGGTTATGGCTAATGTCTTCAGCGAAATACTCTGTGCTGCCGCCCCGCAAATTATCGCCACCCTCAGGCCCAAGGCCTGCCTCATTCTCTCCGGTATCCTGCGCACCCTCGAAAAGGAAACCCTGACCAGCTTCACCGCCCGGGGCCTCCAACTCGAAACCTCAACCCGCCGCGGCAAATGGGTCACCCTTCTCCTCCGCGCCCCGGGTTGTTGATCACCTGCTTCTACCCAGCCACGGAGGTGGTGGCTCAAAGACCGGCCACGTTTTCGCGGAGGATGGTTCGTTCGGTTTCGTGCAGTTGCGGGAACTCGTCGAGGATGGCGAGCGCGGAGGTGTAAAAGCGGCGCGCCTCTTCATGATCACCGCGCATCTGGTGAAGCACGCCGAGATGGCCGAGACTCAGGCCGACTTCGGGATGCGTTGGCCCGAAGAGTTGTTCCCTGATCCCGAGAGCCTGCATGTGGCGCTGCTCGGCACCGAGCAGGTCGCCGCACTCGCAGAGCACCGCGCCGAGATTGGTGGCAATCAGAGCGGTTTCACCGTGCGTGCTTCCATGGCAACGCGAGGCCTCGTCGAGGGCGCGCGCGAGCAGGACCGCAGCTTCCTCCAACTCGCCGGAAAGCTTTCGCAGCATGGCTAGATTGTTCAGGCATATCGGCACGCGGTGTTTGTCGCCCGCCAGTTTGTAAAGATCGGCGGCTTGGGCGTAGTGCGCACAGGCATCCTGCGCATCGCCCAGACTCTCTTCGGTCATGGCCATTTTCGAAGCCACGCGCGCCGCATCGGCCGACTTGGCCCGGTCGGTGAGAATATGAAGGGACTCGTCCCAGCAGGAAAGAGCTTCGCGCTCATCACCGCGCGAGGCGGCTTTGTCTCCGGCGACCTCGAGCGACAACGACACGCGGTCCCGCTCGATAAACTCGGGTGGATTCGGGGAGGCGGCCGGCGCCATAGCTCTAGGTTAAGATGAAGACGCCGCGGCGGCAATCACCCAATCGGTCAGACAAAAACCCCGGGGAACCGCCTGCGGCTGGCCGGAATCCGACCAGCATGGGCCTCGATCGCGCCCAAGGCATTCCCGTTGTGCCCGAAGCCAAGCAAGCGGCAGGTCTCCGACTCGAAAAACTCGATGGAGCGGCGCGTCGGATCTTTGTCGCAGAGGTGGGCCAGCGCCCGGCGCAGCAGGTCAAAGAGTCCCGGGGCGGCATGGGATGGTTCGCACAAGAGGTCGCAGAGTTCCGCGAAATAAGAAGCTGCGAGCAGGCGCGCGTAGCTACCGCGCAATCCTTCCCAAGTCTGCAGCAGCTTCACTTCGCGCAAGGCGCTCAGGTCGGACTTCCGGCCGGCCGCGAATTGAATTTCGGCGTGGTAAAAAAGATCCAATCTTCCCCGCAATTTGCTGTCGCGCTTTGCCGTGCCGCGGGCCGCGGAGCGGATCTTCCCGTGGTCGGGCGACAACCAAATGAGCACGAAGCTGGACTCACCGAAGCGCGCCCGGCGAAGCAGAATGGCCTCGGTGGTTTCGGCGACAGGCATGGGCATTCAGCCCGCCGCCTCGACGAGCAACTCCTGCAGGTGGGCGTAAAAATGCATTTTGAGCAGCGACATGCCGCGCCGCGTGGCAAGGTCCGGAGGCTCACGATGATCCAAGTCGGCTTCGCTGAAATTGCTTTCTTCCACAATGACCAAGCGCGCCTGGTTGAGGGCGTTGAGCCAAGCTTCAAGATGACCGCTGGGGATGACGAGTTTGGTGCCATTGCCGCCGAGCTCGGATAAATCTCGCGCCACAATCTCGCGACTCGAGGCAAACAGACGCTCCAGCTCCGGCCTTACATGCTCCTTCCAATCGCGGCGAAACTCCGTGTGGTCCTCACCGCCGATCGGGTCCGGATAAAGTCGGGCCTGCGCTTTCTTGTGGCGAGAGGCCGCCTTCGGCAGTTCGGTCAGGAGCGAAGCAAAAAGCGGATGGATGTCGCGGAGTTCCCACGAGTCGGTCGAGGCGCGGCGGAAACGCATGGGTCAGAGTTCCGCCTGCTCGATCGTGGCGAGGAGCAAATATCCATGGAACTGCTCGACGATGGACTCCGCGCGCTCGCGTTCGCCGGACCAGACAAGGGATCTGCCTTTGTGATGCACCTCGAGCATGTGCTTGGTCGCTTTGTCCCGCGGGAAACCCATGACCCGTTGGAAGACCATGGTGACGTAGGACATCAGATTCACGGGATCATTGTGCACGACGACATTCCAAGGAGCGTCCACCGCATCTTGGTCGCGCGTTTCGACTTCGGTAATGACAGCAGTGCCACTCATACCGCGAGCAACTGCACGGCAGGCAATGCCGCCATACGGTCCAAGGCACTTTGCAGCAGGTCGATGGTCTGCGCGGCCGGCAAGGTCACGCCCGCCGCATCCGCCCCGAGAACACACTCGGCGAGCAGGAGCGCCCCGGCGACCTGCAGGAAGGGCAGATGAAAGGCCTGCCCGCGGGCGGCAAAGACGGTGGCCAAGTGACCGGTCGAGGGGTCGACCAGCGCGGCCTCCGAAAGCCTCCCGAGCAACCTTGCACCTTGGGGAGGCTGAAAAGCGGTCAGCAGGTGCCGTCCGGCGGCCAGACTTCCGCCCGACAAATCCGCCGGCAACCCTGCCCCGAGTGCGGCATCCTCGGCCAGCACTGCCGCCACATCCTGCCGCGCGGCCGCCGACTGAAGGGCGGTCAACGAGGGATGCAAAACGGGCAGAAACACTTCGGCCACCCAGCGATCCCAGTCGGCATCGAGCGTTTCAGGGCCCGCCGGCGCGAAAGTGACGGCACCGCACACCTCATGCGAGGGCAGGCACAATCCGACAAGGCGCCACCACGAGGCGATTTCGGCCGCCGGATCGGAGGTGGGCACAGGCTGGAGCATGGCCGAAGTTAGCACAATCCACGCAGGGCGCGGCGCAAAATTTTTTCCTGCATGGCGCGCATGGCGGCGGCGGCGCGAGGGTTGGTATCAGACCATCCGGCAAGGTGCAGCATGCCGTGCACGGCGTAGCGCGCGATTTCCTCCGGCAGGGACAAACTACGTTGCCGCGCCTCGCGTTTGGCCGTTTCGGCGCTGATCACGATTTCACCGTGCTGGAAGGTGATGACGTCGGTCGGTGACGGCTCATTCATGAATTCCTCGTGCAGTGCGGCGATCTTAGCATCGGAGACCAGAACGAAGAAAATTTCCGGCTGCTTGGTCAGGACCGAATCCCTGCGCTCGGCGGCGACAATCTCCGGCCAAGCGCGCTCCACAACCTGACGGACCACGGGGAGCCGGAGTTGACGGGAGGAGACCGTCCGCTGGCGGTTCAGCCAGGACAATTCGGGGACAGTGCACATAAGCTTTGCTTAGGCCCTGGCGCAGCGCGGACCAAGCCAGAAGGTGGGTTTCCGGCGGTCAGAGACCGCCGCTGCAACTCAAGCGGTTGCCTTCGATTCCGCTTCAACCTTCTCCGGCCTTTCCTCGTCCTGGGTGTAGGCAATGCGGCTGTGCATCATGTTGAGCAGGGTGAAGCGGAAGCTGGCGGACAATTTGCGAAGGTCGGCCAGGGTAAGCGGACACTCGCCGAGCAGGCCTTCATCCATCTTGCGCTCGATCACCTCGTCGACGAGGTCCTCGACCCGCTGCGGAGTGGGGCGTTTGAGACTGCGCGAGGCGCTTTCCACCGCGTCGGCCAGGCAAATGATGCCGCTTTCTTTGCTCTGCGGGTTCGGGCCGGGGTAGCGGAAATTTTCTTCCTGCACTGCCGGGACATCCTCGGCCCGGAGGTTCATGATTTTTCCGCCGAGACGGGCGTCCTCGGCCTGGCGCCGCGCGCGCTCGTGGAAAAAGCGGACCAGAGAGTTGCCGTGGTGTTCGCGAATGACATCGACCACCAAGTCGTTGAGTTTGTTTTTCAGGCCGAGATCGATGCCTTCTTTGACGTGCGAAAGAATGATGAGCGCGCTCATCGAGGGAGCAAGGTCGTCATGGGGATTGACCCCGCCGGCCATATTTTCGGTGAAATATTCCGGCTTCACCATCTTCCCGATGTCGTGGAAATAAGCGCAGACCCGGCAGATGGTCGGATTCGCGCCGATGGATTCGGCACCCGCCTCGGCGAGGTTGGCCACGGCGAGGCTGTGATGGTAAGTGCCAGGCGCCTCGAGGGTCATGCGTTTGAGCAAGGGATGATTGAGGTCGGCCGACTCGAGCCACGAAATATCCGTGGTAATGCCGAAGATGTGCTCGAGGACGGGCAGGATGCCGCTGACCAGAATAGCCGTGCCAACCCCCACCCCGAAAGCGGCCAGAGTTTGCCATCCGACCATGCCCCAATCGGTGAGTTGCGGTTCGGTGATCAGCCGGGGTCCGATCTGACCAAAAATTGCGGCGAGCAACCAAACGGCGATGCCGACATAGAGGCCGGCCCGGATGAGTTGGCCGCGGCGGCGCACTTGCAGTGTGAAAAGCACGGCAACCACCCCGGAGATGAGCGAAATGACGAGGAATACCGTGTCGATGACCGGCATGAGAAACGCACCCCACAAGCTGGCTACCACCGCGCCGAAAAGCCCGAGGTGGCGTCCGAGCAGCACCGAAAAAACGAGCGGCGCGAACGCGTAGGGAATCAGCATGGGCAAGAGTTGCAAGTCGATGCGCCCGGCGTCGGCCAGCACGAGCAGGCCTTTGATCGTGGCCAACTGGGTGAGGAGGATCCCGTAGATGAGCGCGAGGCTCGAGTTGCGGTAGAAAGCCTGCGGGTGGTTGACCCAGAGCTGCGCAATGGAAATGGCGAAGACGAGCAGGCAGATGAGGTATTTCTTGAGCGGTTCCTCCTGCGGGCCGCCGGTGAAGATGAGAAACCCGAGACCGACGGCGAAAAGCACGAAGACAACCACCCGCGGCAGCCAGCCACAGGCCAGCGCCTCGCGCCACGGGTTGTCCTCAACCGTGCGGCGGGATTTGCCGCAGGCCAGGCCTTTTTTCACCAACTGCTGCCGATGAAGGAATTTGCGCATGTCGAGTCCGCCCTCGCGAGAGGACGGGGAAATGAGAGAAAAGAATAGGTTGGTATGAGGAAAGCGGCAAGAAGCCGGTCAGACGGCCAAGGCCGCCACGCCCGGAAGCACCTTGCCCTCGAGGAATTCCAAACTGGCCCCGCCGCCCGTGGAGCAGTGGCTGACTTTGTCTGCCACCCCGAATTTTTTCGCCGCCGTGGCCGTGTCACCGCCTCCGACCACGGTGGTCGCGCCTTGTGCCGTGGCCTCGGCCACCGCCTCGGCCATGGCTTTCGATGCGCCGGAAAATTTTTCGAATTCGAAGACCCCGGGAGGACCGTTCCAAATGATAGTCTTCGCGCCCATAATAGCCTCGCGGTAAAGCGCGATGGACTTCGGACCGGCATCGAGACCTTCCCAGCCGGCCGGAATACCCGAGGCGTCGTCGGCCATCTGTAGATTGGCGTCGGGTGAAAAGGCATCGCCGCAGACAAAATCGACCGGGAAAATGAGCTTCACCTTGCGCTCTTCGGCCTTGGCCACCAGATCGGCCACAATCTTGGCGCCTTCGGGATCGAAGAGACTGTCGCCGATTTCCATGCCATCAATCACCTTTTTGAAGGTATAGGCCATTCCACCGCCGATGATGATGGCATCGGCTTTCTCGATGAGATTGGTGATGAGCGGAATTTTGTCCGCGATCTTCGCGCCGCCGAGAATGGCGAGCAGCGGACGCTGGGGATGTTCGAGCACGGCCGCGAAAGCATTGAGTTCTTTCTCCATCAAAAAGCCGGCAGCTTTCTGCGGGAGATCGATCCCGACCATCGAGGAATGCGCACGGTGCGCGGTGCCGAAGGCATCGTTGATATAGACATCGCCGAGCTTGCTCAGACTGGCGCGGAAGGCGGCGACTTGGGCGGGGTCGGCTTTGACCGATGACCCGTCCTCGTTCTTTGCTTTCCCCTCTTCCTCGAGGTGAAAGCGGAGGTTTTCGAGAAGGACAACATCACCGGGTTGCAACTTGGCGCAGGCCTCTTCGGCTGCCGGGCCGGAGCAATCGGGGACGAACTTGACCGGTTTTCCGAGCAGTTTTTCCAATTCCGCCGCGACCGGTTGAAGGGTGTATTTGTCCACCTTCTGGCCGTTGGGACGTCCCAGGTGGCTCATCAGCACGACGGATCCGCCATGGCCGAGCACGTGTTCGATCGTCGGGAGCGCGGCGACAATGCGCTGGTTGTTGGTGATCGCGCCGGTCGCTTTGTCCTGCGGGACATTGAAATCCACACGGATGAGCGCGCGTTTGCCGGCGAAGTCGAGGTCGCGGAGAGTTCGGAATTTGGCCATGGTTTTGCGGGAGAGAGAAACTGCGCCCGGGTTGCCCCGGGCGCCGTGTTGCTTTCGCTCTTTTAGAGTTTGGCCGCGACTTTTTTGAGGAGGTCGACGCAGCGGTTGCTGTAGCCCCACTCGTTGTCATACCAGCTGACCAGCTTGAAGAAGCGGCTGTTCAGTTCGAGGCCCGAACCGGCATCGAAAATGCTCGAAGCCGTGTCGTGGATGAAGTCGGAGGAGACCACCTCGTCGTCCGTGTATTTGAGGATGTCCTTGAGGTAGGTCTCGCTGGCTTTTTTCATGGCCGCGCAGATTTCCTTGTAGCTGGTCTCTTTCACCGTCTTGACCGTGAGATCGACAACGGAAACGGTCGGCGTGGGCACGCGGAAGGACATGCCAGTGAGCTTTCCTTTGATTTCCGGGATGGCCAAACCGACGGCTTTGGCCGCACCGGTGGTCGACGGGATGATGTTGATCGCCGCGGCACGTCCGCCTTTCCAATCCTTCTTGGAAGGACCATCGACGGTCTTCTGCGTTGCCGTGTAGCTGTGCACTGTGGTCATGAGGCCTTCCTCGATGCCGAAGCCTTCCTTGAGAAGAACGTAGGCAACGGGCGCGAGGCAGTTCGTCGTGCAGCTGGCGTTGGAAATGATGTGGTGCTTGGCCGCGTCGTACTTGTCGTCGTTGACGCCCATCACCACGGTGATGTCTTCGTCCTTGGCCGGGGCGGAAATGATGACTTTCTTGGCGCCGGCCTCGAGGTGGCCTTTGGCTTTGGAGGCTTCGGTGAAGAGTCCTGTGCATTCGAGGACGACGTCCACGCCGAGATCTTTCCACGGAATGGCGGCCGGGCCTTCTTTCACGGCCAAGCACTTGATCTTCTGGCCGTTGACCACGAGCACGTCGTCCTCGGCGACGGAGGGCGAGGATTTCTCACTGGAGACAGTGCCTTTGAAGGTGCCTTGGGTGGAGTCGTATTTGACGAGGTAAGCGAGGTTGTCCGCCGGGACGAGGTCGTTCACCGCGACCACCTGGAAGTCTTTGCCCAGCAGCCCTTGCTCCGCGATCGCGCGGAAGACGAGGCGCCCGATGCGCCCGAAACCATTGATGCCGATTTTAGTCATGTTTTTGCCTGTTTTTTGTTTTTTTGGATGGGTTCGGGAGGAATTAACTATTTAAGAATCCCCGCGCTCAGGGGTCAATCCGCGATTAACCCCCCCTACTCCAGCTCGAAGTTGATCGTGACCTGATAAGCGCCTCCCGAAAGAAGGCCGGCGGGGGGTGGGTTCACCTTCAGGACGCGGCGGGCGGCGGCCATGACACTCTCGTCCATGACCACATTGCCGGAGGAGCGGACCACTTTGAAATCGGAGATTCTGCCGTCCGACTCGATCTTAATGCGCAAGCCCGTGACGAAGTTGGCCGTCCCGGCAGTGCTCGTGGGTTGGTCCCAGACGCTGAAAAAGCGGTCGTGGATGTGCTCATGGAAAACGCCGAACAGGCTGTCCCCGCTCCCACTGGCCGCGCCGGTAGCGGAGCCGGACGCCGCGCCGCCGGAGGCTGCGCCGGCGGAACCTCCCGCCTTGGCACCCGCCGCCTCGGCTTTCGGCACTAAAGTCTCGCTCTTCTTGTCTGCGTTCTCCGATTTGTCCGGCGAAGGTTTGGGTGAAGCCTTCGGACTAGCTTTGGGCGAAGCTTTGGGTGACGGCTTCGGCAACGCTTTGGGCGAGGCCTTGGGAGAAGGTTTCGGCGATGGCTTGGGCGTCGGCTTGGGAGTTGCTTTGGGCGATGGCTTCGGGGTCGGAGTTGTCGTAGGCGTGGGAGTCGGGGTGGGTGTAGGCGTCGGAGTTGGCAGTGCGATCTCGCTCGGATTCGATGACAACTGCGAGGCCGGCACGGGCTCGGTCTCGGGCAACGGGTCGAACTTTTTCGGATCGATCGTCTCCTCCTCCGTTTCCGGAGGGAGAAAGTCGGATGTGTTCAACCACGTGACCTTCGCCTGCTGCACGCGCACCTCGCGTGTGCTCCAATAAAAAAGGAGACCGATGAGCAGCCCGTGCAAAAGGGCCACAGCGACAACCGTGCGCCGGAAACGCGGTTTCCCCATGGCAGCTTCAGTCTTCCTCGGGCCGCGTCATCACGCCGACCTTCATCACGCCGGCTTTCTGGATGACGTCCATGAGCGAGACAAATTTCTGCACGGAAAGCTCGCGGTGCGGCCGCACCACCACGGCGGCCTGCGGGTCCTCTTTGCGCAGGGCGGCGAGGCGCTGTCCGATTTCGGACTCGGTCATTTGCACCTCGTTGAGCTTGAGCACCTCGTTGCGGTCGATCGAAACGATCGTCACCTTTGAGGGATCAACTTCCTTGCTCGCCGCCTGGCTCGAAGGAACAACGAGGTCCATGCTGTTCTCGAGCAACGGTGTGGTGATCATGAAGATGATGAGCAGCACGAACGCGAGGTCGAGCAGCGGGGTGACATTGATCTCCGAGAGCGTGGAGAGCGGTTGTTTGTCGGAATAGCGGCGCATGGGACGATCAGCCGCCGCGGCCGAAGTTGACGTAGCGGTGCTCGAACTCCGAGGAAAGCTCCGCCGCATAGTTGTCCGTGTGCACGATGAGCGAGCGCAGGCTGGTGATGAGAAAGTTGTAGCCGAACATCGCGGGAATCGCGACGAGCAGGCCGATGACCGTGGTCACCAGCGCGCCAGCCACGCCCGGCGCCATCGCCGCGAGATTGGGCGTTCCCGCGATGGCGATACCGGCGAACGCATCCATCACACCCCACACCGTGCCGAGCAACCCGAGAAACGGCGAACCGCTCACCGCCGTAGCCAGAATGATCATCTGCGATTCCATACGCAGCCCCGCTTCGCCCACCGCCCGCTCCATCGCCACGGTCACCGCGCGCATCTGCGCGGGCGAGATTTTGTCCGCCACCTCAATGCGCGCGGCAAAGGTGTCGTCCACTTCCTGCGAGCCGAGCATCTGCAGAGCCAACTCCGCACAGCCCGCGCGGTAGACATCGTAAGCCGGCGAACCCTCGAAGGTCAGACCCGCCTCGTAAACGTGGAGCGGTTGCCTGTTGCGTCGAAATACCGCGAAAAATCGCTCAGTTTGCTTGCGCGCGAAGCGGATCATGCGGAACTTGGTGATGATGACCGACCAACTGAAAATCGAAGCAAGGAACAACGCGGCGACGACGGCATGGCCAGCGACGGTCGATTCTTGGAACGCGAAATACAGACCGTCGGCAGCGAGAAATTTCGGCAGGAAGATGTTCACCATGCGCTCGTGGATCCATACTAGGACTTGGCCAGCCATGTGCAAGATCACTGCATTGCTCGCGCTGGTCCACGGAGCGCCGGCTGCGGACGGGGCCACCTACGATGTCTTCGGCCGCGCCCTCGCCCCGATCGCCGCCGCCGTGCTTGGTACTGCGGAAAGACAGAGCCGGGCTATGGTTGCCCAATGCCGGGTGAACAGCGGAACCGGGCTGCTGGCCGCCGCCGCAGGGACGCGCCTCCGCCTAGCTGTCCAGTCACCCGACCGCTTCCGCATCGATGTGGTCCGGGATGGCAGCGCCGCACCACTCACCGCCTGCCGCGACGGCAAAGAACTTTGGGCCGTACCCGCCGAACCTATGACCGCGCTGGCCCAAGCGGCCGGCTTCGACACATCCGACCCAACCCCGGACACCACCTCGCCTCCGCTCATCCCCCTCGCGGTGGACCCGAAGATGCTGTCCTTCCTGCCGCTCGTCTTCGACGTGAAGGACCTCGGCACCGAGGAAAACCCCCAACGCCGCGTGCTTGAGTTCGGCCTCCTCCCGCAACTGCGCGAAGCCATCAAGGTGGAGGACTTCACGGG
>Ga0247842_10002825_pt1 | contig 24735 bp, 22 predicted proteins | sample LaCruzMarch2015__3_FD_192411 | JGI IMG/M metagenome (GOLD analysis project Ga0247842, IMG submission 192411) | Freshwater microbial communities from meromictic Lake La Cruz, Castile-La Mancha, Spain - LaCruzMarch2015_19m | ecosystem: Environmental > Aquatic > Freshwater > Lake | place: Spain...
AACAAATTCTTAAAAGAAAATATATGTTAAAATAAAATAGTTGATTTAGATATGGTAGAAAAATATGATACTTTAGTAGTCTTAGTACACCCTCTCTATCTTGTTTTTGATAAAATGATACTCCCTTATGGGCTTAACAAATTTAAAAAGTTTTCTTTAGATGATTATAAAAAAATAAATCTGAATGATTTTGCAAAGTCTATAGTTGAAGATATACTAAGTCCAAAGAAAAATGCAAAACCAGAATTAAATAAGGTCAAAAGAATTATTAAAAAAGAACTTGGAGAATATGGTAAATTAATTCAAAAGTATAAAGAAGATCCAAAAATATGCTTATGCATAGTTAACCAACACATAAGAACCTTTGATGAATTTAAAAATCAAACTGGAGAAAGTTATAATTTATATTTTAGATACAACGTATATAAGAAAGTTCAGGATACATTACTTGAAAGATTTAATTTGCGTGGAAAAGAATGGTTACAAGATAGATTTATAACAACTACCTTTTCTCCAGGTCATGATTCTAATTTTTTACCAAAAGAATATTATTCTAAATTTAATAGAGAAATAAATATAATCGGATCAGGAGAATACTTTGATGAATGTGTTAAAAAATGGTGTAATGAATATATCCCCACAAAATTATATCAAAATGGAGTGAAAGTAAAGGAAATTAAATTATTAAAAAATTATTCAATAAGATCTTATAATAATTTTGTTAGAGAAGGAACAGGACTTGGAGATAGATTATTATTTGGGCATGAGAGAAGAAAGACGCAACTAGCAAAAAAATTAAAAACCACAAATAATTCATCTCTTTCAAGTCTTTTAAAGAATAAGATTAAATAAAAAAGGTTCTGTATATATAATATATATAAATATAATCATAAATCGTGAAATTAATATGGAATACCCTAAATTAAATGATGTAGTAGTATGTAAAATTACTAAAATAACTGATTTTGGAGTTTTTGCAAATATCCTTGAGTTTGATAATATTGAAGGATTTATTCATATCTCTCAAGTATCTTCAACTTGGATAAAAAACATTCATAATCACGTAAAAATTGGTCAAATAAAAGCAGCAAAGGTTTTAAAGATTGATGAAGAAAAAAGTCACGTTGATCTTTCTTTTAGTAGGGTTACTGCTGCTGATGAAAAAAGAAAAATATCTGATTATAGATTATTCTTAAGAGCACAAAGCTTAATGGAAGTTATTGCAAAGGAACTTGGACTTACAAATGATAGCGTTTGGGAAAAGATTGGAGATCCTATCTTAGAAAAAGAACCAAGTCTTTACAAAGGTTTTATAAATTTATTAAAGTATGGTAAGGATTATTATTCAGATATTGAAGAAGGATATAGGCAAACCTTGTTTGATTTGCTTTCAAAGAATATAACTGTTAAAGATAAAATAATTACTGGAATGATTAAAGTATCATCAAGTGAAGCAAATGGTATTGAAATAATCAGAAAAGCTTTATTAAAATTACAAAAAGATTATCCAAATTCTAAATTTAATTATGTAGGTCCAGGCAGATATTCAATAACTGTTATTGCAAAAGATTATAAGATTGCATCAAAGGACTTTGATTTAATCTCAAAAGATATAACTAAATCTCTAAAAGGGGAAGAAGTTGAAATAATTAAAAATGATTCTGATTAAAGGAATAGATGTATATGAGTACAAAGATAGATATTATTCATAAAAAAAAATTAAACAATCCTGTTTTGATTGCTGGTCTTCCAGGTATCGGTCTTGTTGGAAAGATTGCTGTTGATTATTTAGTTAGTGAATTAAAACCAAAGCCAACCCTTTTTGCTAAGGTTTATTCAGATTCATTCCCACCAGCAGTTCATGCAAAAAATTCTATTTTAGAAGTAATTCATGATGAATTGCACATCTATTCAAGCAAGACAAGAGATTATTTATTCTTAGTTGGTCCTGTTCAACCTGCATTAGGAAACGTTCCAAACTCACAAGATCATTATGAATTTTCAGAAAGTATATCTTCTTTTGCGAAAAAGATAGGGGTAAAAGAAATATATACATTTGCTGGACTTAATATTGGTGATCAAAGAATGAAAACAAAGCCAAAGGTAGCTTGCGTTACAACTGATAATAAAACTAAGCTTAATTTTGAAAAACAAAAGATTACAAATATTTATTTTGATAAAGATAATAAAGACACACTTATTTCTGGAGTTGCAGGTCTTCTTCCTGGTGTTGCATACCAAAACCATAAGATATCTGGTATTTGTTTAATGGGAGAAACAGATAGTAAACTAACTTATGGAGATCCAGCATCTGCAAAAGAAATACTTGAAATAACCTTAAAATTATTTCCTGACTTGAAGCTTGATTTAAAATCAATTCTTGAAAGTGCAAAAAAGATTGAGGAATCTTTCTCAAAGATGGCAAAGGATATAGAAAAAATGAATCAACCACAAAAAGAAGAACACCAATCAAGAAATAATTATATAAGATAAATCTAAACTAAAAGGTAACAGATCATGGTTGAAAAATATAATAAATTATATTTATTAGTTCATCCATTGTACGATTTATTTATTATGCGCGGTTTTTCAAAGCAAGCAATTTTTGATTTAAAGGAAAATCCAATTGTAAAGCAAATTAAATCAGGTGATAAAAGAACCATAAATATATTAAAAACTACACTTGGGATTTATGGTAATCAAATAAATTTAATTTCTGCAGATAAAAATGCAATGTTAATTATCTTTGAGCCTCGATTGAAAGGGTATGATCATTATTCTAATAAAATTAGTCTTGCAACATATAATAAGCATCTAAAAGATTTCAACACAACTCTTGATGCAGAGCATGAAATAATATCTAGATTTGATACATTTATTAAAAATAAGTTAAGTGGAAGACTGATTATTAGTAATTATAATCCATACCTAAAAGATCCAAAAATCATAGCTACTCCAAGCTTCATGAAAAAAGCATTCTTGAGCAAATTAAATAAGGAAGTTAATGTTTATGCATTTGGAGAATATAGAAATCAATGTGTTTCTATTTGGGGGAAAGCTATAGAAAATAAATTAATTAATTTTGGAATAAAACCTAAATTGCATTTAATAAATAATAAATCATTATTTGAAAAACTTGATTTTAATACAAAATTTAGAAAATCAATCTTACCAAAACACAAAAAGAGAGAGTTACAACAGACAAACAAAAAATTAAAATTAAAATTAAACCAAATGGTTAAGAAACAATTAGTACACATATAGTTAGGTAATAAGATATGCAAGAAAATGAATTTGGAATAGTAATCTCAACAGAGGATTCTCCATCTACATCAAAGATTAGTTTTGTTTGCATAAACAAGGTGGTTCACAAAGGCCAATATATTCAAATTAATTATTCTCAAGGTAAATTAATTGGTTTAGTTGTGGATGTTTTAAAAAGAAATAGATATTTTGAAAACAATGAATCAATCAAGGAATTTGAACTAAATAATATAAACATCTTTGAACAATTTCCAGCAAATGAGTGGGAATTTCTAGAAGGGATAATTAAACCTCTTGGAGTTCTTACAACCGAAAACAGATTTGCAAGATCAACTCTCCCAGTTTCTCCAGGAGACAAAGTAGAAGTTTGCGATAAAGAAGTTCTTTCAAAGTTTTTGCATTTTAAAGAAGATGGACTAAACCTTGGAGAAATAGAAAATCCATCTCTTCAAGTAACCTTCGATCTTGATCGTCTACTTCAAAAACATCTTGCAATTCTTGCTCAATCAGGTGCAGGAAAAAGTTATTTAACAAGTGTAATTTTAGAAGAACTTCTTGACAGACCAGAAGATAAAGGAAGAATAGCGATATTCTTGGTTGATACTCATGGTGAATATTCTAATTTCTCAGAACCTTGTAAAGATAAAGAAAAAAAAGATTATTCAAATAAAACAATAAAAATTAAATCAAGTGATATTAAGATTGGAGTTACAGGTTTATCTGATCATTTCTTATCTAATCTTTTAACAGTTCTTTCTGCTGCACAAAAGAGGGAACTTTCAATTGCAATTAAAAAATTAACTGAAGATAAGAAACATGGTGCAGGACCTTTTGATTTAAAGGATATAATTAAAGAAATTGAAGCATCAGATATTAAAGACACAATTTCAAAACCATTAATCAATGCATTATATGAGTTAACTGAATTACACTTATTTGGTAAAGTTGATTCTCCAAGTGTTTATGATGTTGTGCATCCTGGTAAGCTAACCATCTTAGATTTATCAATGGAGATTAATCAAAAGAAAAAGCAATTAATCTTATTTTATTTTGCTCACAAACTATTCCATGGAAGAGTAAACAAAGAAAAGGTTCCTCCTTTCCTTTTAGTAGTTGAAGAAGCACATCAATTTGCTCCTGAAATGGCGCAAAAGGATAGAGCCCTTGCAAAAGGAATCCTTGAAACAATAGCAAGAGAAGGGAGAAAATTTGGTGCATGCCTTTGTCTCATCTCTCAAAGACCAGTAAGGCTATCAACAACAGTTCTATCTCAAGCAAACACTCACATAATCTTAAGAATAACAAATCCTTATGATTTAAAGCATATAGGTGAATCAAGTGAAGGGCTTGATAGTAAGTCAATTGAGATGATAACTTCTCTTCGGGTAGGAGAAGCACTTGTTGTTGGGGAAGCAAGTAACTATCCGGTCTTCTTTAAGGTAAGACACAAAAAATCACAGGATTCAATATTAGATGTTACTTTAAGTGGTCTTGCAAAGAATTATGAAAATAAAAAAGAAGAAGAAAAGAATGATATAGAATCTTTCTTATAATATTTTATTTTAAATAAAACCTACGTTTGAGTTCATCTTTAATATTATTAAGGTCACTGCTATCCAAACTTAAATATGTTTTTTGCTCTTTTTTATGACCTTGATTATATTCTTTTACATACTCTAAACAAATCTCACGAAGTGCTTGCCTTGCTTCTTCTGATGTGTATGTTGGTTTTGGATGTATATTTTTATTCTTAATTTTTTTAATAATTTCAGAAAAGGTTTCTTTTTCATTTTTTTCAAGCAATGAATCAAGCTTATCAACGAGTATCTTATTTTGTCTGTGAACCCTATCTTCGTTTCTTTTTTCTATTAATGATTTATTTTTTATAGTATTTATTTTTTTTAATTTTTCTTTAATTTCTTTGATTGTGGGTTTTTTACGTACCATCTTTAGTTGTGGTTTTGGCATAATAATCGTTTATCTCCAATTTCTATTAAGTTATAATTAGATATAGTTTCTAAATATTTAAAAGGATATTGATTAAATTTAGTTTTCGATCTTTTAATTATGTTTTTATATCTTATGTTTAGTATATTAATATATGTATTATACTTCTTGGAATGAGTTTGAATCTCTAAGTCTCGAGCTTGGAAAAAAGATATTATCTTCAAATAAGACATATTGTGCAGTTATTTGTGTTTCTCGTGGTGGACTTCTTCTTGGAAGAATTTTATCAGGAGTATTAAATTTACCTCTTGGAATAATTTCAGCAAAATTAATTAATAATAAATACGTTATTGATGATACTATAAGTTGTATTTATGATCTTAAAGGTGATGTTCTCTTAGTTGATGATGTGTTTGAAGACAGGGGAGAGGATGTTGCAAAGAAAGTAAAAAAATTACAAAAGGGTATTAAAAACATAGACCTTGCATGTATTTTTTATAAATCAGAAACTAAATTTATTCCAAAATATTCAATTAATAAAATAAAAGATAAACTAACAATTGTTTTTCCTTATCAAGAAGCGTCTTTATGTCAAGACTACGATAATTGTTTGGAGTGAAAAAACTTGAAAAAGAAAATTACAACAAAGAAAGCAAGAATTAAGAAGGTTATTACAAAGAAAAGATTTTCTATAAAAAATGAAGATGTCAAGGTAAATCATTCAAGAGCTTCAGAAAAATTAAGTAAACTTTCTTTAATCTCAAAAATAAAGGTTTTTTTAGTAATACTTATAATAATTTTATTTATTTATTCTTTATCTTTAGGGGTTTTAGAGGTTACAAGCAAAGAGCCAATAACTGAGCAAGTTCTATTAAAATTATTAGATAACAAGCAAGTGTCAATTTCAATCTATAAGCAATACATGATTGGAGAACCATTTGTTAATAAAATGGAAAATTCAAATGATTATGTAATTATTTATGAATCTTTAAGATTAACCTATGATTATTATAATGATCAAGTTAAATCTGTTTTTTACATAACAGAAAGCATTAATGGATAGCTATTTCTATATATCGTAACAGATATTATATATATAAATTAGGTATATTTATGGATGAAACAAATTTATTATTATTAAAAAAGAAATTAAAGGCAATCAAAAAGTTTCGAGGAACAGGAACACAATTAATTAGTGTATACCTTCCTCCTGATGCTGACAGAAGTTCAGTTACTAAGCAATTAACTGATGAACAAAGTCAAAGCTCAAACATTAAGAGCTCTCAGACTAGAAAAAATGTTCAAGCAGCATTAAAGAGAATTATTAATTATTTAAGACAAATTGATTTCCGTCTTCCAGAAAACGGGCTTGTTCTTTTTTCAGGAGACGTTTCAACCAATCCATCTAAATCAGATGTAACTCTTCTAGAAGTAATTCCACCAAAAAGATTAACAACTAAGCTTTATTGGTGTGATTCAGCTTTTCACACAGCTCCACTTGAAGAAATGGCAGAAACAGATGAAGTGTATGGTTTTATTGCAGTTGATAAGAGAGAAGCAACTCTTGCCTTATTAAGAGGAAAAGCAATTCAAATACTTAGCAATGAAACAAGTGCGGTTCCAGGAAAGTCCCGTGCTGGGGGTCAATGCTTAAAGGACGCATTTATTCAATTAGCTGATGGAAACATAGTTGATATTGAAGAACTATCTAAAAAGCAAGAAGTAAAATCTATTAATTTTAATAATTATACTTTACTTAATTCAGTGGTTTCAAATAAATGGAACACAAAGAAGAACGAAATATATACAATTATAACAAAAGAACCAAGACTTGAAATACAATCAAGTAAAGATCATCTTTTCTTTGTTCACACAGGAACAAAAGTTATTGAAAAGGCTGCAGAAGATCTTAAAGAAGGAGATACTTTATTAATGCCTGAAAAAATAGACATCAAAGGAACTATTCAAGCAATTGATTCAAAAAAATATTATAATTCATTTACAATCACAGAAGAAGGAAGAAATTTATTAAAAAAAGAAAGAGAAAAAAGAAAATTGTTCCAAAAAGAGTTTGCAAAAAGTTTAGGGGTAACCCAAACTGCAATTTCTGGTGTTGAGATTGGGAAGGTGAATGTAAGTAGACTGTTATTAAAAGAGATTTGTAACAAATTAAAAATAAATTATTCTAATTTTCTAAAAAAATATACTATAAATACAATTTACACAAATATCAAACTTCCAACCACAGTTGATAAAGAATTTGCTCAATTTATTGGTTATTTTGCTGGAGATGGTAGTCTTGAAGAAGATAGAATAACTTTTTTTGAACAAAGCAAGGAAGTTGCTTTATATTATAAACAAAAATTTGATTCATATTTTTCAATAGATGCAAGCTATAAATTTAGAGAAGCAAAGAATTATCATCAATTAAGATTTACAAGCAGACCTCTTGTGAGATTAATCAAAGAAGAGTTTCCTGAACTTAAAAAAGCAAGAGACACATTAATTCCAAAAAAGATATTGTGCTCTTCAAATAATGTTCTTGCAAGCTTCTTAAAAGGATTATTTGATGCAGAAGGATATGTAAATCTAGATAGAGGAATTGGCTTTGGAATAAATAATAAAAAATTAGCTACGCAAGTTCAATTAGTGCTATTAAGATTTTCAATAATTTCATCATTAGTTGAATATGATAATTATATGAATCCATACACAGACAATCACAGATTCACTATATCAATTACTGAAAAAGAATCCTTGCAATTATTTAAAAAAGAAATTGGATTTACTTCTAGTAAAAAATTATTAGTATTAACCAAAGTAATTGATAAGAAATCAAATATGGAAAGATCAAGGCAAATCATTTTATCTGGTAGTGTTATTAGACAAATAATTGAAAGCAGAGGCTTCAATTTAGAGTTGTTTCCAAAGGTTAGTAATTTCTTTAACAACAAAAGAATGATGGGGAAAGTTACATTTGAAAATTCAATCTTAAAAAGGATTAAAGATAAAAAGTTATATTCTGATTTAAAAAAGATAATGGACTATCCTGTAATTCCAGTTAAAATAAATAAAATAAACATCCAGAAATCAAAGGGTACCTCAATGGTAGACATTACTGTTAAAAATCAAAATTTTATTGCAAATGGTCTTGTTGTTCATAATTCATCTCATCGTTTTGAAAGACTAAGAGAAAAAGCAGAAGAAGACTTTTACAAAAGAGTTGGAGAAAAAGTAAATGCTGCTTTTGTAGGTATTGAAAAACTTAAAGGAATTGTTGTTGGTGGACCAGGTCATTCTAAAAATTGGTTTTTAGAAGCAGGAGATCTTGATCACAGAATTAAAAATAAAGTTTTAGGAACAATAGACACATCCTACACTGATGAATCAGGTATTAAAGAAATACTTGATAAATCTGGAGATATTCTAAAAGAAGTAGGAGTAATGAAAGAAAGAACAATTGTTAATAAGTTTGTTGAAAAGGTTGCAAAGAATGAACTTGCAACATATGGTTATAGAGAAGTAATGACTGCACTTGATCTTGGGCAAGTAGATACTATTCTTCTTTCTGAAGGAATTACCTGGATGGCAAATAAATATAAATGTAATTCTTGTAACAATATAGACTACAAGATAGTTAGAGATCCAGAAAAAGAAGAAAAGAAAGAAACAATTGCTTGTTCATCATGTAGTCAAGATTCAGAATTAATTGAAGAACTTGATATCTTTGATTACTTTGTTGAGATTGCAGAAAACACAAGCACAAAGGTTGAACTTATTTCTGTAGATTCACCAGAAGGTAAATTATTCTTTGAAACATTTGGTGGGCTTGGTGCTTTCTTAAGATATAAAGTATAAATTTAGGTAAATCGATAACTTATGGAATTTAAATATATAACAAATACATCTTCAATTAATGGAAGAATAAAAGAAATATCTGAAGACTTCATAGTTTCTGAAATTGGAGAAACATATAACACAGATGTTAAATATCTTCCAGATAAACTTCTTCCTGAACTTGATTGGGATAATGTTTTTTCAAAGAAACAAGATAAAGAAGATTATCTTCATGTTACAATGGAGAAAAACAATCTAGCAACAACAGTTGCAATTTCTCAAATGTCAAGATTTCTTCATACAAGCAAGAAAAGAATAGGTTATGCAGGACTTAAGGACAAAAGAGCTCTAACAAGTCAAAGAATATCAATCTTTGAACCTAATCTTGAGCGTTTAAAAAAGTTTTATTTTAAAACAATTAAGGTTTATGATCCAGTTTGGTCTAAGAATAGAATAGATATTGGAGATTTAAAAGAAAATAAATTTATAGTTACAATTAGACAAATAAAAGATTTATCAGAAGAACAAATAAGAGCGATTACAGAAGAATGTATTTCACAAATCCAAAAGAATGGATTAATTAATTATTTTGGAGAACAAAGATTTGGTGGAACAAGAGAAATAACACATCGTGTAGGTAAGCTTTTCATGAAAAGTAAATTCAAAGAAGGAATTATATTATATTTAACAGAAACAAATGATTTTGAAACAGAAGATATTAAAGCTGCAAGGCTAGCTCTAAAGGAAGATCTAAACTTTGGGCATCACGCATCATCTTTTCCAGCATCCTTCGGATATGAATCAGCTATGCTCAATCATTTAGCAGCAAACCCAGATGATTTTCTAGGAGCAATCCAGGTTCTTCCAAAAGCAGTTCAATATCTTTTCATACATGCATATCAATCATATCTTTTCAATGAATTAATAAACATGAGGCTAGATAGAGGATATGGGCTTGATAGAATAGACGGAGATAGAGTTGTTAATGGTTCTGTTCAATTACAATTATTTGGATTTCAATCAACCTTCTCTGAAGGCCTTGCAGGAGAGATTGAAAAAGAACTTCTAAAAAAAGAAGGAATAACTTTTGATGATTTTTATAATAGAGATTATTCTGTTCTCTCAAGTAAGGGGGAGTTTAGAGATATTAAAACAGAAGCTCATGATTTAAAACTAATTGAAATAAACGATGATGAAAGACACACAGAAGAAAAGTTTAAGAAATTAATTATTTCATTTACGTTATCAAAAGGAAATTATGCTACCGTTCTTTTGCGAGAATTAATCAAGCAAGAGAACATTGGGTAAATAATCAAAATATATAGTTTGAGGTAGATAGTATGAATAAAGAAGTTTTAGAAAAACTAAATGCATTAATTATTGCTGCATTTGGGCTTGTTGCAGCTCTTGCATGGAACACAGCAATACAAGAAATCTTTAAGCAGATATTTGGAGTAGCAAGTGGACTTTGGGCAATGATATTCTATGCTGTGCTTGTAACTGTAATTGCTGTTTGGGTAACAATGAAGATGGCATCTTTATCTGAAAAAGCAAACAAACTTTCAGATAAAGCAGAAAAATTAAAGGCAGAGCTTGCATTGAAAGCAGAAAGAACATTAATATCAAAAATAAAGAAGAAATAATCATTTCTTCTTTTCTTATTTTTTTAATAAAAACATATGTTGATTATCTATATTTCTTTTTTTCACAATAGTCCACCCGCTTTTTTTAATTATTTCAGAAAAACTAAATAAATTTGGCTTGTTTGTTATTGATAACAAAAGATAATCTCCTTTATTGAACCACATCTTCTTATTATTTATGTTTATGGTTGTTGATTTATCAAACACGTACATTTCTTCAATTCTTGATAATTTATTATTAAATATTATCTTTATTTTTCCGCATTTAAAATTAATTCCTAGCCAATTAATTGGGGATATTGTTAATTTTTTATTTTCATCACAATTATATTCATTTATGATTGATTTTATTTCTTTTTTAAAACCTGTATTTATTAATTCTATCCCAATCAATAGATATGTTCTTCCTTTAATGGTTGTTCTTAATTTTGTAAGATAGCTTTGGATGTTTATTTCATTAGCAATAGTATTTCCAAGTATGAGTATAAGATTATTTTCAATTTCGGTTATGTTCGACACTTTAAAATTAGAAAACTCTGAAAGAACAAATTTTGAATTTTTAAAATTAATTTTTGAGCTTGGCAATATTTAGCATATCCTTACTTATGTCTATTCCAGTATATTCTGTTACATTATCTAATCTACTTAATAAATATTGTGCTTTGCTTCCATCACCTGGCCCAAGATCGTAGATGCTTATTTTATGGATGTCTAAAATATTTGGAATAATTGATTTTAACAAAGTCACCTCTCCATTGTATGCTATATAGTTTGGATTTTTTGTAAATCTTACAAAATTCATTGCTCCGTCAATGTAACTGTATTTTGTAAATGTTCTACTATAATTTCCATTATTTTGTTCTTCAATTATTTCTAATATTTCTTTTCTATAATTTATATTTTTCATTTTTTATCACCTTAGTAAATTCATTAAATCTTTGATTTCTTAATGGGCAAAACCCATTATCATCAAATTCCTTAAAATAAAGCTTTTGCATATTTTTATTTATCTTAATTAACTCATTCATTTTTTTATCTCTTATGTTACCAATTATTCCTGCTGTACTGTACGAATGAGTTTCAAATAAAGCTTCTCCATCACACCTCAACCCTATTCCATAATGAAACAAAGCGCATACATTATGTCCTAAATGGTTTATTGAAGAATTACAAACAATGATTGAATTTTTATTTCGATCCATAACTTTGTTGGTGCTTGTTATTTTTCCTCCAATCACTGATGCAACGTTTGCAAATAAACTATGTTGCTTGCAAAATTTTCTTATCTTATAAATGTCAGGATTATTATCTTGAAATTGTTCAGAGTTTATTCCTAATCTATATATCCAATATCCGTTTTCATAAATCACCTTATTTTTCATCTCTTTAGATAATAATTTTATATTTTTAAGTACGTCTCTAAGTTGGTTCTTTGTTCTAGTAAATCTATTAAATTTATCTTCATTAATATAAGATAAACTAATCATTACAGAAACATCCATTTTAATTAGAAAATTAATAATTTCTTCAGTTAACAAAGAACCATTAGTGTGAATTAATGTATGCATTCCAAGTCTTGTCGCGTGTTTTATTATCCCTCTTACTTTTGGGTAATATAAAAGTGGTTCTCCTTCTCCTGACAATTCAATGTGTCTTACTCCTATTGAATAAGTATCAGTAATTATTTGCTTATATTCTTTTATTGTTAACTTCTTTCCTATGTTATTACTTTTAGCTGCACACTTTGCAAGGCAAAGATCACAATTATAATTGCACATAGGGGGTGTGTTTAGTCCAAGGAAATAAATATTCTTTTCATTAAATGTAATGTTCCTAACTTTTTCATAATAATATGCACACCCTCTGAATATTTCATTATTTCTCATAATAATCCAGTTTTTAAATATATTACTCCTTAATTATTATATTAACATTATGTTACTATAGTAACAAATAACTGAAATTAGATAATTATGACAAACATAACTCAAATTTCAAGACAAATAATAGGTCAGACTCCATACATGGAAGAAGCAATATCTAAAGGCATAATTCATTATGGTGGTTTAGCTACTTTTATCAAACCCCAAATTGAAGTAGAACTTAAAAAGTCAGTGAAATTATCAGCAATTATAATGGCACTACGAAGAATTGGAGAGGAGATACAAGATAAAAGACTTGCAGAAATAAAAAAAGTTAGTATTAAATCTGAAATTGTAATAAGATCTGATCTTATTGAAATTACAATAATCAATTCAAAGAGAACACTATACAAAATCAAAGATATATATAGCATTGTTGATTTTTCAAAAGGAGATTTTCTTGCAATCACAAAAGGAATATATGAAACAACAATAATTACAAACAAGATGTACATAGATAAAATTAAAAAAATGTTTTCAAAAGAAGATATGAAAATGATTATCCCAGATCTTTCTGCATTAATATTAAGAATCCCACCAGAGTCTTGGAAGATAATAGGTTTATTCTATATTGTTATAAAAAAATTAAGTTGGCACAATATCGGGATAATAGAAATCGTTTCAACATTAACAGAAATGACCTTCATTATAAGAAAAGAGGATACTGGAAAAGCATTTGATGTTTTTTCAAAAGAATTATAATTTTTTAAAATAAGATATGCAGCTACCGAGATTCGAACTCGGGCCCTAAGCTTGGGAAGCTCAAATCCTAACCACTAGACTATAGCTGCATTGCTCTTAATAATCATTAAGAGATGTTTGTTTTTTATATTTTTCTTTTTCTATTTCTCTTTTTTTTCTTTCGTTCTTGTTTTTAGTTTCAATTGGTTTTGATGCTTCTTCTCTTTCTTCTATTTTCTTTTTGTAATCTATATTCAACTCTTCAAGAGTGACAAGACCTGGTCTTCCAATTATTGATATAAACTTATCTGGGTCCTTCTTGATATCATTTGGAGATTTCATTCCTCTCGAAAACAATATTCTTGCTCTAACTCTTCCAATGTTCTTAAGTTCAACAAGAGAAACTAGTTCTTCTGAAACTCCATACTTCAATCTTGTTCTTAAATCTTTGAATTTTTTAAAAAGGTGAATATTCTTTCCAGTAAACTTGCACAGTTCTAATATACAATGAATTATCCATTCACTTCTTGTTAATACATCTCTTATTTGCCCAGGACTTGTATTGTATTCTTCAATAATCTTATCTTCAGAAGTTTCATTTACCCAATCATTAAGCATCTTTGCTTCATATAGCTTTGAAAGCAGATAAATATCTTCATAATCAAAAAAGATTGTTTGTTTTAAATCTTCAAACATTACAAATAATCCATCTTCTTTTTCGTTCTTGTAATTAAGATAAGGAGAAAGTTCAGTAGTATTAAGAAGAGTAAATAATAAAGATAAATCATTTAGGTTCTCAAGCTTTTCTTGCTTGATTATAAGATCTTCAATAATTCTATGTGCTGATGTTGGATCAAGATAAAGAAGAGAAACCTTACGCCCAAGATCAGTAATCTTAATCTTGCTTTTATCTATTCTTTCAACAAACTCATATTCAATAAATTCATTAACAATATCCTTAATATTTTCTTTAATCTCGCTTGTTGATCCAAATATCTTATAATAAAATGTTTTTGAAATGAATTTATTTATTTCTTCAATACTTTCAATATTGTTTGTAATAATTATTGAAAGAAGTTGTGCCCTTAGTTTATTAATCTTTGATAACTGTGAATCAATGTTACTTGGCTCTGCATCAATGTATGAACCATAAATTCTATTTATGTCTGTTTCCTTTGATGCAACAATTAATGCTTCTCCTGCCTTATCATATTTTGGTCTTCCAGCACGTCCAACCATTTGAAGAACCTCATTAACTGATAATGGGTTTGATCCTGTAAGATCAAATCTATATATAGAGTTAATTACAACTCTAAATGCAGGAAGATTAATCCCAGCAGCAAGAGTTGGAGTTGCAAATATTACTTTTATATTTCCTTTCTTAAACTCTTCTTCAATAATGTGCCTTTGTTTTGAAACTAGCCCTGCATGATGAAAGCAAACTCCAAATCCAAGAACATTTGAAAGAAGAGTACATTGCTTGGTTGGAGTTTCAAGAGCATTATGAACTTCCTTTGAAATAACTTTTAGTTTTTCTTTTTCTTGATTAGTTAATGTCCCATAAACTTCTCTTGAATATTTTTCTGAATAGGTCATTGTGCTTTTTCTTGAATTACAAAAAACAATTATTTGTTTTTGCTTTAATAGCGTATCCTTAATTATTCCATTTAATGAATGATCCTTTTTAATATTTTCAAGCTTAATAACCTGTTCTCCAAAATACATCTTGTTATCATAAAGAACACCAACAAGAAGAGGAACTGGCCTATAATCAGATTTAATAAGCTTAGCTGATAACCATGATGCAATCTCATTTGGGTTTCCAATAGTTGCTGAGAGTCCAAGCACTTTAATTTCTGGATAATTAATCTTAACTTGTGTTAATAGAACCTCTAAGGTAGATCCTCTATCAGATCCAATCTCATGAATTTCATCAATAGTTAATAATCCAACTTCTGAAAGCCAAGTAGGAGAATGACGAATAACAGAATCAAATTTCTCATAAGTTAAGAAAAGAACATCATATTCTTCAAGATGCTTAACTGATTCATCAAGATCACCAGTTGATAGTCCAATTCTTAAACCAAATTCTTTTGAAAATTTTCTTCTTGTTTCAAAATAATGTTCACTTGTTAATGCTTTAAGAGGAGAGATATAAACAACCTTTTTCTTTCTGTTTATAATCGTATCAAGCAAGTATAGTTCAAATATAGTTGTTTTTCCAGAAGCAGTTGGAGAACACACGATTGTGTTCTCTCCAATATACTTTGATGCCTTCTCTTGAACTGGGTTTAAAGAAGAATATTCATTAATTTCAAGTATCTTCTTTATGATTTCAATATTATTCATATAACATATATATTTATGTAACTTAATATATTATTATGGTTTTTCTCCTTAAGGATAGCTTTTTAAGCTATTTGCTTCTTAAATATATTATTAAAACTCTAATTTTATGATACTAATTAAATTCTTATATCTACTCTTTAGATTTAAGATAAACTATAACTAAAAAAAGGAAATGATAAGAAATGATAACAAAAGGCGATATAATAGAGATTGACTTAATACTAAAAGATAGCGATTCTAAAGAAATGCTTGATACAACCTTTGAAAAACTTGCAAAGGAAAATAATCTAAACCCAAAAGCTGAATATAAACCTATTAAAGCAGTTTTTGGAACTAATGAATTACTCCCTGCAGTTGAAGACAAGATAAAAGAAATAGAAGCAGGAAAAACACATACCTTTATTTTATTAAAAAAGGATGCTTTCGGAGAAAGAAATCCAAATAACACAAAGATAGTTCCTTTTAATGATTTTAAAGAAGACAAAATAAGACCAGAACCAGGAATGCAAGTAACAATAGGTAACCAATCAGGAAAAGTTATTTCAGTATCTGGTGGAAGAGTTAAGGTTGATTTCAATCCTATCTTTGCTGGAAGAAATCTAGAGTACACAATTACAGTTAACAAGATACATAAGGATGATAAAGAAAAGATTCCTATTCTTGTTGAAAAAGTATTTTATTTCATGAAACCAGAGCACTTAAGCTACCATATAATTGAAGCAGATAAGATGATTGAAGTTGAACTTCCAATTGGACTTCCAAAGGAGTTTGATTATTTCAAAGAATTATTTGCAGAAATGGTAATTAACACAACAAAACTTGAAAAAATTAAATTCTCACAAGTTTTCTCAAAGAAAAAATAATAAATTAAAAAAAAGGTGAATTGTTTTGGAAAATTATAAAACAGGAACAACTACAGTTGGAATAATTGCAAAAGACTCAATAGTTCTTGCAGCAGATATGAAAGGAACAATGGGTAACTTAGCATCTAACACTGATTTAACTAAAATATATAAAATAAACAATCACATAGCAATGACAATTGCTGGTGGGGTTGGGGATGCTCTTGTTCTTGTAAGACATTTAAAGGTTCAAGCTAATCTATATGAACTAGAACATAAGAGAAGTATGAGCACAAAAGCATGTGGTACTCTTTTATCAAATATCTTAAACTCAAACAAGATGATGCCTTTCTTAACACAATTCATTTTAGCAGGAAGTTCTGATGATTTTTCAATGTATTCTCTTGATCTTGCTGGTGGAATAATTGAAGAAAAAAAATACACAGCATCAGGTTCTGGAACAGAACTTGCATTATCAACAATGGATGCAAACTATAAAGAAAATATAACAACACAAGAAGCTATCAAGGTTGCAGTTTATGCAATCAATGCTGCAAAGAAGAGAGATATCTTTTCAGGTGGAGATGGAATCAAAGTAGTTGTTATTAAGAAAGAAGGAATAGAAGAGCTTCCAGTTGTGAAGTACGATTAATTTCTTCTAGAGATATTTAAATTCTATTTGATTAACCTATATGGTTAATATTTATACTAATTTAATAACTAAAATATAAAAGGTTATAACTACAGTGGTTATTAATAAAAAAATATAAGTGAAAATAATATGGACATATTCGATGATATTAAAAAAAGAATCATGCAAATGCTTGATGAAAAAAAAGTAAACTATACAAAGGTTGAAGCTGAAGGAAGTGAAATTGCGATCTATACAACAACTCCTGAAATCTATTTTGATAATAAGAGTGTTGTTGGAGAAATTGCAGAAACCTTTAAAAAAAGAATTAACGTAAGAAGCGAAAAATCTGTTCTTATGGATCCTGCTGAAGCTTTACAAAAGATTAAACAATTAATTCCTGAAGATGCTGGAGTTAAAAGTTATTTCTTTGATCCAATCTTCTCAGAAGTAATTATTGAAGCTCATAAGCCAGGAGTAGTTATTGGTAAGCTTGGACAAGTTTCAAAAGACATTATAACAGAAACAAAATGGATACCAAAAATCTTAAGAGCTCCAACTGAGCCATCTGAAATTTTAAAAAAAGTTAGAAGTATTACATTAAAATACGGTCAAGAAAGAAAGAACTTTTTAAAAGAGGTTGCAAGAAAAATATACTCTCCTCCAGTAAGCACTAAAGACTGGGTAAGAGTAACAGCTCTTGGAGGTTTCCAAGAAGTTGGAAGAAGTTCAATCTTACTTGAAACTCCGGACACAAAAATACTTATGGATTGTGGAATTAATCAAGCTGATAGACAAGAAGAAACTCCATTTTTAGGAGTTTTAAGATTTCCACTTGATGAACTTGATGCGGTTGTAATAACACATGCGCACATTGATCACACAGGGTTTTTACCATATCTTTTCAAAGCAGGATATAGAGGCCCTGTATATTGTACTGAACCAACAAGAGACTTAATGGCTTTATTATTATTTGATGCAATTGATGTATCAGTAAAGAGTGGACGTGAACCATTATACGATGAAGAAGACGTTAAAGAAACAATCAAGCATTGTGTTACAAGAAACTTTAGAGAAGTAACAGACATTGCTCCAGGAATAAGACTTACCTTCCATTCTTCAGCACACATTTTAGGTTCAGCATCAGCTCACTTACACATAGGTGAAGGAAAATTAAATTTAGTTTATTCAGGAGATATTAAGTTTGGATTCACAAGACTTTTCAATAACATGGATGCTAGTTATCCTCGCCTTGAAACTTTAATTGTTGAATCAACTTATGGTGGTAAGCTTATTATGCCATCAAGAATGAAATCAGAACAAGACTTAATTGATTTAATTAATGAAACAACTGATAAGGGAGGGATAACTTTAATTCCTGTTTTCTCTGTTGGTCGTGCTCAAGAAGTTATGCTTGTCTTAGAAGAATTTTATAGACATGGTAAACTAAAAACAGAAACAGTATTTATTGATGGAATGACACGTGAAGCATCAGCAATACACACAGTTTATCCTGAATACTTAAAGCAAAACATTAAAACAAGAATCTTACAAAACAATTCTCCATTCCAATCTAAGTTATTCAAATCTGTTGATAATGAAGAAAATAACAGAGAAGCTGTTCTTAATACTAAAGGAGCAGTAATCATAGCTTCATCAGGAATGTTAACTGGTGGACCATCTCTTGGGTACTTCTATGAGCTTGCAGACAATCCAAACAACACTTTAGCATTCGTTGGATACCAAGCAAAGAACTCATTAGGACACAAGATACAAAGAGGAATGAAATCAATGCCAATTGCTGATTCAAATAATAGAACAAAAACATTAAACGTAAATATGAGAATAGAAACTGCAGATGCATTTTCTGGTCACTCATATAGGCAAGAATTATTAAACTACATAGCTACACTTCATCCAAAACCAAAAGACATACTTATTAATCATGGTGATTCTTGTACTGAGTTTGGTAAATTCATACAAAAGAAGTTCCATATTAATACAATGTCAATCCAAAATCTTGAAAGTGTAAGACTAAGATAAATAATTCAATGAAAAGATAAAAAGAGAAAGGATAATTAACTATGTTTTTTTTAATTACTGGTTATCCAGGGACTGGAAAGTCCACTCTATCTTCTATTCTAGGACGCGAATATTCTTTTAAAGTTGTTAATGATAAAGAGTTTTCTAAACTAAATAATCTTGGTGAAGAAAACAAGAAAGAAAAGGAATATATAGTTGATATCTCAAAGCTTAATCAGGCCTTTAGTAAATTCATTAGAAAAAACAAGAATGAAAACATAATCTTTGAAGGTCATTTATGGTGTGAGATGTCTAAAAGCAATCTTATTCAATTTAAGAAAATTGCTCTTCTCTACACAGATTCTAAGTTACTTAGAAAAAGATATGAAGATAGGAATTATCTTCCAGCAAAAATAGAAGAAAACCTATTTTGTGAAGAGACTAAGTATATTGAAACTATTTTAAAGAGTAAGGGTATAAAATATATATTGATTAACACAATAACAAATGAAGTTAAAAATATCAAGGAATTAAAAAGCAAATTAAACTTAAAATAAAAGAAGTGATTTTATGGAACAAGTTATCTCACAAGCAAAAATACAAACTGCAAAAGAAATTAAGCAACAAGCAAAGGATAAGAAAGTTAAAAAGAATATTTTTATTTATGTAATGGTAGTAATTATACTTCTCGTGCTTGCTTATTTTGTGTTTACATTTATACAAAATAATAAGTATGGGTTTGTAGATAAAGAAAGCGGAATAACTTTTAGATCAGGAGATTTTTACTTAGCTGATGCTATGGAAAGTTTATCAAAAGATCAAAACATTTATCTTGTTTTAAATGTTCTTCCTGATGACATGAACAATTTAAGTCAAATAACTCAACAATTAACTTATCTTTTAACTGTTCTTTCATACGAGAACAAAAACGTTACAATAATAGTTAATGTTATGGATGAAAAAAGAGGAACTATAAGTTGTCAATCAAACCTTGGTAACTATTATGAAAATAAAGAACTTACAAAAGAAGAATGTTATGCTTTATTAAATTCAGGAGTAACTGAAATAATTATTGATTTTCCAAAAGAAAATTTAAAAGAATCAACAGTAATTGTTAATGCAAACATTGATCAAAGATATATTTACATTCAAACAAAAACAAAAGACGAGCTTCAAAGAGCTGTGACCTTAACAACTGGTTTATTATTTAAAGACATAGCAGAAATTGAAAATTCAATAAATAATTTTAAAATAAATATGAATAACGATATTAATTCAATTGATACAAACACACAAGTTGATGTAAATATCTCTGTTGATGTAAATACCCCAGTTGATGCAAACATTCCATTAGATGCAAACATTCCAATAGACGCAAACATTGATCAAAACATTTAAATTAGTTTATTTGATCAATCTTTATTTCTTTTTCTTTATCAAACAAAGTTAATGCTTCGCTTGCTGAAATGATTGGCTTTCTAAAAGAAGAACTATCATCATATGTTATTCTAGGGCAAGCTGTGTTAATGTAGCATTCTATATTCATTCCTATTAGATAATCTTCCTTAATGTAATCACTTACAAGCACATATGCTTGTTTCTTATTTTTTTCTAAATATTTTTTAATCTCATAAGCAAGCTCTAATCTTTTTTGCCCATCTTTGCTTGATACAAGTATTCCAAATTTATTTTTTGTTCTTGCAATTCCAACCATTGCATATCTCTTCCTAATAAATTCATCATTAATCTTAATCTCTTTTGTTTCTTTTAAAATTGGGCTTATTGCAAATATTTTTTGATTAGAATAAAGAAAAGCAAGATTGTTTACGTGGAATGCTCCATCTCCAATAAACACAATCGGAGAAGTCTTATCAATAATTGTAGATGCATCGCACCCAAGAACCATATTTTCTTTAACTCTCTTTGTTTCTTTTCCTTTACAAACAATTACCTTGTGCTTTAAGAGTTCTTGCTTTATCTTTGGAATAGTTCCAAGATACTGAGTTGTTGTAACTATATTAATTTTTTTAAATTTAAGTTTTTTAATACTATCAATAATATACTTAATTTCTGAGTTCTTAATTTCATACTTTAAAGGAACATACATAGTTTTAATTATTTGAGAACCCATTCCCTCGTGTCCAAAATGAATTAAAAGAGTAGATCCCATTTTTTTAGCTTCAACGTCTTTTGTATCACATGCACCATAACAAGGGTCTACAAAAAGAATAGGATTATTATCTTTAAAATAATCAAGTATTTCTGTTGAATAGCTCTTTAATCCTTCTGGAATCTGTATTGCTATCCTTTTATCTTTAATTTTAATCTTTTTAAGTTCTTTAAATAAGATATCTTTAATCATAATATATAATGAATTAGATTAGGTTTATATTATTAATGTTACTATATTAATAAGATAAGTATGGCTCAATTAAACATAGATAAATCTAAGCTTGAAGATTATAAGCTAGCTCGCAAAGAAATATTAAGAGAGATTAAACCATTAAGCAAACAAATAGCTGATGAAGAAGAATTTGTTAATTCAATTATTCATAAGATTAGTAAAATGCCAGGTAAGCATTTATCAGCAATTGTTGCTGGTTCCTTTGGAAAAGGAACAAATTTAGCAAACACAAAAGACTTTGATATATTTGTTTTGTACCCAAAGGACATGAAAAGAGAAGAGTTTGTTGAAGAGGGCCTTTCAATAGGTCAAGCAGTCTTTAAAGGATACTTTTGGGAAAAAGCATACTCTGAGCACCCATACATAAGAGGAGTTATTGATAATTATAAAGTTGAAATTGTTCCTGCTTACAAAATAGCACCAGGAGAAGACATAATCTCATCAGTTGATAGAACATCTCTTCATTTATTATTTGTTTTAAAGAACATGAAAGCAATTCAAAAAGATGAAGTTAGATTATTAAAACAATTCATGAAAGCAATTGATTGTTATGGAGCTGACTCAGAAGTGTTTGGTTTCTCTGGATATTTATGTGAATTATTAATTTTATTCTATGGTGATTTCATTACACTTTTAACACATGCAGCAAACTTTGAAACTCCAATTAAATTTACTTTAGTTAAAGAACAGGAAGTTAATTTAGCAAGATTTAATGATCCACTGGTTGTAATTGATCCAGTTGATCAAAATAGGAATGTAGCAAGTGCTGTTTCAGATAAGCAATTATCTATGTTTGTTGCAGCTTCAAGAAGTTTCTTGCAACATCCAAACAAAGAATCATTTATTAAGAAACCAAGCAAGCAAATAACTTATCATCAAATGGTTGGTTTACTTGATAATTTTGAATTATCAATAATACAGTTTGATGTTAAAGATATGTTAAAAGAAGTTGTTTGGTCAAAAGTTAGAAAGAATGCAAAAAAATTAATATCTCATCTTGAATTTTCTGATTTTAATGTTTTAAAAAATGATATTTTCTATAAGGAAGGAGATACTAAGTGTTATTTAGTAATCTTAACAGAGACTTTAGTTCTTCCAAGATATAAGCAAGTAATTGGTCCTCCAGTTTGCGATCTTAAGAATTCACAAAACTATTTAGATAACACAAAAGCAATCCTTGGTCCATATATTAAGGATCATAGATGGTATTGCATTAAGCAAAGAGAAATGACTGAAATGAAAACAGTGTTACTAAATTTTCTTCCAGACAATTGCGAACTAGATACTGATATATTTGTTGGACAAGAAATAAGAAACCTTTATCTTATTAAAACAGAGGTTCTAGAATTCTTATCTGATTTCTTTATTCCAAAAGAAAGATTTTTAGTTTAGAAATAAGATGTATAATTTAAGATAATCTATTCTTATTTTCTAAATTTTATCCATTTATTTCTTTTTAGTTATATTTATAAATCCATAGTCCGTAAATATAAATATATATTAGTTATCTAGTTTGTAATTAGGGGATTTTATATGATACATAAGAAAAATAAATATAAGGGTCAAATTTCTCTTGAAATTTTAGCAATTATTGGTATGTTAGTTATTGGTGCTATCTTTCTTGGAACTTTTTATATGTCTGGCCTTAATAAAAAAACAGCGGAAGCAACAGCTATTGAAGATCCAACAGATGGAATGTCAAAGTGGGTTGTTGATTCTAATGCCCTTGGTTCTACAGATCCTATATTGATATCTGAATGTGGTAATGGTAAGGTTGAAGGCACAGAACAATGTGATGGTTTAGATATGGGTAAATACACTTATCAAACCTGTGCTTCTCTTAAATATTCTTCAGGAAATCTTTCTTGTAATGCAGATTGTACTTTAGATACTAGTGCTTGTATAGGTGGAACTACAAGTTCAACTTGTGGGAATGGAACTATACAAAAATATGAACAATGTGATGGGATTAATTTAAATGGAAAAACATGTGCATCTCTTGGATATAGTGGAGGTAATTTAACTTGTAAATCAAATTGTTCTTTTGATTTAACAACTTGTAGTAATCTTTATTGTGGAGATAGAATTTGTAATAATGGAGAAGATAGTGTTTCCTGTTCTGAGGATTGTTCTGATGTTCCAATAGCAAACCCTCCTGGAAGCGTATATTCAACATCTCAGAAAGTAAGCTTAACATCTCAAACTCCAGGAACTATTTATTACACAACTGATGGAACAATTCCAACTCCAAGCAGTAAGAAATACACAGGACTAATATCAATTACAACAGATACAAATCTTTATGCAAAATCATTTACAACTAGCTGGACTGAAAGTGCATTAATGGTAGAAGAATATATTCTTAATGAAATTGCAACTCCTGTTGCAACTCCTGCAGGAAGTGCATATCTTACTCCTCAAACAGTAAGTTTAACTTGTTTAACGCCAGATACAAATATTTATTATTCTATTCAATATTCAGGAGGAGAAACAAGTGTCAAAACATTATATACATCTCCAATATTAATTTCTTCAAATGCAACTATTCAAGCTCAAGCATATAAGTCTGGTTTTGATCCTAGTGAAATCATGACCGAAGAGTATATTATTAATGCAATTGCAACACCAATTGCAAAACCAGTTGGTGGAGCTTATACTGTTCCTCAAACAGTAACTTTAAGTAGCATAACAAGTGGTACATTAATTTATTACACACTTGATGGAAGTACCCCAACTACATCAAGTACATTATATTCTGCTCCAGTTGCAATCAATTCAAGTACAATCTTGAAAGCTATAGCTGTAAAGAGTGGTTATAATCCAAGTGAGGTTATGATTGAAAACTACACAATAACAGGAACAGTTGCAACACCTATTGCAAGCATATTAACAGGAACATACACAAATAATCAAACTATAAGCCTAAGCACAACAACAAGCGGTGCTGAAATATATTATACAATTGATGGAAGCACGCCAACTATAGAAAGTCCATTATATTTAAGTCCAATAAATATAAAATTTAATACAAACTTAAAAGCAATTGCTGTAAAAAATGATTTCGAGCTTAGTGGAATCTTAAGTGAAACATATACAATAATAGTTGCAGCTCCTGTTGCATCTCTATTATCTGGAACATCTATAGATTCTGTAACAGTTAGCTTAAGTACAGAAACTATTGGTGCTACAATTT
>Ga0247842_10002827_pt1 | contig 24726 bp, 27 predicted proteins | sample LaCruzMarch2015__3_FD_192411 | JGI IMG/M metagenome (GOLD analysis project Ga0247842, IMG submission 192411) | Freshwater microbial communities from meromictic Lake La Cruz, Castile-La Mancha, Spain - LaCruzMarch2015_19m | ecosystem: Environmental > Aquatic > Freshwater > Lake | place: Spain...
CATCATGACAAAATTATTCACCGCAGAGGCACAGAGATCACAGAGAATTCGCAGAGGTTTTATTGATTTCCCGACTCGGCGGAGCTGAGAATTGATTTTCTCATCGTTTCCTCTGCGTTCTTTGCGTATCTGCGGTAATTTTTTATGTTTCATATATGGGACATACTCAGAAAAATTTGCCATTACAAAGCGTTTATTTGTCATACTTTTCTCTGTCAAGAGGATTTCAACACCTGTTGAAAACAGGCTTAGAATCTTCTAATCGTATTCATCCTTCATCACTCATCCTTCATACTTTACAAGTTCTCTCCGTGCCTCAGTGTCTCCGTGTTTAAACTTCTTTTTGTTTTTATAAGTGAAAAACTCGTATGGTTATATCATAGTTTCACCTTGACGCAAAATGGCTGGTAAGGTATAATCATAATCGAAGAAGAACAACATGGTTACTAATAATACGAGGTTATAAGTATAATGAGAAGTATTTTCCTGAAGGATATGGCATACAAAAAAGCCAGAGTCGTGCTGACGATTATAAGTGTGGCATGTTTGGTGATGCTTATTCTCCTTATGGGTGGCATGATGAATGCACTCACTATGCAGGCGAAGGACTATGTTATGTCTGTGGATAAGCAGGCAAAAACAGGAGTTGTATGGCTTTCTACGGAAAGATCAGGCAGTACATTTGCAGGCTTTTCTTTACTCGACAGTGAATATCTCGAAGTTTTGAAATTAGCAAAAGGCGTTGATAAGGATATACCACTTTCACCTCTTATTTTTGCTCAAGCGCGCCCCATTATCAATGGCAAAGAGAAGAAAGCTATTGTGGTTGGTTATAAATTAGGCAGGCTTGGAGGTCCATCTGAACAGGACATTAATGATACTACGTCTCCGTTTTATCCCATCACCGGCAGGCTTTTCCAACCAAGTGAATACGAAGGTCCTGAATACACGCCACCGGCTGAGGTGGTCGTAGACGAAAAAACCGGTCTTGAGATCGGTCAAACTGTCGAGCTTTCAGGAAAACCATTAAAAGTTGTAGGTAAAACAAAAGGACATCTGTTTGTGTTTGATACGCCTTTGTTGTTTGTGGATCTCAGAACCGCACAAAACACTGTTCTAAGCAACGTTTTATACGTTAATACTATGCTGGTAAAAGCTGAAGAAGGTTATAACGAATCTACTCTGGCTGGAGAAATAAAGAATATCAGCCCCATCCGTGTAGATGCACATACAGGTAACCAGATCGTAAAAATTATTCTAGCTAATTACGTTGATGAGCCAATGAAAGGCGTCCGCGCTTTAAGAGCATTGCTGTGGATTGCCACTGGTCTTATAGTCGCCATGATCACTTACATGACTACGCTGGAAAAAACTCGTGAGATCGGAGTACTCAAAGCCATAGGCGCCTCAGATAAATACGTGATCTCAATGATATTGAAGCAGGTACTACTTACAACATTGGCAGGTGTCATCTTGGGTATATTACTAGCAGTTGTTTCAGCCAGATTTTTCCCGATTATGGTATCTATAAGTCTTAGAGAGCCTTTGATTGTTGCTATTATAACTATTGCTGTGTGTTCTTATGGTGGTTACGTTGCCGCAAAGAGAGCGGCGACTGTTGACCCCATGATAGCATTTAGAGGTCGGTAGTATGGAAACCCTTATAGAAGGTATAAATCTTGTAAAGCAATACGGAGAAGACAGCGAAACTGTTGTTGCTGTGAATGACGTTAGTATATCTATCAATGCAGGTGAATTGCTTGTCATCATGGGTGAAAGCGGTTCAGGAAAAACGACTCTTACCAGTATACTTGGATGTATACTACAACCAACCTCTGGGCGTTTAATAATAAATGGAACAGAGATTGACTACAAAACATTGGATCTATCATTAATACGCAGGAAAAGCGTTGGCTTTGTGTTTCAATTATTCAATCTCATACCTTACCTTACTGCCTTAGATAACGTTACGATCGCAATGAACATCGGCGGGATAAAGGGTCAGGAAGCTGAAAATAAGGCAAAAGAACTTCTAGCTCAGGTCGGCTTATCCGAAAGACTTAACCATAGACCATCACAACTCTCTGGAGGAGAACAACAGCGAGTGTCGTTTGCCCGATCGCTTGCTAATGATCCTCTTATTGTTTTTGCCGATGAACCTACCGCTAACCTTGATAGTAAGAATAGTGCGAGTATCATGGACCTTATTGAAAGCCTTTGCCGAAAACACAATACCGCTTTTGCTGTTGTGACTCATGATATGCGTTTGAGGCAAAAAGCAGACAGAATTATCGAGATGACAGACGGACGACTTATAAACGAGGAGCGGAAGAATAGTTGCTAGTTTTTTGTTTCTAATAAAAAGGAGCGTTTTAATTTGAAGCGATTCATATTTCGTAATTTATATCTGGTACTTTGTGCTTTATGTCTTATAATATTTACTTCGGGATGTGCCACAATGCTGGCTGAATCATGGAGTGTTAACTATGCTTTAGCATCTAACGGCGCAAAGGGGTCGCTTCCTGAGATCAACGATGGAAAATATGATACTCTTGGAGTTATGTTTCCACCTAAACGTGAATTTGAGATTATTTTATCGGAAGAAAAGCAAATAAATAGAATAGTCGTATATTGCGGAAATGTTTCATCTTATGAACTTTATTGCTTGGATATTAAAAACGGAAAGTGGATTCCTGTCAGTAGTGCCGGCGAAAGAACAAGAAACCAAAAGGTATATTCTGATAAATACAATTTTTCAACACCCAGATTCGATCATCGCATTAATTTCAAGACGAATAAGATTAGGCTAGTTGTTGATAAAGCGGCAAAAGATGGAGTCGTGACTACTCGTACACCACGTAAAAACGATAAGATATTAAATCAAAGAACAGAATATATACAGGTAGGACGAGATCGGGTACGTATTGATCTTTATGACGTTTACGCATATAATGAAGCCACGATCAGAGAAATTGAAATATACAGCTACCTTGAAAAACCAAAAATGAAATAAAAAGATGAGGGATGAGAAGTGCGAAAATGGTCAAATGGAGTTAAAATTGCTCTTCTGATTTCTCTTGGTATTCATATCACTGCATTTCTGATTTTTAGAGGCACTACGCTGTATAACAGTATATTATACATTATCCCCAGAAGTTTGCACATTGATATTATAAACGTTCCCAAAGATTCCAGTCTCCTACCGAGTATGTTCAATAAAAAGATCGAGATGACAGAAAGGACACAGACTCTTACAAAAAGATCGACAAGGCTGTCTACTAATATCTCTTCTATGAAAATTTCTTCCAGTGAATTACCTCGCCGTCAGATAGTCACTAAAATGGATAGCATAACTCATGTCAATACATTGTCATTAAATCCAGAGATTTCATCACAAAATCTTTCATCTAATTCTCCGCCCGTTACATCCCTTACAGGATCAGCGCAAGATACATTTTCGGAGGGGAAAGGTATTAGCAGAATAGTGGGAAGTAATTTATCTGGAAAGAGTAGAGAAATATCCGATTCAGGCAAGATTATACCAACTATACAAACAAAAACGCCGGTGGCTGATCTCTCACTCAGTAAAAAACTTCAGATTTACAAAGATTCCGATATGCCTTTCGTAAACGCCTTAGATAAGATTGGAAGTCACATCTCACAATTCAAAACAAAGAAAATTGACGTGACTTTCATTATAGATATTAGCGAAAGTATGCAGAATGACATAGATGCTATAAGACAGCATTTGAATATACTTATCGAGCAGTTTGGTGAAGCGGGTCTTGATTACACCGTTGGGGTAGTTACATTCCATTATAACGTGATGTTAAATTGGCTTGGTACTGACATTGAGATAACAGATCAAACTCGTGACATTGAGTTGATCAGAGATGTGCTTCGTAATATAAAGGTAGGTGGCGATGAACGACCACTAGATGCTCTTATAAAGGCATTCTCCAAAGTCAGGTTTCGATCGGGTGCGGGCAGACATTTTATCTTTGTAACAGATGAATATGTTAAAGTAACTCGCAATATATCAGACATTTTGAGAGAGGCAAAAAGAATGAAGGTTGTCGTGGATGTAATCGGTATTGATGAGCCATTCCAGAGGTCAATTACCGAGCAGACCGGGGGTATCTGGATGCCAATAGAAACTGCAACGCAGAAATAGTGATCAGTTCACAAAGTAAGATATAAAAACCACTTTACTACTTAACATATGTGTTGTATAATTATTTAAGGTGCTAAAATAACTATTGGGATTATTTACCTTGCCACAGGAATTATCGGATGTATGATCTCGACACATCAACTGAAATCAACTAAAGCAGGCGAAGGACAGATCGCCGCTGCGAAGGAGGTAACTACAATGAGCGCAAATCAACAGCATGATGAACAGGCAAATGTGGGCTACAAAACAAGGTACCAAGAACTACCAGCGTTTGAGCTGATCGGTTTTACAAAGTGCGTTAAATCTGGTGGCGAACTCTACGATGAGGTGAGAAGCGACGGTAGGTGGGAAACGCTCAAGACCATCGCTGGAGACGACAAGACGATATTTGGCGTAGCCTCGTATGACGAACAATGCCCAAAGGAAAGCTATCGCTACACCCTTGGCGTTAAGGCGAAGACTGAATTTCTTGAGAAGCCCCACGACGACCTATTCTCTATCCATATCAAGCAAGCGGGCTGGCTGATATTCACATTGGAGAGTTTCATTAAGCAGTATGGACAGTTCTGGGGTGATAGTCCATATCGTTTGATCGAAAAGCTCGGATGGAGTTTTGATTCCGCCGTGGGTCTACACATCGATGCCTTTGCAGCGTCCTATACCTCTGACCACGATGGAATGGAGTTCATGATGCCAGTAACGCGGACAACAAAAGAATAAACGAGGAGCAAAACCGTCTGGCACTGCCGTGAGAAGCGAACCAGAGACGACTAGGGTTAAGAATATAATTTCCTATACAATAAAAAACCACGGAGACACGGAGAGAAAAAAGATTAGAAAAATTAGAAGATTATGGAAATCATTAATCTTGAAATTTTAGAATCTTCTGATTGTTTTTCATTTCTTATTAAATTCTCTCTCCGTGTCTCCGTGGTTTTATATAGATAACTGAAAAACTTGTATAATCAAGCGAATATGGAGAGCAATAGATGAATTTTGCCAATATCGTTTTTTCTGATGACAGCATTTATGAAATACAGACAAAAGCTCCCGGTCCCAAAGGCAGATTGCCATTGACTGAAGACATGCTCATTAATTATCCAAGCGGTCATCTATTCGGAATGACTGAGGACGCAGGCATGGGTTGGGAGTCTTCGGAACTGAATCGTGACAGATACCTTATAATCAGCACTCTAGCGGGATTACGCAACTCTGATGGTAAGCCTATTGCTTTGGGTTATCATACAGGTCATTGGGAACTTGGTTTGTTGATAGAAACAGCTTCTAATGAATTCAATAAGCTTGGAACGATACCTTATGCCATGTATTGCTCAGACCCATGTGATGGACGCACCCAGGGAACTACGGGTATGATGGATAGTTTGGCATATCGCAATGATGCGGCACAAGTGTTTAAGCGTCTGATCCGATCATTACCTGTCCGCAAAGGCGTAATGGCAATAGCGACCTGTGATAAAGGATTGCCCGCAGTCATGATGGCGATTGGGTCAATGCACGATCTGCCCTGTATACTTGTTCCCGGCGGTTCAACCTTACCACCGATCAAGGGCGAGGATGCAGGAAAAGTTCAGAGCATAGGAGCACGTTTTGCACAGGGGGAGCTTTCCCTTGAAGATGCTTCGGAATACGGATGTAAGGCATGTGCAAGCCCCGGTGGAGGATGCCAATTCTTAGGGACAGCAGGCACTTCTCAGGTAGTATCAGAGGCACTTGGATTAACGCTTCCACATTCTGCATTATCTCCGTCAGGACAGCCTATCTGGATGGATATTGCCAAAAGATCAGCTCATGCACTTATCAATCTCTCTGATAAAGGCATTACAATAAAGGACATACTTACAGAGGAATCAATACATAATGCTATGGCTGTTCATGCGGCGTTTGGTGGATCAACGAACTTGCTTTTGCATATACCTGCTATCGCTCATTCCGCAGGTTTACCTCGCCCAACAGTTGACGATTGGAACAAAATAAACAAAGCTATTCCTCGTCTGGTTGACGTTCTCCCAAACGGACCTGTTGGACATCCCACAGTCAGAGCATTTCTAGCGGGTGGAGTGCCTGAAGTGATGCTATACCTGCGTAGATTGGGTGTCTTGAAAGAAAACGCAATGACCGTATCTGGAGAGACTTTAGGTCGTAATCTCGACTGGTGGGAAAGCTCAGAACGTCGTAAACGCCTGCGCGACATACTCACGGAAAAAGATGGAGTTGACCCTGATGAAGTAATATTTAGTCCTGAGCGTGCAATAGAAAAGGGTTTGACCAGCACAGTCGTATTTCCAAGAGGGAATCTTGCACCCGAAGGCTCTGTTATTAAAAGTACAGCTATTGACCCCGGTGTCGTAGATGCTGACGGTATTTATCGTATAAACGGAAAAGCTCGTGTATTTGTACGTGAGAGTGATGCAATAAAGGCAATCAAAAGTCGTGGCGAAGATCGGATCAAGCCCGGTGACGTAATAGTTTTATGCTGTCGTGGTCCATTGGGCGCAGGCATGGAAGAAATATATCAGATCACTGCGGCATTAAAGCATTTATCCTATGGCAAGCACGTTGCGGTCTTTACAGATGCACGATTTTCAGGAGTCTCAACAGGCGCATGTATAGGGCATGTCGCACCCGAAGCACTGGCAGGCGGACCTATTGGAAAAGTGCTGGATAACGACATTATACAGATCATAATTGACAGAAAGAATCTTGAGGGAAGTGTAAATCTCATAGGTCATGGCGATACAATATTTGGAGTCGAAGAAGGAAATCGGATATTATCAGAAAGAAATCCCCGTCCTGATCTAGCGCCTGACGAAGCGCTGTCTGATGATACGCACCTTTGGGCAGTACTTCAGAATGTCTCTGGTGGAACGTGGGGCGGTTGCGTGTATGACGTTGATACTATTCTAAAACTTTTGGAAGGCAAAAAATGAATATAGTTCTGAAAATAGCCCTAGTACTATATCTCATAAGCTTATCTTTCAGCTTTGTTTATGCTGAAGACACGAAAGATAATGTCTATCAACTTGGTGAAATCTCCGTAACACCCGGAAAATTCTCGATTGACGAGAGTGCGCCATCACAATATCAAATATCGAAGTCTCAGATGGATAAGTTACCTCTCATTGATAATGATGTATATAGAGCGGCTCAGACCTTGCCGGGAGTTGTAGCTGATGACTTTAGCGCAAGGTTTTCTTTGCGGGGTGGCGACAGAAATGAAACTGTAATTAAACTTGATGGCATGGAACTCTATGACCCATACCATCTTCAAGATTTCGGCGGAGCCATATCAATCATAGACCTTGGTATTGTCAAACACGCTGATCTTCTGATGGGTGGCTTTCCTGCTGAATATGGAGATGCTATGTCGGGAGTATTTGACGTTGTGTCCGGTGGCGGAACGAGAGACAAGTTTGGTGGTGATATTGGCATTGATATATTAAATGCGCATCTGATATTCGATGCGCCTGTGTTAGGCGGCTCATGGCTGATGTCGGCAAGGCGAGGTTATATTGACTTATTGATGGGTCTGATTCAATCTGAAGAGATTTTGCGACCACAGTATTACGATATTTACAGTAAAATGACCCGTAATGTGTCACCAGTAGATAAACTCTCTGTGCACGTACTTTACGCTGGTGATTCCGATATTATTGATCGAATAGGCGATGATAATGATATAAAATCAAAATATTGGAATGGTACGGCTTGGGCTAAATGGAATCATCTATTCGGGGCAAACAGCCTGCTGGATTCCTATGCGTTCATAGGCAAAGCCGGCAGAGACAAGCACGAAGGTATTGATGGACAAGATAAAAGATCAATGTCCTATATCGGATTGAAAAGCAACTATACTTATAATTGGAAAGAACAGCATACCTTCAAGTCAGGTCTAAGATGGCAAACAGCACAGGCAAATTATGATTATTTCTTGCGGGAAGATGAAGCGATAACATCAATAAATGTAGAAAATCATGATTGGGACATAAATGGCTATGCTCAGGATGAATGGCTTATAAACAAATGGTTAGGCGGGAATCTTGGATTGAGATTTATGTATCAGAATCTCGGTGAATATTTCAGCATCATGCCCAGAATAGCCCTAGCAGTAAAGCCTGTCAACAGCCTGACGCTTAGAATTGCTTATGGGAAATACGATCAGCCTGTTCAGGTTACGAACATTCCAGTAGAAGAAGGTATTTCCGAAATCCGTCCACCGGAGAAAGCAAGCCATTACGTGCTGTCTGCTGAGTATTCCCCAAAAGTCAACTGGTTATTGAGAACAGAGGCTTATTACAAAACCTTTGACGATCTCGTTGGTAGAATAAAAGATTATGGAAGAAAAGAAAGTCTTTTTATAGACCCAAAATCGGGCAATGCTAAAGGCTTAGAGCTTTATATTCGCCAATCACCGTTATCAAGCTTCTCGTGGGGATTGGGATATGCTTTAGCGAAATCTGATGTAAAAACTGATATTGGGACATTCCCAAGAGACTACGACAGAAGACATTCCCTTACTCTAAATGCTGATTATGCCATTTTAGTTGATGGATGGATAAATTTTACGTGGCGATACCATTCAGGAGACCCATACACTTTTGCACAATACGAGAAAACAGCAGATGGAGAATGGGAAAAGAAATATGGAGCCATAAACGGAAACCGATTACCGTCGTATCACAGTCTCGATGTGCGTTTTACAAAAAATTTTCAGTTCAGAAGATGGAATATGAGCGCTTACTTGCAAATAATGAACGTTTATAATCGTAATAATGTTCAGGAATATTCTTTTGAACAAACGACTGACGAACAGGGCAATGTTTCTTATCAAAGAATAACAGAAGGCTTTCTTCCGATCCTGCCTACTTTTGGAGTAAATGCTCAATTTTAGAAACAATACGAGTTTTTCACTTATAGAAATAAAAAGAAGCTAAACACGGAGACACAGAGTCACGGAGAGGAAAGGTGAGGGATTAAATATTTAGGAAATAGCACACGGATTAAAATAGTGATGAGTGATCAGTTTTCATAAGACTAAATCTTTACTGCTTACTGCTTACTGATCACTGATTGCTAAATAAAATCCGTCGCATCTGTGCCAATCCGTGTGCTATTATTGTAAAAATTATTCGGTTGACCGGTAGAATTACCTCACCTTTCCTCTCCGTGACTCTGTGTCTCCGTGTTTTTTCATGAATTATTACTATTCCTCAACTAACTGAAAAACTCGTAAAATAACTCGTTTTCACAAACAGCACAAACGTAAAGTCCTTTATTTTCAATTGACTTGCAGATAAAATGTGTTTATACTGAATAAATGTATCTGAATGTATGGACGTTGTAAGCTATAAATCAAAAGGAGAAACAAATGGGTAAACCGAACGTTGCGTGCCAATTGATTATCTTTGGTGCAAGAGGCGGAGAAGATTTTCCGGGTGTTTTAAAAGAATTATCGGAAGCTGGTTACGCTGGTATTGAAGGCGGAACATCACCAGATGTTGTAAAAACTAAGAAACTCATGGATGATTTCGGACTGAAACTCGCCGGGGTTCACACAGGATATGGCGGATTTGATAATCTGAACGAAACTATCACCTACTTAAAGGCTATGAATTCCAATCTATACATGATCTCCGGTGTTGGCGATACGAGTAAAGGGATTTCTGCCTACGAAGAAACCGCAAAGGTTTTTAACGAAGTTGGTCGTAAGTGCTATGATGAAGGCATTAAATTCTGTTATCACAACCATAGCTGGGAGTTCCAGAAATATGATGGCGTCGTTGCTCTTGACAGGCTTTATGAGTTGACAGACCCGAAATACGTTCATCTATGCGTTGACGTTTATTGGGTTCAGCATGGTGGGGAATCGCCTGTGGATTTCCTGAAAAAGAATCTTGACCGTGTTGCGACAGTTCATCTCAAAGATATGTTTCCAGATAAAGGCTTTGCCGAGATAGGTCAGGGTATCATTGACTTTCCGGGCATTATGAAGGTGATTTCGGAGAAGAAAGACCTCGAATGGGTGATCGTTGAGCAGGACAATACCAAACGAACTCCAAAAGAAAGCGTTACCATAAGCCGAAAATACATCAAAGAAAAATTGGGATTATAAAAAAAATGGTAGGCTTGGTCTTGACCCAGCCTACACCTATCAAGGATTTTATCCAAAACGAGTTAAACCAATGGCTAAGAAATAATAAGCGATTTTAAATATGTCAGTAAATAAAGTCAAGTGGTGGATTTATTTTTCTTTTGTAGGCTCTTTTGCCCTTGCAGAACTTATAGTTTTATTATTTTTCCCTCAATATCAAACGCTGGTCTGGTATTGCTTCTATACTGCAATATCAAACTTCTGTATTCCATGGCTTCCACATGAACCTATTGTATTGCTTTATGGAACGCTTTTTAACCCATTGCTGATAGCATTATTAGGTGGTGTCGCAACTTGCTGGGTTGAGTTCTTAAATTACCAAGTTTTGGGACTTATCACAAACATCAAGCGAGTACAAGCTATCACAGAAAAACAATGGTATCAAAAGGCAGAAGGTTGGTTTAAAAAAGTTCCTTTCCTCAGCCTAGTAATTAGCGGACTTACACCTATTCCTTATGCACCATTCAGGGTTTTTGCAGTTACTAGCAAATATCCAATCAAAAAGTACGAGCTAGCAGTCTTCGTTGGACGAACACCAAGATACTACATACTCGCCCTGACTGGTAAGGCGATTAATTTACCATGGTGGGGTTATGGAATCTTTTTTTTAATCATGTTGACAATCACCCTGTATAGCAGATTACATGCTAAGACTTAGAAAACTTTCTTAAATTAAAGGTAAGTAAATGAATATAAAAGAAAACATCCCATTAAAACCTTATGTGACTTTTAAAATCGGTGGACAAGCTCGATTCTTTTGCGAACCATCAAACTCTGATGAAGTTATCGAAGCTCTTAGCTTTGCTAAAGAGAATAAACTACCTGCTTTCGTGCTTGGGCTTGGCGCAAATATTCTGGTCAGCGACAATGGTTTTAATGGATTAGTCATACGTCAAAAGAATGAAACGATATTAGTAAAAGATAATATTATTACTGCACAAGCTGGCGTAGCGGTTGAAAACCTTATCAATACTGCGCTTGCAGAGAACCTTATCGGTGTTGAAGACTTTTCAGGGATACCTTCCAGCATTGGAGGCGCACTATACATAAATCTTCACTACTTTGACGCTTTCATTGCTAATTTTGTAAGATCGGCTAAGGTCTTGAACAAAGAAACCTTAAAGGTGCAGGAAGTTGATTCCAGTTGGTTCAATTTTAATTACGATAGCTCAAGGCTCAAGACGGATAAAGATCACGTCCTGCTCGAAGCGCACTTTGATCTAAAAAAAGTTGATGACTATACGAAACATGAGGCAATAGGCAAATCAAAAGAGATCATCCGTACGAGGAAGTATAAATACCCATCAGAGCCTTCTGTTGGCAGTATATTTCAGAATTTGAATACAGAGGAGCAGAAGCAGTATGGTCTTCCAACTCGTTCTGTCGCATATTTGATTGACGTCTGCGGTCTTAAAGGTACAAAAGTCGGTGACGCATTGCTTTCACATCGTCACGCAAACATGATCATCAATGTAGGTGATGCAAGGGCTGAACACGTTCTTGAGTTAGCGCGGATAATCAAGGATAAAGTGAAGGAAAGATTTGGAGTTGACTTGAGATTCGAGGTGCAATTATTGGGATTTTGAGATTACGCAATCCTGACAAATTTAGGAATCAAAAATGGAAAAAATATTACATATCAAGCCAAGATATTATCGCTGGCACGTTAATCACGGCGCAAAATGGCTGGAAACGAATACGGGATACGCTGAACTAGACTGGGAATTACCACTCTCTCAAACAGCGCTGGTGCTTGTGGACGTGTGGGACCGTCACTATCTGAAGGATACTGAGGCACGGGCTGAAGTCATCATTCGTGAAAAACTGGTTCCTCTGGTTGATAATTGCAGAAAATCGGGTTTGCAGATCATCCATGCACCTTCGCCTGAGATTGCAAAGGACGAACCCAAATGGGTAAAAATCCCTATCCAGAGTTTAAAGCATTTAGATGATTGGCCTCCGTATGAATTCCGCAGTAAATCAGGCGTCTATAAGGCTTATGCAAAACCCTTTGAACCAAGAGAGGAAGAAATAACCAAGCATGTTGCCGATCTGAAAATCCATCCTCTTATACAGCCCGAAGGAAATGACGTAGTAATCGCAACTGGTGAGGAACTCCATCAATATTGCAAGCAGAAGAGCATCATGTTCCTGTTATATGCTGGATTTAACACTAATGCCTGTATATTATTGCGTGACTATGGTACGCTTCGCATGTCAGAGCGAGGATATGACGTTATCATAATCAGGGATTGTGGAACCGGGATGGAATCGTTTGAAACTCAGGCTGAACTATGGCAGACTCGAGGCACGATACTTTTCCTTGAGATGTTTGGCAGATATTCGATAACTTCTGAGGATGTGATTAATGGATTGAAGCATAAGCAAGTTTAAGAAATGATGTTAAATTTTTAGGAATAGAACGCGGATGATGCGGATTAAACGGATTTTCGCGGATTTTTCTTTCTTTATTTTGATCCGTGCAAATCCGCCTGATCCGCGTTTATCCGCGTTCTATTTCCTAAAGTTTAAAAAGGTTTCTTAAAGTCGTTTAGCTATTACCCGATTATTTATTTAACCTTCATTACTCGTAGGTAATTTACGCTCGTAGTATTGGCGCATTACATCCTTTAATGTAAATCTTGTAGAAAAGCCAAGATATTTCTGAGCTTTTTGCGTATTATACCAGAATGATATGTTTGGTATATCAAAACCTATTTCCTTAAAAAACTCAGTAGCGCCGGGATAGTATTTTTCATAAACAGCAAGCGGAGCCTTTTTTAAGTCTTCTGCGTCTTCACAAACAAAAGGCATACCTACCCCTATAACAAAAAGACCACTCGGAACACCCGTATTTTCAATAGATATTCTGAAGGCTTGCGTTAAATCAAAGGCGTTAGTAAGCTTATATGATGGACCAATTCCGCAATAACGCCCTACAAGCCTGCATATGTCTATCTTGTCCCAAAGTATATCACCTTCGTCAGAAAATCCCTCTATCGGATCATATCCGCAGAATCGGAAAGCTATTGTGTTCAAGCCAAACATCTTGTAATAATACGCACACAATTCCTCACCGTAATGTTTAGTTATGTCATACATATCGTCGAATGTGGGAGGTATATTCTCATCTATCGGTTGATATGCCGAATTTGGTCCTCTTGATGCCGCCCAGACGCTTGACGTAAATACGACCCTTTTCACTCCGTTATTTTTTGCCGCTTCCAGAATATTGCAGACTCCCTTGACGTTTATGTCTATGGACATATCGGCGGGACCTAATCCGGGCTGGAGTGTTCCTAGATGGATAATTGCATCAACATCATTTTCTTTTATTGCCTGATTAACATTCTCAAGGTCTCTGACGTCGCAATACACATAAGGGAATCCATTATTTGGATCCTTGATGTCTGCGGCTATAACATCATAGTATTCTGCTAATAGTGGTGCAGAATCCCTTCCACATGAACCAGCGGCGCCTGTAATCATTACTTTCATTTTTTCTATCTCCTTTGTAGTTGGTACTGTCAAGAAATTTAAACACAAAGACACGAAGACTCAAAGAACACAAAGATTTTTTTGCTTCTTCGTGTTTATCTTCATTTTATTCTGCCATATTATTTCATCTTCAACAGGATTGTTTACACAATATTTGATAATTCGTCTTTGCTAATACCTGCTTGCTTCAATATCTGAAAAAGTGTTCCTTTTGGCAAATCCCTTTTATGAAATGGGACAATAACCCTTTTTCTTGTATCTGGATTATAATAGATATGATGACTTCCTTCTGATCTTTTAAGAACAAATCCGTTTTGAAGTAAGATATTTATAACTTGCTTTGGAGTTAAATTTGGCAGTTTAGGCATTAGTTTCTATGGCAATCATAGCCTCTAAAACATTATCTTCAATTGGTATTTCTTCACCATCTTCTATTAGTGATTCTAAATATAATTCAATAGCCTCTTTCGCCATTTTTTTTGATTCTTCTATGGTTTCACCATAGGTTATGCATCCGGGCAGTAACGGCACAATAACTGTATATCCCCCTTCAGGTTCCCTTTGCAAAAGCACACGATAATTAAGTATTCTCATTTCTTTACTCCCATTATTTTGTTGGATTTCGTTCCTCAATCCAACCTACGCAACTCGATTAATCCTGTTTTCTGATAATCTCCTAATCCAAAATCCAATACAGGGGCTCAACGTGAGGCACAGCAACGTCCCACTGACGCATCTGTTCATAAAATTCAAACAAAGCCTGTTCTGCTTTTACTCCATGTAATCCAATATCAAGTGCTTTTCTAAGCAAGCACGTTTGTGTCAAGAAAGACTGAACTAGCGTCCTTGTCATTGTAAATATCCTCACGTCTTAATGAAAGATTCTTTGGCAATGAACCATAGCTATCAACAGGAAAATTCAAAGATGAACGTTTTCTATCTTTTTCAGGTTCAATGATTATACATACCTTTGTATGTTCTTTTATGTCAAGAGGTTCTAAAGGCTTTAAAAAAATTCATAAATTGCATTAATAATCTGAGTTATATTTTTACACCTTCTTATTGATGTTGGATTTTGTATATTTATACCGATATTGCATTATCTATTTATCTCCACAATAGTTGGGTTTCGTTTCTCAACTACCGACTAAAGTTTATTCATCCAGATTTTATCGGCAATTTCATTTGTTATTCCAGCTTGTCGCCAGATCGAGCTTAATGTGCCTTTAGGGATAGATTTCTTATTTCTCGGCACGATAACGACTCGATTTTTTCCTTGATAATCTCCAGAATAAACATCCTCTTTACCATGCCTTTTCAGAGTTATGCCAATCTGGTTCAATATCCAAGCTACATCATTACTTGATAGATTCGCAGGCATATTGTGATTCCAATGAGATAGCCATCAAAGGCTGTTCATATTTATTAGATTCCGATTCCGGGAACAAAAAATCCCTTAGTTCATCCATAGGAACAGGACGATATATTTCATTCTCTCTGCCTTCGGAGATCATATATTCAAGATATGCTTCTATCGCATTTTTTAAGCCCTCAATAGCTTCTTTTTTGGTATTCCCACAAGATGCTACATCAAGTTCAACGCATAGGGAAGCATATTGGTTCCCTTCTTTTTTCACAAGGCACGTAAATGATTGCATTTTTGCCTCCTTCAATGAATAATCGTGATTTTTTGAGTTGAGTTTTTAAAACTATTCACTTGTCCATATAGAATATTATGTTTACTAATAGTTGGGTTTCATTCCTCAACCCGACTTACTGATTTGAACTTATAATTACCGCAGGACGCTTTTTAATTGTAGTTTGATCTGAAAATGGAAATGGAACAAGAATAACATCACCACGTTTATAATTTATCATAAACAGCATCCTCATCATTATTCTATATCTTTTCAAATGATCTTTCTGACAGACTCTGACATGCTTTTGCTAGAATAGTTTTCTCTTTTTTCAATTCTAAAAACTGTAAAAGTCAAGAATTTCTGGTAGAATATCTTCTGATACTCTATCAATTTCATTCTTTATTACTTCTCTTACTGAAATAATTTGAGTCATATTTTTGACGCCTTCTTATTGATGTTGGATTTTGTATATTTATACCGATATTGCATTATCTATTTCTCCACAATAGTTAGGTCTCGTTCCTCGACCCAACTTACCGATTGACATAATGATTGAGATTATCCCAGTATAATTTACTTACTGAAACTCAAAATTTATTATTATTTCACCAAGTTGATCTTTTTGTTGAACGCTTTTTGGAAGCTCCTCAAAACGTATTTGTTTTACATAACTCATTGCTATTCGGTCAAGCGTATTATTGCCTGACTTTTTAACGATTTCAACCTTAGTAACATTACCAGCAGGGTCCACTGTAATTTCTAGTGTAGCAGATCCTCCTTTGGTGCCTTTCACCTCTTCTGATAACCTGGGCCAGAATATAACCTTACGTCCAGCGACTTCTCCTCTTATATCACCAATAAACCTGGGTCTAGTAGTTCCAGAAGAATTTCCTGGGTTATACTTAGGATCATTACCTACCGTTTTTCCTCCCTTACCTTTTCCTCCATCATAAGTAGGTACAACACCAGTAAACTCAGCCTTTTTTGGTCCCTTAACTGCTGAACCTACTGAGATACCTATTGATATGGGTATATTAGTTTTGGCATCCGAAGGCTGTACGATGTTACCTGCACATCGGAAACCAAAATCGTTACCAGAAACATCAGGACCAGCATAGTAACGACAGTACACGCTGGGGTCATGGGGCGAATAGGGATCGTAGGACCAAGCCCCACCACGTAAAACAAGATATTGTCCTGAACTTGGTCCCTTTGGATTTCGATTAGGCGAATTCGCATAATAATTATCATCATACCAATCAGAACACCACTCCCAGACATTACCCGCCATGTCATACAATCCATAGCCATTGGGTGAAAAGCTACCTACTGGAGAATTGTATTCCCATCTATCTTTTCCACCTGTTCCATCAATATTAGCATTATCGTGAGTAAGACTCTCTCCCCACGGATATTTCTTTCCAACAAGCCCGCCACGAGCTGCTTTCTCCCATTCTGCTTCTGTTGGTAATCGCTCCCCTGCCCATTCGGCATAATCTTTTGCATCTTCCCAGCTTACGCCTACAGGCTCATTTGGAGCATTGATGCTTGAATAGTTCAAAAATTCTGACGATTTGTGTCCTGTCGCATCCACGAATTTCTTATACTGTACATTGCTGACTTCATACACATCCACATAGAAGGCATCAAGATAGACTGTATGTATTGGTTTCTCATTATCTTCACCATCATTACTGCCCATCTGGAACTCACCAGCAGGGATTAGCATCATCTTTGCACCATCCTTACCTGTTATTTCTTTCGGCAGATCATTATTAGATGATTGATTATCAACTAATGTCTGTGTTGATTCCTTTGTAGGATTAGTTATATCTGGATTTGGTTGTATTGGCTGAACTTCTCTCAGGAATAAGAACTCACCTTCACCCTCAAAGTAACCATATTGTGGAGTCTGCTTTGGTGATATGTTAGGAACTACATTCCGTAGATATGATGCTAACTCCAATCCAGTAGTAATCCCATCATCATTCTCATCAGCTACACCAGTGCGTAATGCCTCTAATAACTTGTAAGTGAATGCACCATGTCCCCATTCTGGACTTTCACTACTCACATCATCCTTCATACCAGCAGTAATTACCTGTTGAACTGGAACAGATGCTACTTTCTTCAGGTAACTTGGGATTGATGTCTTGAATCCACCCCTATTAGCAACAACCAGTCCACTATAACAAGAATCTACTAAGAATATGATATGCTTTGCTGGAATCATACCTGCCAATCTCTTTAACTCGTCCATTCCTATACAGCTACCATAATAACTTGATATATCATTAACATTGTCCATATCTACTTTAGCATCATAGGGAAGAAGAAAGCCAATCTCTCCACCTCTAGGCTTAGAAACAGTCTGACCATGACCTGAGAAATATATTAGAACGCAGTCATTAGAGTCTATCTTATTCTTATCAGATAATTGTGCGAACTTCTCCCTGATACCATTATATGTAGCCTGTTCATTTACGAGTGTCGTGATGTTAGACTCAGGGAATTGATATTGCTCTAGTAATACCTTCTTCAATTCCTTCACGTCATTTTCTGCATAATGCAACTGATACTGCACAGGTAAGTTTGGATACTTATTTATACCAATTAGCAAAGCCCATTTAGTGCGATATGGTTCTTCAGGTAGTACGCCATCTTTGCCAATGACTATCATTCCGCGTTGGGCAATTACGTTACCAGCAGTAAGTAACAGCATAACCAATAATGATGATATAATTCTACGCATAATGAATTTCCTCGTCATGGTGATAATTATCAATAAATTCAACCACACTAACATACAATTACTATATCGGTTAATACCGATTAATACTTTAGTTATTGCAATTGATATATATAATTTGATAATATCTACACACCGTAGGATCACCGATTGGATTATCTATATCATTCCTTTGTGTCGTTGTGGTATATTTTCATTGTACAATCCATCAGAAACGAACTGCGATAGTCATTGATTATCACTCACCTTTTAGATCACCATATCACACGGTCATAGACCTTCGATATTTTAATATCCTTACTTACAAGAAATGTATCTGTAAATATCGCTGTTGCAACTATAACCCTATCGTGAAGTTCCAGTCTATCAGTAACATCAGGCACAGTTTTCAATAACTCATTATCCAGCGAAATCAAGTTATAAGCTATACTTTGCTCAATATGGAATAACAGATCATCATAAGATAGTGGAAACTTCCCTTTCTCAATTAATCTTAGAATTTCAAGCATAGCGACTGACGGCACGTAGATTATACCACTTTCCTCAGCCTCCATAATGACTGTTAAAGCTTTCTGTGATAGCTTAATATTGCTTTCTGTATGAAAGTACCAGATTAACGTATGCGCATCCAGCGTTATTCTGTTTTGTTCCATTCCTTAATAACCTCGTCAATATCTTCTTCTGAAATTGGTTGACCGCCTTTAGCAATTCCCCTTAAAGAGATTCGTTTTCTCTGATATTCCTCTGGATGTTCTCCACCATTCCCTTTTAGATTCCGATCCACGTATTCTTTAAGGCTTTCCTCTGGTATTCGTACAGCACGTCCTATCTTTAGATATTTAATCTCACCCTTACCAACAAGCCTGTGGATAGTCATTCGACTGACTGATAATGTTTCTGCTACCTCATTCATAGTCATAAATTTCATTTTAAATCACCGCCTTTGCGATTATCAAAATCATTCCTTTGTGTATTTATAGCACGAGTTAAGATTACTTCATCTTCTGATGCCTGCAATCCATACGAACATGCACAGCATCATATCCTGCTTTACGCAATCCATCAGAAACGAATGGTGATAAAGCATTATCAATTATGAATTTCATATCGCACTTACCAATGGAAGTTCTCTTTCCTGAACAGCTTCAGCCGCATATTTAAGCGATTCTCGTATATCTTCGCTCTCAAGGTCCGGATAAAATTTCAGTATATCTTTTTCTTTCATTCCGTCTGCTATCATACCAACAACAGTAGCCACTGGTATACGAAGTCCACGAATACAAGGAACTCCTCCCATTTGATTGGGATTAATGGTGATTCGATGAAACATCATTTTAATTAATCTCCTCTAAAATAACGGCACTGTAAAAAAATAAGTGTCAAAAATTGATCTGTTGGATTTCGTTCCTCAATCCAGCCTACGAATCCATACTTCGACAGGCTGATAGCTACCAGTCCAGTTTGCACCCATAATGTCCGGTTTGCCATCACCATCAATGTCTGCAATACAAAGGCTATGCGAACCGGTGTTTCCAATAATCTGCCGTTCCCATTCCAAGCCTTTTCCTTTATTGTAGTAAATCATAACGCGCTTCTCAAGCGAATAATGCTGTTCCGCTGTTATTACGTCTAAGTTGCCGTCACCGTCCATATCGCAGATGACCAGACTATGAGCGGATTCTATGGAATTGTCAATGATATGCTCTATCCATTCATTTTCAGGATCAGACGGCACCTCGAACCACGACAATCTATGATGATGTTCTGTCTTTGTAAGAATTACTTCTAGTCGTCCATCATTGTTTATATCAGCGACTTTGACTACTGCATCTTCGGGCCAATCAGCAAAGATATGTTCCTTCCATGACTGATTTATAATATCACCGACTGCTTTATACCAGCGTCCTCCGATAACTACTTCCAGCTTGCCATCATTATCTATATCGCCAAGAGCAATGCCTTCACCTGCTGGACAATCAACAGGACGATTAACCCATGAACCATCAGCTTTTTGCTTCCAGACAAAGAATTGACTACCTTCTACATCCTTCCAGCGTGTGACGAATTCCATGCGTCCATCACCATCAATATCACCTAGATCAATATCATGCGCTTTAGGGTTTCCTAAAACATGATGTTTCCACGTATCTGTAGTTGGATTTCCGTTTGGCAATGGATTCTCGTACCATTCTATTCGATTGTTATTAATCCAATCAGAGATAAGAATATCCCCATCACCGTCACCATCCATGTCCACAACCCTTGCATTACAACTCCAAGTTCCCGAAGGCATTATAATGTGTTTAGTCCAGTTTGGATATTCGTACCAAACCAAAGGTCCGCCATTACTGCTAGGAATGATTACCTCAGCAATACCATCACCGTTAATATCGCCTAATGCTTTGATGTGCGGGTCTGCCGGACCTTCAGCGTCAATAATAACATGCTTAAAATGGATTCTCTCATAATCGCTCATTGCCGATTTCCTCCTTTAGATTTTAAGATTAGAAGATTCTAAGATTGTAAACCTATTATCAATACGAGTTTTTCACTTATAGAAATAAAAAGAAGTTAAACACGGAGACACAGAGGCACGGAGAGAACTTGGAAAGTATGAAGGATGAGTGATGAAGGATGAGTGATGAAGGATGAAACTGTAATACCTGTTTCTTTTTTTTCATCCATCATCCTTCCGCCTTCATCTTTTTTCTCCGTGCCTCTGTGTTTCCGTGTTTTTTCATGAATTATAACTATTCATCAACTAACTGAAAAACTTGTATTATCAAATATAATCTTTGAATTTTCTAATTTTTAATCTTCAATTACTATTTTGAAATTGTTGTCACCGTTTTTTGTAATATGTATATCCTTTTTTACTGTCTTTCCATGAGAATCTTGAACGTATACGTCGTACTTCCCATGAAAACCTCTGAATTTATACAAACCTTTCTTGTCTGTCTCTCCTTCTGTTTTTGTTCGCCATTCGTTATGTATAAGTTCTTTCAGAGCATTATAAACAGGCTTTGGGGTAAGGTCTGCATGTAACACGCCACCATAAGGTTGCCACGAACTGTAATCGGTAATATCCCACCATCCGATGCTTTCGACTTCGGGAATACTGAAGCACGTTTTATAGAATTTTACGGTATAATCCGCTTGCTCTTCCTCTGTCCATTTGCCCTGTTTCCACGAATTATCTATCGGCAATTCGTCTGAGCAGGGAGTGAACTCCGTGATGTGGATAGGTTTTCCGAACTTGCTGTATTTCTTTACCATCTCAATAAATTCATCCAGCTTGAACCTGTCTGTACGGTTAATGTGTGCCTGTATGCCGATTATGTCGTAAGGGATATTATTCTTTTGAAAATCAGACAAGATATTCATAAACATATCCATCTCAGGCGAAGACGTGATCTTATGCGCTTCGTTGATAGCAAGCAAAACATTCGGATCAGATTCTCTAGTCCAGATGAATGGCAGAGCAGTGTAATCATACATGGTCATGCCGGCAAGCGTCGTCTTTGCCCATGCCGCTTCATTCACTACGTCCCACATATCAATCTTGCCTTTGTAACGTGAAACTAAATTACGAACATGATTCTCAAGCGCCTTTCTTTGTCCCTCAACGGGAAGGTCTCTGAACCACTGCGGGACGTTATCGCCATGAACCCAGACAAGTGTATGTCCCTTGACCTTTATATCCTGCGACTTGCACCAATCCAGAACTCTATCCGCTGGAGCGAAATCTGGTTTTCCAGCGACAGGCTCAACTGAATTCCAATATAAAGGTAAAGTTGCACAATTGAACAAATCAGCAAACTTTTTTTTGAATTCGTCTTCCTCCGCCTGTGTTTTTAAGCGTGGCTGAAATAGGTAATGCTCGATGGGTATCTTTCCGCCGAGATCGCCGGTTATCAGCGTTACGTTTGCAGAAAAGAGGAAATCGCTGTTAGTCTGGTTTACCTTTACAATTGCCTTTTTGATGGGTTTTCCTTTTTTATTTACAACTTCAATTACAACATCGCTTTTCCGGTATTTTTCAATATCCTTATCCGCTTGAATAAGGACGTTTTCTTCAATTTTCTTACCATCTTCATCTATTGCATAAGCTAACGACACACAAAGTAACAAAAACACCAAAAAAGATAATCTCATATTTTTAAACTCCATTCCTCTAACATTTCACCAATTCTTACAATCCTCTCGAACTTAGTTTCGGGCATAACGTTATCGGCAACTCCAAGCATAAACCTGTCGTCAGGAGTGATCGTCCTGAACAGTTCCTGCATGTAATCCTCGAATTTTTCGTCGCTGAACGGTTCGCAGAGGATAACTGAAGGTATTCCACCCCAGATTATAACTTCATTTTTCCACGCTTTCTTTGCCTGTTCCAGAGTACATTTCACCATAGGAGCAGTTGTAAAAACTTCTGCCATGTCAAATCCAGAATCACGCATCAGATCAAGAAGCAGGTTTGAGTCAGCGTCTGCATGACACGCTAATATCTTTCCCTTTGAGTGCAAAAGTTGAGCGAACTCCTGAAAGTACGGCTTGAAATATTCTTCAAATATCGGTGGCGGGGTCATCATCGAGTCGAAATGCACACCGTTTAGTATCATTTTCGCTGGCGATTCAGCAACTATCTTCCACATCTCTTTTTCATGATCTGTCATAACAGCAAGCAGATGCTCAAACTTGTCAGGATGATCAATCATCTCATATACGGATTTCTCATACCCAAGATACTCACGCATGAGTTGGTGCATGGGACAATCGCCAGTGTTTACGAGTGGAAGCCCATCATCGCCTATCTGCTGATCATATAGGATAAATTCTTCATAAGTTGGGGTCAGCACTGTATTTTCAACCATGTATTCTACAACGTCGTAATCCTCTGGGCGTTTTATTACGTGTTCTATCTGATAAGATGACATGCCTGCTTTTTCGAGTTTTTCAACAACTACTTGTTTTGTTGAAACCGTGCCTACGGGAGTTATATATTCCGTAAAAATCTCATTGCCATTTTTTTGCACTCTAGTTTCAACGTTTTTCGTATAAGTTGAAAAAACGCGCCCATCTCTAGCAGGCGTTCCCATCCCTAAGTCTTTTTCGACGTCAAGGAGATTCCAGTCACGATATTTTTCTGGTAGAGTGCCAGCATTCTTATGAGCGATGTACCAGATTTGCAATCTTGGTATCCATGGTATCTTGTCTGGTCTTTTGCCTTCTATTATAGCGATTATTCTTTCTCTGTTTGTCATAGTTATTTTCCTGTTTTATGTGGTTTATAGTTTTAGTAAGGTCTTTACTGTCTGAATTCTAACATATTAAGTAAAAAGAATCAAGGAAATGCAATTAAGCTCAAGCATAAATTTATCGTTCGAGGAAATCTAACCACAAAATCACTAAGACACAAAGGCACACTAAGCATTTTTTCATTTTTTTTGACTAGATGATAGTGTGATTTCAATAGTTTCTCCTAACTAAAAACTATGATCCTGTTTTCTTTGTGTCTTAGTGTCTTTGTGGTTATCTCTCCGCGGACGGGAAGTTTATGCTTGTCCCCTGGATGTGACTGTATTAATTTAGTGGGTAACTTGACAATGTTAGATTAAAAGGAGTGTGTCCCACTTATGAAACATCATGACAATATTATTCACCACAGAGGCACAGAGATCACAGAGAATTCGCAGAGGTTTTATTGATTTCCCGACTCGACGGAGCTGAGAATTGATTTTCTCATCGTTTCCTCTGCGTTCTTTGCGTCTCTGCGGTAATTTTTTATGTTTCATATATGGGACACACTCATTAAAAGTAGCTTCCAGCTTGGTTTTTGAAGATAATATAAAGAATTGACAGCTTAGAAAGCTACAACTGCATTTTTTTCTAATTTAACATTGTCAAGGTAATCAAGAGAGGTTAATTCCTTTAACACCTGAACCCAATGTCTGGAAGCATGTTGACCATAAAAAGCTGGCATTGATGCTTGCTCTTTGTAGGCGTCCTTGTAACTAAAAATGTCAAAACTTAAGCTTTGATCTTCTCTTTTGTCTAATGTAGGTCTGCAACCAACCCAATTACTTAACTCTCCATTTCTTGTCAACTCCATTGCCTTTCCCATTCTCTGAGCTCCCGATATTGTCCAACTCATTCCCCGATCTTTCATCCTATCTGCAAAAAGATTTGACTCATTGCCTTCCATCGTTCCTATCCTCTCGCTCCTTCGGGTATCTCTATTGACGTCACTTTTTTCCGCCAGTCCATACCTCTCTCAAGACATCCTAATACATGTTTCCGTTCTTTCTCTGATATAATTCGTTGGTTTTACGATTCGAGGATCATAAAAAATGAAATGTAATACTATTATAATATTCGCTCAATTTATCACAGAGTGTAGTGTGATCTAAAAGGGTATTTCCTCGTTTATTGTATTGACTAACTACAGCTATACAATAAAACAAATCACGTTCCGCCGTGCAACGGAAGAACAGAAGAG
>Ga0247842_10002830_pt1 | contig 24720 bp, 24 predicted proteins | sample LaCruzMarch2015__3_FD_192411 | JGI IMG/M metagenome (GOLD analysis project Ga0247842, IMG submission 192411) | Freshwater microbial communities from meromictic Lake La Cruz, Castile-La Mancha, Spain - LaCruzMarch2015_19m | ecosystem: Environmental > Aquatic > Freshwater > Lake | place: Spain...
CTCGATAATTTTTTTCTTGACTTCATCGATCAACCAATTAGCTTCTATAATATTTCCTTCTCTAGAAGACATTTTTCCGGCTTTTAGTTTTACCCATTCATACGCGAGATGAAATTGTTTATTTTTATATTTTTTTTCGTCAATTAATTCTTCAACTTTAAAAGTGACCTTAAAAAAACTGGTTTGCTCAGGTGTCACTGTATGAATAATTTTATCGAGCTCACCAAAATCTGAAAATTCTTTTTCGGCTAATGCCAACTCCTTACCTTCGTAAGTAGGGAATCCAAGCGAATTGATAAAGACTCTAGTATCTAATCCATATTTTTTACCATTAAAAACAATTGCCCCTTGGCTTTTTTCAAGGATCCCTTTTTTTAACATTTCTTTGGATATCTCAAGCCCCCGTTCATGTATTTCGCTTTCAAAATATAATCTATCAAAATGACTATAAAATCTTTTATAATTTTCTTCAAAATAATCCAGACTCCATTGTCGGGTTTCCGTCCATAAAGATAGGATTTCAGGATCCCGATCATAGATCATCTTATTGATCTTTAATATTTCTTCCTTGGCTTTTGGGTCATCCTCATATGCCTTAGTTCCCTTTGAATACATCTTGCCTATAAATTCTATTTTTTCGTGGAGAGTTTTAAAACTATTAATTTTTAACTTTTCACTTTTAATTCCAAATAGACATTTAGCAATGTGCAGTCCAACATCGCCTTCATAATTACTTCTAACGACTTTGTTTCCAACTGCTTCAAATATTCTTACCAAAGTTTCTCCTGTGGAGATATTTCTTAAATGACCAATATGAAAGAGTTTATGAGTATTTGGGTGTGCAAACTCAATCATAACTTTCTTATTTTTTCCAAGATGATACTCAGGATAATTTATTTGTTTATTTTTTAATAAATTAGAAATATTTTTTAGAAGAAATTCATCAGTTATCCAAAAGTTAATAAATCCAGGCTTAATAACTTCAACTTTTTTTATATTTTTATTTTTTGGCAAGTTTTTAGTAATTTCTTCAGCGATCACAAAGGGATTTTTCTTTAGCTGCTTTGTTAGTTTAAGGGCGACCGAAGTTGAATAATCACCAAAGTCAGGGTTGGCAGGTTGTTCCAAAGGAACATCAACATCTTTGATATTCATTTTGTCTAAAACCAGTCTCAAATTTTCTATTATTTCGTCTTTGATCATTGGTTTATATGATAGCAGAAAACTGATAAATTCTGGGGCGGAAGATGACTCCCGCCCCAATAAGTACGGCTATTTTTTTTGATTTGCCAGTTTCATCTGCAATGTATAAATTTCGGTAAATCCAGCACTAGCGTTAACATTAAAACCGTAGCCTTCGGTGTTGTTAAATGAGGTATGGTCAAGTCCATACTTTGATTTCATTGCCACCGGTTTAGCGCTGCCTTTGAAAAGTTTAACTGTGACTTCACCAGTTACCTTTTCGTTAACTTTGTCATTAAATGCGTTAATGGCATTCATTATCGGGTCATACCATAAAGCGGCGTAACAAAGATAGGCCCACTTTGTATCCATCATTTCTTTCAGTTCATTAAGCTGTCTGGTGGAAACATATTTTTCCAGATGTTTATGAGCTTTTATAATTACGTCAGCGGCAGGTAGCTCATAAATGCCGCCATTTTTGAGTCCCACCAACCGGTCTTCAAACATATGGACAACCCCGACACCATGGGCGCCAGCAATTTTATTCAACTTTTCAATAAGGACGGATAAAGGCATCTTTGTTCCGTTTAAAGAAATAGGAACACCTTTTTCAAAGGATAAAGTTACAAACTCCTCCTTATCCGGTGCATTTTTTGCCAAAGTGTATGTTGTCAAAAACTTTTCGATCGGAGCAATTAAATTTGGCTCTTCAATTTCTCCTCCCTCCCAGGTCATTCCCCACATGTTGTCATCAACACTATAAGGAAAATCAATGCTGGCAGGTACTGGAATTTTATATTTTTGAGCATACTCGATCTCTTCGTCTCGATCCATTGCCCATTCTCGAACAGGGGCGATAATTTTTATCGATGGGTCAAAGGTCAGGATATATCCATCAAGGCGAACTTGGTCATTTCCTTTTCCTGTACAACCATGAGCGATCGAATCAGCCTTTTCTTTTTTAGCTATTTCAACAGCTTTTTTAGCTAAGACAGCCCGGCCCATCGGAGTCGATAGGTGATAATCTCCCTGATAAGAAGCATTAGCTTTAATTCCCTTTGCCAGAAATTCTTCAGCGAATTCCGTCTTAGCGTCAAGGACGATAGCTTTTACGGCACCAAACTTTAATGCCTTTTTCTTGACCGCTTCAAGGTCATCTTTTTGTTGCCCGATATCGAGGGTCAAAGTGATCACTTTCGCCTTATATTTATCTTGGATCCACTTAAGCATCACCGAAGTATCAAGACCTCCGGAATAAAGCAATAAAACTTTTTTAACTTTTCCGATTTGCGCTTCGTAAGACGCAACTTTTGTATACGATGTTTTGTTTTTCATAATAAAAAAATAAAATTAATAATAAATAATCAAAAATCATTTTTGGCTCGCCTGAGTTTCATTATTTTCATAGTTTTAAGAAAGTAAAAAACTGATAACTTTTTTATATTCTTGTTTTACATTTTTCCAATGACCATTTTGTATATAAGATTCTTTTTGGATCAGATCAAGTTTTAGATTATTAGTTCCACCAGAGTGATTGGATAATTTAAGAAATTGAACGGGATCGGGAGGAATTATTTTGTTTAGGTTATTTTTAATTTTTAAATATGCATCTCGAAAAGGCAAACCATTTTCCACAAGTTTATAGGCAAAATGGGTAGCATAAATTTCCGGTGTACAGGCTTTTGATAAGTTTATTTTTTTTGGTTTGATCGATTTTAATGTAATATCCAGCGCATTTAATGTTTGCAAAGTGATATTCAATGATTCCATAAACGGACCTTTTGTTTGACCAAAGTCAGCGTTGTATCCTGAGGGAAGACTTGTCGAAATTGCCGCCATTAACTGTCCGTTAGCAATTACTGTATGGGTTTTAGCTCGAACTAGTTCCATTAGGTCAAGATTTTTTTTCTGAGGCATGATACTTGAACCAGTACAAATTGATTCATCAACTTCAAAAAAATCAAATTCACTGGTTGTAAAAAGAAGCAGATCTTGAGCGAATCGAGAAGCACACAACATTATTTGAACCAAAAACTGAATTACTGAAAGTTGAATTGTAACTCGAGACGATTGGCAATAAAGGGAATTATTTTGAACTTTTGAAAAACCAAGCAATTTAGTAGTTAATTCTCGGTTGATTGGTAGGGACACTCCATAAGCGGCGCCTGACCCGAGAGGGGACTGATCATTTAATTTGTAAATCGCTTTTAACAATTTTAATTGATCCAATAATTGTTCGGCAAAACTACCAGCCCACATCCCAACAGATGAAGGCATAGCTTTCTGCATATGGGTATATCCCGGCATAGGGGTAAACTCATATTTTTTTGCAAAATCGACGAACACTACAATTAATTGATTAATTGTAGTGGCGAGATCAATAATTTTTTCTTTGCTATAGAGTCGCAGGTCAACTAGTACTTGATCATTACGGCTTCGGCCCGTGTGAATTTTTTTACCCAGATTTCCTAATTTTTCAGTAAGATAGTTTTCAACTTTAGTATGAACGTCTTCATCTTCCTGGGATATTTTAAATTGATTGTTTTTATGTAAATAAATAATCTCAATCAAACATTTTTTAATTTTTTTAAATTCGTCTTTAGTTATTATTCCAATTTTTTCAAGCATTTTTCCATGGGCGATCGATCCGATGACATCATAAACGACTAAGGAATTATCCCATTTAATTCCATCACTAAAGCAATATTCCTCAACAAACTTATTTGATTTTTTTCCCTCTTCGCCCCAAAGTTTTTTCATATTATTTTTTTAAATTTTTAATTTTTTCAATCCATCTTTTATATTTTTTTGTTTCAGTAAACTCCATCCATGCAAAACCACTTCCCGGCATTTTTCTTCTTCTAATTAGTAATAATTGCAAAACACCAATGGCCCAAACCTCTTTTTTTAGTTCTGTGATATTTGTATTTAATTTTTCGATCATTGTTTTTTAATTTATAATTTTGGCCATAAAAAAACCCCGCCTTAGCGGGGGACAGGTAGCAAATTTTTACTCTTTAGGCCATAAAAATACTACCCTCCCCAAAGAGTCGCCTTAAAGACGAATTGGATATGAATAGTACTTTTAACATAAAATTATTATATCATAGGAAATGTGGTTTTGGTATGCATCATTATCGGCGTTGACTTCAGCCATTTCAATCATCCTTAATAAAAGGGCATTAAAAAATATCAATACTTCTTTGGTTTCTTGGGCATTATTTACTTTTCCGATTCCTTTTTTAATATACCCAGCTTTTAAAGACGGTTGGCCAAAAGTAAATACAATATTTTGGTTTGCAATAATTGCTTCAGTGATAACCTTTACCTATGCTAAAACAATTTCTCTGAGGTCATTAAAAGGCAGCTTAATGTCAGAAGTTATTCCATTAGCTTTTTTTAGCGTTTTTTTTCAATATATTTTTGGATTAGTATTTTTTTCAGAATCGATAAAAATAGTACCAATAATCGGCCTAATTTTTACTGTCATCGGCGGATATACTTTAAAAGTTGAAGAAGCCAGAGAGGATTTTTTTAGACCATTTAAGTTATTGTTCACCAACAAAAACTCTTTAATGTATTTATTGGCAATGATGCTGATGGCCATAACTACAATTTTTGATAAAACCGGCTTGATCAATATGAAATCAGTAAACCAATCATTTTTACTTTTAATGGAAACAACAATGTCGGCGATATTAATCGGAATTTATATGACAAAGAAAAATAGAAAATGGATAGACGATCTGAAAACAAATTTCTGGATCCTTTTTTTAAATGGAATGATCTACCTTTTATTATCACTATTTTGGTTATATGGAATTACATCCGGGGCACTAGCTTTAGTTTCCGGTGTAAAAAAGTTAGAGGTATTGTTCGTGTTAATCATTGGTTGGTCGTTTTTTGGTGACAAACCAAAGCGAGGCGTCTGGATAGGCTGCTTAATAATGCTCCTTGGAGTGCTCCTAATTAAACTAGGATAAGTATTGAATTATTTTATAAACTCGCCTAAAATGATGATATGACGAATATGAAAGGAAAATTATCGCTGCTTTTTATATTGGTTCTTCTGTTTGTCATTTTTGTTGTAGTAAGATTCTTTATTTTTGATAAACAAAACGAATACGGGAAGATAAAAATAATTTCTTCTCCAACTGCCAGCATTTTTCTTAATAGTACTTTCATCGGGAAAACACCTTTTGAAGATAAATATAAAGTTGGAGAATATTTATTAAAATTAATCCCAGAAGCAACCGCGACTGATACAGCTTCATGGAACGGTAAGATAACGGTTTATAAAAATTCCCTCACATATGTAAATAGAGAATTAGGTTCATCAGATATTGCTTCTGCAGGTGAAATTTTTACAACGGTCAAAATGACAAAGAAACCTCAAAATGCTGAATCAGGAGAAATCTATGTTGAGACTGAACCACAAGGAGCGATCGTGACGTTAGATGGAGACGAAAAAGGAGTTGCTCCGGCTTTGATGGAAAACGTTTCAAGAGGCGACCATGAACTGTCAGTTTTTATGCCGGGCTTTTTTAGAAGAACACAGAAGATCAATGTTGACTCAGGTTTTCGAGTTAATGCGTCCTTTAAACTGGCAATTGACCAAAGCTCTTCATTTGCTAAAGAACCTGATGATAAAACCAAAACAGCCAGCATCAGCGGAACATTATCAAATAAATCTTACGTAAAGATCAGGGATAATCCACAAGGATGGCTGAGGGTTAGAGTTGATGGTTCGATTGACGCAACTGAATCAGCCAGAGTTAAGCCGGGGGAAAAATATGAGCTTTTGGATGAGAAAACCGGTTGGTTTAAAATTAGATATAACGATAATAAAGACGGATTGGTTTCAGGTGATTTTACAGACGGATGGGTGTCTTCAGAATATTCTGCTAAGGAATAAGTTATTTACTTCTTCTTCCAAATAAATTTATTATAAAGAATATAAGAATAGGGGATGATGATAAAGCCGATGATCAATATCTTGTAGATAATCCATGAGCCAATGTTGGCTCCAAAAAGGTGGATGGATTTATCTCCGATAAATTTTAAAGCAAGACTTAGTCCGACTCCCTGAATAATAATTGAACCGGAGGAAACAAAGTTAAAAGTAATAAATTTAATTAAATAGGCGAAAAAACCACCAGTGATTTTTTTGTCTTTGAAGCTCCAAAAATTATTCAGCAGGAAGTTTGTGCAGATTGCTACTTCAGCACTATACATATTCGCTAATGCTTTGGTCACATACAATTTATTAATAAATAAATAGGCAAGAGAAAAATCAACAGCGAAACCAATGAAACCAACAATGACAAACTTTATGAATGACGAATTATTGAAAACATATAAAAATGTTTGAAAACTATATTGAAAAGCATTTATTTTAGAAATTCCGGTTGTTCTTTCCTTAAAGTGAATTGGAATTTCACCAAGTATGGCATTATTTTTTATCGCAAAATCCAAAAAAGCAACTTGGAAAACATATCCTGAGTAATTTTTTAGATGATCATAAGCATTTTTAACAAGCCAGAATTTAATTGCCCGATATCCGTTAGTCCATTCAGTTACTTTTAGTTTCATAAATCCAAATTTAACGACGGAATTTGCACCTATTGATAATATTTTCCTGTGCAAACCCCAGTTTGCAGGAATTGAGCCTCCTTGTGAATATCTTGTCCCAACAACAAAATCTGCCCCTTTTTCAATCTTTTTAATAAACTCAGGTATTTTATCAGGGTCGTGTTGACCATCTGCATCAATTTGTATTACCAAATATGGATTGATCTTTTCTTCACAGTATTTAAAACCTTTCAAATAAGCCTTCCCCAATCCTTCTTTTTCTGTTTCAAGCAAATGGAGATTAGAAAATCTTTTTTGCAGTTTTTTTACTTTTTCGATAGTTCCGTCTTTTGATCGACTATCTACTATCAATAAATGAAGATCCCAATTCGGTAGTTCTTTTGATTGATTAAAAACCTTATTAACTAAATTTTCAATTTCACCTTTTTCATTAAATGTCGGAGCAATAACAACAACTTTTTTCATACCACTTCGCTATAGATCATAGTGTAATTTATAATAGCTACGTTAGGCATTATCACTTTCAAATTTAACTTATCACCAACCCCGCGTAGTTATCAAAATATTTTTTTTTGATAACGTAGTGGGGTCATATATTTCTAAAATATTCGATAGTTTTTTTTAATCCATCTTCTAAATTTATTTTTGGCTGCCACTTCAAAAGATTTTCCGCCTTGGTAATATCAGGACATCGTTTTTTTGGATCATCACGGCCAATATCTTCAAAAATAACTTCTGATCGAGATCCAGCCAATTTTTTTATTATATCAGCAATTTCTAATATTGTCTTTTCGTTCGGATTGCCAATATTGATAATCTCACCGGCAAGATCTTGAGTGGTTGCGAGCGAATATAATCCCTCAACCATATCTGAGACATAACACAAGGAGCGGGTTTGTGATCCATCGCCATAAATTGTCAACGACTGATTATGAATTACTTGATTGACAAAATTTGAAACGACCCGGCCGTCATCCTTTTTCATATATGTTCCATAAGTATTAAAAATACGAGCTATTCTTATATCTTTTTTATATTTTCTAAAATAAGCCATCATTAAAGCTTCGGCGAATCTTTTACCTTCGTCATAACAGGAACGCAGGCCAACCGGATTGACATGGCCGAAATAACTTTCCTTTTGTGGGTGCTCCAACGGATCACCGTAAACTTCTGAGGTTGAGGAAAAAACAAATGTCTTACTGTTACTTTTAACAAAAAAGTTCAAAACATTTATCAACCCAACACTATTGGTCTTTAGAATTTCCAATGACAAAGTGTCAAAATCTTTTGGAGAAGCTGGTGAGGCAAGATCATAAACAAAATCGAAAGCCGATAAGTTTGAAAAATCAAAGACGGTAATATCTGCTTCAATTATTTTTAAATTGGCATTTTTTACTTCTGATTCCAGGTTTTTTTTACTGCCGGTGACAAAGTTATCAATAACAGTCACCTGATCATTTTTTGAAAGGTGGAGTTTAGCAAGGTGAGAACCGATAAATCCGGCACCACCTGTGATTAATACTTTCATTGCGGTCTTCCAATTGAATAATATTTAAAGCCTAGTTTTTTCAAATCGGATGGATCATATATATTTCTTCCATCAAAGATTGTCGGATTTTTCATAAGTTTTTTAACTTGACTCAAGTCTATTTGTTTAAACTCATTCCATTCAGTGATAATTATTAAGGCATCTGCTTTGTTTACAGCTTGATATGGGTCCTTGCTATATAAAATCTGATCGGAAAATATTTTTTTCATATTCGTTGTAGCCTCTTGGTCGTAAGCGCTTATTTGGAATCCTTGTTCTAATAACTTTTTGATTATAAAAACTGAAGGAGCAAATCGTATATCGTCGGTATTAGGTTTGAAGCTTAATCCCCATATTGCGACTTTCTTTCCCGGAGAATATTTGATAATTTTTTCCAAAAAGTTCACTTGAGCTTTTGTATTAATATCTTCGATAGCTGTTAATAGTTGAGTATCAACAAATGATCTTTTTCCTATGTCTAAGAACGCTTTGACATCTTTTGGTAGACATGATCCGCCATAACCTAAGCCCGGGCTTAAAAATTTATTGCCGATCCTTTCGTCTATTCCAACACCGGTTAGAACCTCATTAACATTGGCTCCGGTCTTTTCACAATAAAAAGAGATAAGATTGGCAAAAGATATCTTATTAGCTAAAAAAACATTAGACGCATACTTGATCATCTCAGCTGATGCTAAGTTTGTAATAACTCTTTTTCCGCTGATAGGCTTATGAAGTTCTATAAGTTTTTGAATAGCTTGCTTATTATCTGAACCAATTACAACTCGATCAGAATTTATCGTATCGGATATTCCGGTTCCTTCCCGTAAAAACTCCGGACAGGAAGCGACGGCAAAATCAACCTGCTTCGACTTGTGTCTGTTTATTATGACCTCTATTTTTTTATTTGTTCCAACAGGCACTGTGCTCTTACAAGAAACAACTGTAAATTTACTTTTTAGATTTTTTCCTATATTGCGGGCTACCTCAATAACTGCGGTCAGATCAGCCTCGCCTGTTTCTTTTGGAGGAGTTCCAACGGTAATAAAAACAATTTCTGATTCAGGAATGGCTTTTTCGTAATCCAACGTAAAAGAGATCCTTTTAGCCTGGATATTTTTTTGTAAAAGTTCTTTTAGGCCTGGTTCATAAATAATAGGATCACCGCTTTTTAAACGGGCAACTTTTTCTTTTGTATGTCCGATCACCCAAACATGATTTCCAAAATCAGCAAAGACGCAAGCGGTTACAAGGCCAACATAACCATGACCTATTACAGTAATTGTCATAAGTTTATATTTTACAACTGTTTTTTAATTTCTTCCAGACCTTCTGAGAAGGTCTTCATTTTCCAAAAAGTATTTTTACTGCTTCTAATAGATGCAAATTGCGGTAGTCGAGCTTTACCTTTGATATATTCCTCGTAAGAGGTTTTGCCGATCAGTGACCGATCAAGGCCAAAAGCCTCAGCAATCTTCACGGTTGCCTCATAAGGAGATAAATATTCGCCGCCTACCAAATGGTATATTTCCGGTTTAAAATTATTGAACAGGTATTTTAATCCGTAGGCAATGTCATCAATAAATGTTGGGGTCATTATCGAGTCGCTGATCATTGATAAAGACTTGCTGTTTTCAAGATAGTATTTGAAAGTCCTAAAAAAATCTTTCTTTAGTTCAAAAGCAGCCCGGTATGGATATGCGATCCTCACGATCATTGCCCCATCTTTAACAATTTTTTCTCCTTCAAATTTTGAAGAAGCATAAACACCGACTGGGTTGGGGAGAGAGCTTTCATCATAAGGGGGTTTCATCCCGTCAAAAACAAAATCGGTTGAAATATAAACAAATTTTTTTTGTTTTTGTTTGACAGCATCAAAAACGTTTTTAGTGCCATCCCGATTGATCTTAAAGCAGAGGTCTTTGTTAGTTTCCGCTCCAGGGACATTTGTATAGGCAGCCAAGTGAAAAAAAATATCAAAGTCTAAATTTTTCAATGTACTCTCAACTTGTTCTCGGTTGGTAATATCCATCGATTTTTGAGGTAAAGGAATAAACTCGAAATCATTTTTCAAAAGTTCGACGATTCGAGAGCCGACCAAACCATCGGCACCAGTTAGAGCGATTTTAAGCATAAAATTATTTATATTGTTTTTCGTAATACTTCAAATATTCTCCCGTTTTAATTCTTTTCCACCAATCTTGATTGTTTTTATACCAATCAACCGTTAAGGCAAGGTATTCATCAAAATTATGTTCAGGTTTCCAACCAAGCTCTTTATTTATTTTCGACCAATCAACCGCATAACGGCGGTCATGGCCAGGGCGGTCCTTAACAAATTCTATTTGGGATTCATCTTTTCCCATAATTTTCAAAATCTTCTTAATAATGTCGATATTGGCGATGTCTTCAGTTAGGCCGCCGATCAAATATGTCTCGCCGATCTTCCCTTTTTGTAAAATTAGATCAATTGCTCGGACATGATCTTCGACATACAGCCAATCACGTACATAAAGTCCATCACCGTAGACGGGAACCTTTTTTCCTTCGATCAAATTGGTAATAGCTAACGGAATTAATTTTTCTGGGAAATGGTATGGGCCAAAATTGTTAGAACAGTTGGAAATGGTCATCGGCAATCCATATGTATCAAAATAGGCTCTAACTAAATGATCGGAAGAGGCCTTTGAGGCAGAGTATGGGCTATGGGGATTATAAGAAGTATGATCATTGAATTTTTCTTTTGAATTTAACTCCAAAGCACCAAAGACTTCGTCGGTTGAAATATGATGGAACCTTTTTACCTTATTTCTTAGAGCAGCTTCAAGTAAAACATAGGTGCCTTCAACATTAGTTTTAATAAAAGGGGCAGGATCAAGAATTGAGCGGTCAACATGAGATTCGGCCGCAAAATGAACTATAGTATCAACCTTTTCAGTTAATGAATTAATAAGCTGCGGATCGCAGATATCTCCCTGAACAAATTCATAATTAGGATTTTTTTCAACGGATTTTAAATTTTCAAGATTACCGGCGTAAGTGAGCTTGTCAAGATTAATGATACTGTCATTTGGATAATTTTTTAGCCAGTAAATAATAAAGTTGGATCCTATAAACCCAGCGCCTCCAGTGACGAGTAGTTTCATAATGAAATTATATCAAATTAAAACCGAAAGCCGTTTTGTTATAATACATTTTTAAGTATGAAGAAAATACTAAAAAGAATTTTTAGGAGCGGATATAAACCTCTAAACATCGTTGAGATCAGTCGTGCTAGATTGGTCAGCAACTACCGATATCTCTCAAATATTAATAAAAAAATCAAAGTCGCTCCGGTTTTAAAAAGCAATGCCTATGGTCATGGAATCGTCGAGGTTGGATCAATTTTGGACAGTTTAAAACCGGCTTTTTTTTGCGTTGACAGTATCTATGAGGCATATCAATTGTTAGATGCAAAAATTAAAACTCCAATTTTGATCACAGGCTATGTAAATCCGGAAAATTTAAAAATAAAAACTCTGCCGTTTTCATACGCTGTTTTTGATCTGACTCAGCTTCGAGGCGTACTAAATAATCAACCGGATGCAAAAGTTCATTTATTTGTTGATACAGGAATGCATCGAGAGGGAATAAGAATAGATGAGCTGGAAGAATTTATAAAGAAACTGAATGATAAAGAAAGAAAAAGTATTGATGGTTTTATGTCCCATTTAGCATTTTCAGAAAAACCAAATAATATTGATACTAAAAAACAAATCATCCAATTTAAATTAGGTCTAAAGATCCTAAAAAAATATTTGATTTCTCCAAGATGGATTCATTTTGGCAACTCATCGGGTTTGTTAAATAATCGAAAATTAGGATTATATTTTACAAATGTTTCAAGAACGGGATTGGCGTTATACGGAATAAGCTCAGTGAATAGCAACGGACTGAGGCCGGTTCTTCAGTTGAAAACTCATGTGATTCAGGTGAAAATGATCAAAAAAGGTGAAAAGGTTGGATACGACTTTACCTATCAAGCAAAAAAAGACGGGATAGCAGCTGTTTTGCCGATAGGCTATAACGACGGAGTTGATCGAAAACTTTCAAACAGGGGAACTGTTTTAATAAAAAATAAAATCTGTCCGATAATTGGAAGAGTGAGCATGAACTTAACAGTTGTTGATGCATCTCTCGTGAATAACATAAAGGTCGGTGATGAAGTCGTCATATTTTCCAACAACGATGATGAAAATAACGTTGTTAACACAGCCAAAATAACAGACACAATTCCATACGGAGTTTTAATTCATTTGGAACGCAGTACAAAAAGAAAAATTATTTAACCCTTTTCTTTAAATGAGGCTTATTTATCAGATCATCAAGTATTTTCCAACGCTTATCTTTGATAGGATGGGGAACATCATCTTCATAAATCTTATTTGACGCAACTGCCATCGGACGCTTTGAATAAACGGAAACGAAAGCCCAGTTAAAGCCGACCTTTTTACATAGTTCAAGAGTATTTTCAAACTCGGCATCAGTTTCTCCACAAAAACCTACAATTATGTCTGTTGTAAATTTGACATTTGGTATTTGATCTTTGATCTTTGATATAAGCCGTAGATATTCATCAGCCGTGTACCAGCGGTTCATTCTTTTTAGAACATTATCATCACCGGATTGAACCGGAAGATGAATAGTCCGAGTGATATTTTTATTCCTGGCAATGACCGAGATCAATTCATCCGAAAAATCCCATGGATTGCTCGAGGAAAAATCAACCTTTTCAAAACCTATTTTGGCGACGTCCTCAAGCAGGTGGGGGAAAAGTGTCGGGATCCGGTATTTTCCAAGATGCTTAACGTAAATAGGTTTCAAAGCTTTTATTTTTTGTTGTTCATGAGGTTGATGAGCCTCTTCCTGAACAACTATATCAGAACCATAGGAGTTAACGTTCTGGCCTAATAAAGTGACACTTGTGTACCCTAGTTTTTTTAATTTTTTAGCCTCATTAATAATATCTTCGTAGGGCATACTTTTTTCCCGGCCGCGAGTATATGGAACAACACAAAATGTGCAAAAATTATTGCAGCCATTAGAAATTGGAATAAAAGCAGATTTTTTATCGACCTTGAAGGGGGCAGGGCTAAGTCCGATCTCCTCGATCGGCAAAAACTCATCAGCTCCAGGTAGACGACTCTTTAGTAATTTTAAAAACTTTCCCGTCTTATCTTTGACCGCCATACCAGACATACAACCGGTGACAACAACTTTCAGTTTTGGATTTTTTATTTTTAATTTTTTCAAATTATTTACCAGACCATAAACGCGATTTTCAGCGGACTCTCTGATCATGCATGTATTAATGACAATATAGTCGGCGTCATTGTACGACTTAGCCAATTTCATTCCTTGCTCCTCAAGGTATGTAGCGACTCTGGCTGAATCCGCATGATTCTGTTGGCAGCCGAAGGTCTTAATAAAGTATTTCATATCCTCCGTTTTTTCATTTCTTCAATTATAAATATGAAGGCAAAAAGCAATATAGCAATGGTTGCAAAAGCTAACAATTTTTCAATTCCTTTTAAAAATAGACTGGCAATTCCAAGTATCAATGAGATTAACCAATAAAACCAAGCGATTCGTCTTTTTCCCCAGCCAATTTCCATCAATCTGTGATGAAAATGCCCCCAGTCTGCACGGAATGGAGACTGTCTTTTTTTTAATCGTCTAAACATTGTATATAAGGCATCGATAAGCGGTATGGATAAAATTAAAACCGCTGTTCCGACTTTTCCGAACGAAAGTATTGAAAGAATTCCTAACAAAAATCCAGCCAACGCTCCACCGCCGTAACCGGGCATAATTTTTTGCGGGTAATAGTTGTGTGGCAAAAAGCCCAGATAAGCTCCAGCGACAATAAAACTTAGGATTGTCACCGAAGAGGCAGAAATATCATGACTGGTAAATCGTTGTGATAATAATCCTAAAAATATCGCAGTTATGGCAACAAATCCCGGCAGTTGTCCATCGATTCCTTTGCTCCAGTTGATCATATTTGTTGACCAAGTAAGCCAAATAATTGCCAGCAGATCGGCAATGACCCAAATATAATGAACTCCAAGAAAAGTGACAGGTATTTGCCAAAAATCAAGCCTGATCACTCCTCCAAAAGGATTTGAAATATAAGGAATACCCAAGCCAAAAGCAATAACTAGCGCCGATATAAGGATATTAGCAATGAATCTTAAATATGGAGAAAGGTCATAAGCATCATCCAATAATCCAAGAACGATCAAAAAGAAACTAGCTAACAATATTCCGAAGATAATTTTTGTAACAGGTAAAAAAATTAACGAAGCAAAAAGTATTGATAAGTATATCGGAAGTCCACCGGCTCTGGGAATAATTCCAACGTGAGTGTGAGCAGGATGATTCCTAGTTTTTGAATCGGTTACCAGATGTAATTTTTTTGCCAGGATAATGGTCGGAAAAGTTAGAAGGTAAGAAATTAAAGTAGCCGATATCAATATAATAAAATTCATTTTATGAAACAAGAAAAATAATTTTAATGAATATAAAAGTAAAACCGATAATAAGAAAAAGATTAAGATAATAAAAAATAGTTTTTATAAAAGCATTTTCGGAATAAAATTTATTGAGAACATACTGATTAACAAAAAATAATATGGTCATAAAAATTGGCAGAATAAAGATCGCCCATGTGTCGGATAATTGACCTTCTCCCCAAAGTTGGGAATAAAATAAAGGTATTTGAGGTGGGAGTTTTGACAGCTTTAACAAAAAGGTAGCGATCATTAACGCATTAGCTCCAAGTAAAAGTTTAACCATAGTTATAACCATATTATACTTCTTCCCCTATATTTTTGCCCTTGAAATAAAAAAACCTTTTGTTTATTATGTACCTAAAATGACATAAACAACTTTAACCAGCTTCGTTTACCCTGAGTCTAATCGAAGGGTTTTTATTAATTTCATATTTTAATTACATGAAAGACACAAAAATTTATAATCTGGTTAAAAAGGAAGAAAAGAGACAGAAGGAAGGAATAGAATTGATCCCATCTGAAAATTATGCTTCGTCCGAAGTAAGGAAAGTTTTATCTTCATATTTTGTTAATAAGTATTCTGAGGGTTATCCAAAAAAGCGTTATTATGGTGGTAATGAAAACGTTGATGAGTTGGAAATATTATGCCAGGAAAGAGCCAAAAAACTTTTTGGAGTTCCTTTCGTCAATGTCCAACCATATTCCGGTTCACCTGCAAATTTAGCTGTTTATTTAGCTACTTGTAAACCCGGAGATGTTGTCATGGGTCAGGCATTAATCGCCGGAGGACATCTAACACATGGTCATTCTGTATCAGCCACAGGTATTTTTTATAAACCATTTCAATATTCATTGAGAAAAAATAATGTTTATAAAAATGAAGACCTGTTTGATTACGCAGAAATTAGAAGATTGGCGAAAGAACATAAACCAAAATTAATTTGGGTAGGAGCAACGGCTTATCCGCTTAAATTTAATTACAAAAAATTTGCTGAGATCGCGGACGAGGTTGGAGCTTTCTTAGTTGCCGACATTGCTCATGTTGCCGGTTTAATTGCTGGGGGAGCCCACCCATCTCCAGTTCCTTATGTTCATATCGTTACAACAACAACTCATAAAACCTTGAGAGGTCCAAGAGGAGCAATGATCATGGTTACCAACAAAGGATTAAAGAAAGATCCAGAACTTGGAGATAAGATCAATAAAGCCGTTTTCCCCGGTCTTCAAGGTGGACCGCATGATAATACGACAGCCGGAATTGCCGTGGCTCTATTTGAGGCGTCTCAACCGTCTTTCAAAAAATATGCTAGCCAAATTGTCAAAAATTCTGGAACATTATCAAAGACATTGATGGACGGTGGTTTAAAATTGGTCGGTGGAGGCAGTGAGAATCATCTATTGCTTGTTAATTTAACCAACGTTTTGGGAGCTGGCTCTGGGGTCTTTGCTCAAAAAGCTCTTGATTGGGTTGGTCTAACTCTAAATAAGAATACCGTTCCGGATGAGACCTCATCACCATTCTATCCATCTGGAGTCAGACTTGGAACAGGCCCAACAACAAGTCGAGGAATGAAAGAAAAGGAAATGAAGTTTATTGGAGGCGTAATGCTGGAAGTGATCGATCTTATAAAAGAATATCGATTACCAGAAAAGAAGGAAGAGAGAAAAGATTATATTGCCAAGTTTGAAAAGGAAATGAGAGCCAACAAAAAAATGAAAGAAATTCATTTAAGAGTCAAAAAGCTTGCTCTCAGATTTCCGATTCCCTAATTATAAAATTACCATATGAATAATATACAGAAACCTTTTATTCCCAGAAATACCAAAGTGATGCTTCCTCATGGAGGGTTGCCAGAGATGATTTCTCTTTACATGATTAATCTTATCAAGGCAACTGGTGGGATAGATGGACCACTTGGTAATCAGTTTGTCTCAAAGCCAGAACTGGAAAAAAAATACTATGGCATTAAATCGGCCGATCCACTTATAGAAGATCATAATGAAGTAGCTCCTGGCGTTGTTTATAAATATAAAGGCAGACTGGATAAAAAGGGAAAGGTAATCAACTACGGTAGAGTTTTATGGACAATAACCAGGTTTTGCGCCACATATTGCAGATTTTGTACTCGTGGACGAGAGGTTGGTATTCCAACTTTTGTTAAAGCTCATACTAAAGCGGCCATAGCTCAGAAACCATATTTAGATGATGAAGATATTAAAAAAGTCGTTACTTTTTTGAAAAAGCATAAAGAAATCAACGAAGTGATCGTCTCAGGCGGGGACCCATTAACTTCACCTCGTCCTTATCTAACAAAAATCATCGAAATTTTATCTAAGCTTCAAAAAGATGGAGATCTGGATATCGTACGCATCGGTACTCGTTTACCGATTCACAATCCACCATCCATACAGCCTTGGCACTATGAGCTTCTTTCCAAAATAAAAAATCTTTATTTAATGGTACATATAAACCACCCTCTCGAATTAACAGATCAATCCTTGAGTGCCTTATATAACTTCAGGAAAATTTCCATGGCAACAGTTTTCAGTCAAACAGTACTATTAAAAGGAGTCAACGACTCTGTTGAAACTTTACATAATCTTTTTGTAAAATTAGCTGTCAATGGAATAAGGCCTTATTACGTATTTCAGAATGATCCAGTTTATTGGGCGCAGCATTTTACTGTTCCAATAAAAAGAGCTATAAAAATATGGAGCCAATTGCGTCCGAGACTTTCAGGGGTTGCGGCAACAGCTCGATTTGTCATCGACGTACCTTTTGGATATGGAAAAATCCCAATTCCAGAAGGCGGATCCTGGAAGATCAATTATGGTCATTATTATGATTTTAGAAAGAAAAAACACGCTTTAACGTAAACGAACCTTCCGGGAAGTAGGACAAATTTTATTGGTATTGATTTTTAATATTTATTGTGTACCATTAATTATGGCTAGAAAAAAGAAAAGCACAAAATCAGTTGAGAAAAAAGTAGTTGTCGAAGAAATGGTTCCAATGAAAAAGACCTCAAAATTTGCAGGAAAACTTCCTAAAAAAGCCTTCATATTCGCATTGATCTTGCTTATCGTTGTTGGAGGAATTTATTTTGGAAGAAAAACTTTTTTTGCTGCATCAGTTAATGGACAACTTGTCAGTCGTTTATCCGTCATCAAAGATTTGGAAAAACAGGGAGGTAAGAAAGTACTTGATACCATCATTCTTAAAACCTTGATCAATCAGGAAGCAAAAAATAGAAAATTGAGCGTCTCCCAATCTGATGTCGATGCAGAAATGAAAAAAATTGAAGCTAATATTTCTTCTCAGGGATCAACCCTTGATGCTTTGTTAGTTCAACAGGGGATGACAAAAGATGATTTGATCGGTGAAATAAAATTGCAGCTTTTAGTTACCAAAATGGTTGATAATAATATTTCAGTCACTGCTAAAGAAGTTGATAGTTATTTAGCCAGTCAAAATAGTCAGAACTCATTGGGTGTTTCACAAACCACACCAGGATTAACCAGAGTTCAGGCTGAGTCAGCAATTAGACAACAGAAACTCCAATCTGAGATTCAAACCTTTGTCGCCGAACTTAAGGCCAAAGCTAAGATCAACTACTTCATAAACTATTAATCAATATAGGAACCTCTTATAGGCGATTGTTAGCTTATTTTTTTGGTAAAATATAGTCATAGTTTTGCCCGGTCGTCTAACGGTAGGACAATAGACTCTGAATCTATTTATCCTCGTTCAAATCGAGGCTGGGCAACCAAACTTAAAAAAAACTATTCGTATAATACGATGTTTCCTTCCTCATTCTTATAAGTAGTAATTTTAAATTTGAAATCTATATCAGATTTTATATATTTATTTTTAGTAATTTTATCTTCCCCAACATACAAACCTTTTTTAATTTGAGAATATGAGATATTCTTTTCGTCATAGCTTCCTATAAAATGAGATGTTGTTATACTTCCCTTCGATTCATTCGCCAGATTTTGAAAATAATTTATTACTTGTGAAAAAAGAGTTTCAAATTTTATTTTTGACATCTTGGGGAAGTCAGGATTAATAATTGGGGTATTTGAGATAAACATCGTTTCAGAAAAAAAAATTATTAAAAAATATACACCAATCATCACTGCCACAACTTTAATATAGTAAACCGGTTTTTCTTTTAAAATCATAGTGGTTATTGGCAATCCCAGCAACACATACTGTCTTTAAATCCTCCATAAAAACATTTTGAACAACTTGTTTTTTCCCCGTTTAATTTACTTGCTTCCCCCCTTAATATATTTTTTAGACAACTCACTTTAGTTTGATTTTGATCTAAGCGACATTCGTAAAACGCCTCACATTCTGTAATAACAAAACTCGACATTGGAATATTTATGGGTATTTCTGTCGGTTTTTTTATCCATGTTTTGTCCTCTTGAGGAATATCCTGGTCAGCAGTGTCTTGAGTGGGTATAGTTGGGATAACAATGGTTGGTTGAAATAAAGTAGGAGTAGGATAATGGATTATTGTAGGAAAAGTTGTCGGTGTTGGTTTTAATGTAGGTGATGGGGATGGAATGGTCGCGTCATATATACAGCAAACCCTTTTCGGGCATGTTTGACAGTATATACATGGTTTGGAAGCATCGTATTTATAGTTATAACCAATCCGAGATTTGCATTGATCGTCTGGTGTTTTATACTTACCATCCAAAAAATCACGACATTGACCTCCGGCGTCTTCACATACATTTCCAGTAGCTTGCACCGTAAAAATAGATAAAAATAAAATAAAAAAAAGAGAAATACTACTAACAAACAACTTATTTTTGAGCATAGGAAATATATTCATTATATAGGAGGGGGAAAGAAAAAAATCAATTTCATGATTACTTTAGCGACTAGGATGTTTTAAAATATTTTGAATTATACTTAACACGCTCAGTCGAACGAAGAAGGTATATAAAATTTCAATATCCTTTTTTAAACAGGTAAATATGATTAATATAGTGGTCATAAATAACATGATTATTTGCGTCGGTTATTGTTTCTAATTTATTGTATAGACGAAAAAAATAATATTTATTATCCCTCATAGAGGGTAGTACGTTTTTTTTAAATTCAAACGAATTTATATTCCATACAAAAAAGTATTTTCCTTCTTTTAAAATAGAATTAACTAAATCTTTATTGTTCCAATCAGGTGAATCCAAATTAATTACTTTTAAATTTTCTCCAAAATAAAATTCTCTTCCAACAGTATAAAGTGGCGCAACTATTTGGGATGTTTTATCATATTTCAATATACTGTTTACGCCATCAATCATGCCCCCAAATGGATGCAAATCTATATATTTAATTTTATTAATATGGAAGAAGAATGCAAAAATTAAAGTGACACCAATAAATGATATTGATGCCAATGGTAATTTAAATATTTTTATTAATTTAAATTTAATAAAATCTAGTCCGATCGCTGACATAATACATATTAAGGGGACAACTAAAACCAAAAACCTATCGTTTTTAAGAGAGAGAAAATAATAGATTGCGAAAGTAAAAATAAAATTAAATATAATAATAAAAATATTTTTTTTATAGAAAGATGGGATTAATGAAATAATCATCAAAAAAATTTCAATTAAAGAAAAATAAAAAAGGATGCTATTAAAATAGAATTTATTGTTTATTAAAGATATAAGATTGTAATCGCGGGCTGGAATAACATAAGAATTATATTTAAAATTTGCAATAAGCGAATGAAATAAATCACCATAGATTAATTGATCAACTGATCCGATTAATAAAAATACAATAATGAAACCAAGTAAAAAATATAAAAAATTCTTAAACCTTTTTAGGTAAAAAAAACATATTGGAATGAATGAAAAAATAACTTGGTATCTAATACCAAAAGAAATTCCCATAAACAATCCTCCGAAAAATGAACTAACTGTTTTTTTATTTGAATTTGGAATAGAAAAATAAATTGCCAGAAGATAAAACAGAACTGCTGGAATGTCTGATGTGGTTGAGAGAGACCATCGATTGAATAGTGTATTTAAAGTGAGAAAAAAAACACTTATGATGCCTGTGAATGTATTGTTTATTTTTTTTCCAATGAAGTAGGTTACTATTAGACAAGAAACACTAAAAATAATTTGAGTTTCAATTAACATGTTCATAAAAAAGCGACCGGGAAGAACTTTAAGCCATTTCATAATCATGAGAGGGATCATTAAAAAGAAAGAATAAAACCAACTTCTTATACCCCATGCTTCCCATTTGTTATTAAAGACAACTTTATACGCCATTGATGCATATTCGTAGGGATCACCCAGCAAAAAACCTTTCACCTCTGTAAATAAAAGATATTGTTTTAATAACAGTCCGAAAAGTATTATCAAACCCAAAAATAACAGACTTTTTTTCGATTTAAATAATTGCATAGGTTTATTTTATTTTACACATTTTTGATAAAGTCAGACAAACTTATCTCAAATGATATAATGATAATTATCCGTTATTTTTCATTTTAATTATGAAGATCAAGTCGCTTCTTGCTCAAGAAATTTTAGATAGTCGCGGATTCCCAACGATAGAATGCGTAACCACACTAGACGACGGATCAACAGGTTGGGCAGCCATTCCATCTGGTGCCTCCACTGGAAAGTATGAAGCGGTCGAACTTCGTGATCATGATGAAAAAAGATTTGCAGGAGCTGGAGTCTTGAAAGCAGTTGAAAACGTCAATACAAAAATTCAGTCAGCCGTCAAAGGACTTGATGCTGAAGATCATAAGAAATTAGATCAAACAATGATCGCCCTTGATGGCACAGAAAATAAAGCCAATCTTGGAGCCAATGCGATTCTTTCCGTTTCATTAAGTGCGGCCCGTGCCGAAGCTGCCAGCGAGAAAAAACCTCTTTATCAATATCTTTCAAAATTTAATCCTGATTTCAAAGGAGTTTACTCAATGCCTCTCACGATGATGAACGTTTTAAACGGCGGTAAGCACGGCAACTGGGCGAGCGACATTCAGGAATATATGATCTTTCCGGTCGGAGCTAAAAATACCCAAGAATCAGTCAGAATGGGGGTAGAAGTTTATCAAGCTTTAAAATCAATTCTGAAATCAAAAGGTTATGCAATCGCGGTTGGCGACGAAGGCGGTTATGCTCCGCAATTTAAGTCAAACGAAGAGCCTTTCCAGATCCTGATGGAGGCGATCCAAAAAGCCGGATACACTCCAGGAACAGACATTGCTCTCGGAATTGATGGAGCTGCCTCAGAGTTTTTTAAAGATGGTAAATATCAATTAAAAAAAGAAGGATTAGTTTTGTCGACTGATGAATTGGTGGAATTTTATTTGAATCTTTGGAAGAAATACCCAATAGTTTCGATGGAAGATATTTTTGATCAGGACGATTGGGACGGTTTCAAAAAACTTTATTTGAAGACCGAAGGCAAAATGCAGGTTATGGGCGATGATCTGTTCGTTACGAATATTAAAAGACTGCAAAAGGGGATAGATGAAAAAACCTGCAATTCAATATTGATCAAATTAAATCAGATCGGGACATTGACCGAGACGGTGGACGCCGTTCTTATGGCTCGGAAAGCCGGAATGACAGCGGTAGTTTCTCACCGATCTGCTGAAACGGAAGATGCCTTTATGGCCGATTTTGTTGTTGCCATGGGAACTGGTCAGATAAAAACAGGAGCCCCAGCCAGAGGAGAGCGGACGGCAAAATATAACCAGTTAATGAGAATTGAACGAGAACTTGGACAAAAAACTGAATTTACTAAATTTCCGTTCCTCCCACTCAAATGATAAAGGCATTAATCTTTGATTTTTCCGGAGTAATCAGCTCGGAAATATATAGTCTTTGGACAAAAGAAAAAAAAGACCAAGGAATTGAAAGTAAAAGCAATTTCTTTACCGAAATGTCAGACGCGGCCGATATAGCAAAGATCTCAACCGACGAATATGCTCAAAAACTTGCTGAAAAAGTTGGAATGGCAAGCAGCGATATTTGGAAAGATATTTCAAGTAAGATAATCATAAATTATGAGCTTTTAGATTTAATCAGTAAACTTAAAAAAAGATATAAAATTGGTTTATTGAGTAACTACAACGATGTTTGGTTGAATGATTCAATATCAAAATATAAATTAGAAAAATACTTTGACTCTCAGGTAATTTCTTCGACATATAAGGTAGCCAAACCTAATAAAAAAATCTATGAAATTTCACTTGATTTGCTCAAGATAAAACCGGAAGAAGCAATTTTTTTTGATGACAGACAGGTAAACGTTGACGGAGGAAATAACGTTGGAATAAGATCATTTCTTTTTACTGATGTTAAGAAGTTTATAGAAGATCTAAGAAGCTGCGGTGTTACCATTTAAAGAATAATTAGAAATTTTTTTCTTTCGATCCTCAACTGATAGAGTACTAGCGATACCGGGTCCGTTAATACAGCCGCCCTCACAAAAAAGAATATCCAAAAGCTTGATCTTAGGATTATTTTTAAATTCCAGTAAGGCAGTCTCACAATTTTTATATCCCGAAATAACTCTGACAGCGTCAATACCCAAGACATTCTTGACTCCGCTTGAGTCTGTAAGACCGCCATCGGTCGGATACATCCGAGTTGAGGATTCCGAGAGGTCAAAATTACCGGTAGCTAATGATTGGTAATTAATATTTAGTTGTTTGAAAACTGCCTCCAGCTCCCTGTAAGTTATGACCAGAATATTCAGTTCTGGACAATCTTGAGACGCCTCAAGTTTTTTTACGACACAAGGACCAATAAAAACTATTTGATGATCAGGATATTTTTGTTTAACAATTCTAGCGGTTGCCACCATCGGAGAATCAACGTTCAAGGCGAGATAGGGTAAGTATTCTGGATGTTTAGTTCGTATAAATCTGACAAAACTGGCACAAGGACTAGTGATAAGCCTTTTTTCCGGATTGGCTTTTACGAATTCAATTAACTGCCGATTAGTTTCTTTAGCTCCAACCGTTACTTCAACAACTCTATCAAAACCAATATTTTTTAATTGATTAACAATTTTTGGAAAATCGTACATGATCGGAAAAGAAGGTGCGAGCATGGCAACGAGTTTAGATTTTGTTTTGAGTAAGTTAATGAGTTTTTCGGTATCAGACATAATTAAATAGGTAAACGGTTAAAACTTAAACGGTTAAAAAAACTATTAAACCATAAACATTAAACAATTTTATTTAGTAGTTTAGTGTTTAGCAGTTTTTTTAAGTTCTAACGGTTTAATGTTTAACAGTTTATTTATTCCCAAAAATATCATTCCTCCCGCGATTCCGGTTGCTAATTGGAATACTCCCATAGCTGTTAAGAATATTTGCGGAACGAAATTAAACTTAAAATATATCAAGGCAACCGCATAAAGAATAACTGTCTTTAAAATAACGCTGAAGAATATCGATAATGAAAGCGGCAATCTCTCTTTGAAATATAAAATAAATTTTATTAAGGCAAAATTGCTAAGCCAGATAAAAGGCAAGAAATAAACTAAAAAAATAGTAAATTTGCCGAAGACTAGTCCATTTAAAACGGCGGCAATACTGGGCAACGCTGAAATAATTAAATGATTCTTTTTATCAATAAATCTTGTTCCCAAGATCAGTAAACAGTTAATCAAAGTACCGGTCAAGAGCTGCGGTCCGCTGATCAAAAATGGGATCAAAAATGAAAGGGTAAAAATTACATTTTGATGGATCGTTAATGATTTGACATTGATCGCCGTTGTTTCATCGTTCATAAGTATATAATCATTATATTATTAATATTAATAATTTGTAAACAATCACATATATGAAA